>Ga0315277_10000085_pt1 | contig 150741 bp, 177 predicted proteins | sample YL17G05_15_MG_FD_203695 | JGI IMG/M metagenome (GOLD analysis project Ga0315277, IMG submission 203695) | Sediment microbial communities from Yellowstone Lake, YNP, Wyoming, USA - YL17G05_15 | ecosystem: Environmental > Aquatic > Freshwater > Lake > Sediment | place: USA: Wyoming | collected...
TCTTATTGCCGTCATAGAATATGATTACTGAGACATCACGCTTTTTCATTTGGTGTTAATCTCTCCCGTAATTATACCATTCTCTAAATAAATGAACAAAGACATTAATCATTTGCTCTGAAACTTTCCTTTTTTTCAAAGTTTGTATGGTTTGTCTTGCCAAGTCAACAAATCCGGGCTTATTTACAAATTCAAAATCTACATCTGGATTATTGCCAGGGAACATTCCATTGGCAATTCCTTCCTGAATCTTAGCTTCAATTGCACTAAAGACGGCCATTGCCCAATCATATGTTATTCCTTCGTTAATTTCGTTAGAGAAGATTTTACTAACTCCTTTCTGCATTTTTTTAGTTAGTTTTTTCTCTCTCGAGTCCATGGTTTTGATGATGTGCTCTCCTTTGACGAGCGCCAAAAACAAGCTGTGAAATGTTTCTATATGCTCTATCTTATTCAGTATTTCAAGCTCTAACTGTAATTGTGATTTAAGATGGGATATCAATTTTTCAGCGTATTTTGACCCCTTTTGCAGTTTTGCCAATAGGCGCATCTGAGATTTTAATATTGAATGCAGCTGATGCAATAATCCATGAACATATTCGTATTTTGTTTCTGCATATCCTAAACACTGTTTAAACCTCTGTGCTCTTTTTACTTTTTGAGAATGTTCTATTGCTTCTAAGTCAGATATCAGTTCTGATTCTTCTTTTTCTTCGCCAGATATATCTGCCAGCTCTAAATCTAACAATTTGTTCAATTCCTGCAGATTAGTTTGAAAATCAGCTTCTAAACTAGTCCAGGTATGTTGGATAATCTCTTTTTTTCTAGGAATAGTTGCAAGATAATGTTTCCAATGCTTAATGATAGATTCATCATCTGCTTCGATTTCTTTCGCAACAGCCTCTGTTGAGCCAAAAAACCGGTTTAATAATCCCATGTGCCGGCAAAGATGTCTTGAATTAATAAATATTTGTTTTAAGCTCAGTCCATTAGAAACTTTTATAAAGAAAATCTAAATCTTTGGCTGTATGCCTTCGTAGCATAGCAGTGGTGCGGCTGACTTGTAATGCAGACCAGAGGTCCGCAGTCCTTTAGGACCTTCGGTTCAAAAGTAATCAGCAGGTCGGGAGTGCAAATCTCCCCGAAGGCTTTTTATTAACCCTTTAAATGAGCGCAGATTTTCTCATACAAGTCAAGATTCACTGGCCTGAACCTAAATATCTTTCCCTTAGGAGTTATGATGCCTTTATCTTCGGGGAAAGATGCTTTTGCTCCTTCTTTGCATGTGAGCTTAACTAACTTGTCTATTGAATCATAGCCTCTGACAAACGTAACATAGCTGTCTGAGTCTCTTTCTTCTGGGCTTAGAATTAGATACCCGTGATTATTTCTAGTTGGGTGTGCTGGTTTTAATAATTCTGCCTGATAAATTTGCCATTGTTTCATTTTTATCCCCCCAAACAAGAACCTCTTTTTAGAAACAGATTGCGAGGCATTATTTAAGCTTTCCTGAGGGCGATAGGCTCTTTTATTTCCTCACAAACGTCTCAACCAGTTTCTCTTTGACTCCATCTGGATAAATCAGATAGTTGCTTATTTCGTTTACTGGAATCCACTTCAGCATGAACTGATTGTCAGGGCAATTCAGTTTTAGTTCAGGCCCTCCAAGTTTAAGTCTGCCTTTGAATGTGCCTGCCAGAAAAAAATATGCGATTCTATCTTCATCTTTAATTTCCCACAGCTTTGATTTGATTGTGATGTCATAACTTGTCTCTTCTTTAGCTTCCCGTACTGCGGCTTGCTCAAAAGATTCGCCTTCTTCAACAGCGCCTCCTGGAAGAACATAGTATTCTTGACCTTGTTTGATGCGGTGCATAAACAAAATCTTGTCTTTTTTCAGGATAACCACTCTTGCAGCTTGTTTCATAATTTGAATCACAGCTTTAGAGATATATAACTTTATCTTTTCTTTAAATCCTCTTCATAATCTCCGTAAATTATCCGGTTTTTCTTCCCAAAGAAATATAAATTTTAAAATCAATTAAAGTATTACCCAAAAGGTTTATATACCAAATATGGATAATATTATCCAAAAATGGATAATAACCTGAAGATAATAAACTATCTGGGGAAAAACACAGGAATGAGGTTCACAATGCACAACTTGAGCCAGTTGCTTGTAATACCCTACGCAAGCTTTTACAGGACAATAGATGGGATGAAAGACTTGTTAGTCATAGAAAAGGTAGGCAAAGCAAAAACAGTCTCCCTCAACTATAAGACTCAAACCGTGAAATCATACCTTGCGATTTCTTCAGAAAAGGAAAAGAAGGAATCCCTCAAAATCCAGCCTATAATTAAAAAAATAGCAAATGAGCTGGAAACAAATGATACAGTCGCGCTTTTTGGAAGCTACGCCAATAATACATACACAGAACGAAGCGATATAGACATTTTAATCATAAACAAGGACGGGAAGAGAAGTATTTCTTTTTCAAAATACGAACTACTTTTCAAAAAGAAAATCAACCCTGTTTTTGTGACAAAAAAAGAGTTCCAGCTTATGCTAAAAGACAAAGAAGAGAATCTTGGAAAGCAGGTTTTGAAGAATCACATAATACTAAACAATCCGGAAGCATTCTGGGAGTGTGTTTTGGATGCCGTTTGACAAAAAGGCGTATGAAGGGCTGTTTAATGAAAACTTAAAGCAGGGATTAATTGCCAAGTCAGGCAAATTTTTCAAGATAAAGCTTTTCCTGCAGAAAGCTGAAAACAGCCTGTTAATTGCAAAGCACATGGATGCACCGGGAGCAGATGTGCCAAAAAAGATTTACTGGGATTATTGGGCAATAATAATCTCGCATTACTCCATGCTTTATGCTGCAAAATCAGCAATTCTTTCAAAAGGCTATGAAGTTCACGGGCATGATGCAGCACAGGTCGCACTAGGGCATCTTCTTGTTCCTGAACAAATTGAAAAAGAGGATTTGGAGCTTTTGAACCAGGCGTACAAGATTTTTGAAGACGAATATGTGCCATATTTTGAAGATGCAAGAAAAGAGGCGCATATTGCAAGATATTCTGCAATAAAAACCTATACTGAAAAAAGGGTAAAAGAGATATTTGGGAATGCTTCAAGGTTTGTTGGAAAAATAAGCTTGATTCTCGCTTAACATTATTCTTTCAAGAACATCTCAAGCATCTGCGGAATCTCGCTCCTGTCACGGGCATAGAACCTGTACGTTCCCCTGAGCAGGTCAGGCAAGTCTGACTCATCAAACACTGCGGCTTCTGAGTATTTGCCGTGAAGGAGCCTGTAGTCAAACTTGATTTTTCCATTTGAATCTTCTCTTAAAAAATAAAGTTTCCCTGCATTCACATAAGGAATTGCGTTTTCTGTCCTTAATGGAAAGCTTTCTGGTTCTTTGCCGTCAACTAGAAGTTCCCTGTCAAAAATAAAGCTTTCAAGCTTTCCGCCGAACATAGCTTCTGCTGTGTTTGAGCCTTTTGCTCCAACTTCTTCAATAACTTTTTTCCAATTCACAATTTCATACATTCTTTTTTTGCCGATTGCTTCAGCATACTTTAGAATTGACAAAAGGAACATTGTCCAGTTTTGGTCACCGCCTATTCCTTTTCCTGTTCCCTCTTTGATTGTGTCAAAAACTTCAACAGGCCCAAAAAGAGTTTCCTCAACACGGTATTTGCCAGAAATATCTTTCTGAGTTACATCTAAATCATGGTGATCTGTCTGCTTGATTATGTTTTTATAATTTCCATTAATCCAAATATATGCGTCCCTCCTGTCAAACTTGTCTGAAAAGCAGAAGCTCGCTACTGTCTCTTCAAGCTGTTTTCTTGTCTCAAACCCGTATTTCTTGAACTTAAGCAAATCACCGCCTATCGCAAGATACGCCATTGCAGAAGGATATTTTACAAGAGCCTCTTTTTTGTTAAGCATATCATCTTCTTCAATTTCAGCTTCCAATCCAAGAAGCGAATGATACATTGCTCTTTTAGATGAACTGATTACAGAACCAAGCTTTTCTCTTGCTTCATCAAAAACATCGCTAAATTCTCCTGAGAACCACATTCCAAACAAAACATTCTGCCACTTGTCTTTTGCTTTCAGAATTTTTTTATCTAGGCCAGATTCTTTCAGTTTTTTCAGCGCAGGCAATGGACATTCTATTGAATACATTTTATCTCCCAAGAACCCCTTTTGTCTTAAGAACTTTGTTTCCTATTTAAAGTTTCTTAATCTTCAAAAGCAAAGAATTTGATACAACACTTACTGAGCTTAGAGCCATTGCAGCCCCTGCTATTGCAGGATTCAAGAACCCAAGTGCAGCTATAGGTATACCCAGAGAATTGTAAAACAAAGCCCAAAACATGTTCTGCCTAATCTTTGACATTGTCTGCCTGCTTAATCTTATCGCTTTAGGCACATCCAACAGATTGTTTTTCATCAATACAATATTGCCAGTCTCAAGCGCAACATCTGTGCCTGAGCCCATTGCTATTCCAATGTCTGCCACAGCAAGTGCAGGTGCATCATTTATCCCGTCTCCAACCATTGCAACCTTGCCCTGCTTCTGCAGGGTCTTAACATATTTCTCCTTGTCTTCAGGCATGACTCCTGCAAAAACATTTTTTATTCCTGCCTGCGCAGCAATTGCGTTTGCAGTCCTTTCATTATCTCCTGTTATCATGTAGACTTCGATGCCAAGCTTTTCAAGCTCTTCAACTGCCTGTTTTGAAGTTTCTTTTATTGTGTCAGCAACTGCAATAAGCCCTTTTGCTTTTTTCCCAGACGCAAGAATCATCACAGTCTTTCCCTGCGCTTCAAGCAGTTCAAGATTCTGCTTTAGCAGGCTTATGTTAACATTTGCTTTTTCCATAAGCTTTGAATTTCCAAAATAATATTTCACTCCCTTGATGTTTGCAGAAATACCATGCCCAGGTACAGCTTTGAATGATGTGACTTTTTTTAGCGTTAAATTATTTCTCTTTGCTTCCTTCAGGATTGCTTCAGCAAGAGGATGCTCAGAATTCTGCTCAATGCTTGCGGCAAACTGCAGAACATCTTTTCCAACAACATCTGTAACTTCAGGCATGCCTTTGGTTATTGTTCCGGTCTTGTCAAATACAACACACTTGAGTTTGTGCGCAGTTTCAAGTGCGTCTCCGCCTTTAATCAAAATCCCATTCTTCGCGCCTTTTCCTGTGCCAACCATTATAGCAGTTGGTGTTGCCAATCCAAGAGCGCAAGGACATGCAATTACAAGAACCGCGACTGCAGAGATAAGTGAAAAGTCAAACTCTTTGCCAAACGCAAAGAACCAAACCAAGAATGTGGCAATAGCAATCAATATGACGACTGGAACAAAATAAGCAGAAACTCTGTCAGCAAACCTTTGTATTGGTGCTTTTTTTGTCTGCGCATCTTCAACTAGTTTGATAATCTGGGACAAAGTTGTGTTCTCGCCGACTTTAGTAGCTTTAAACTTGAATGCCCCAACTTTATTTATCGTTGCCCCAATTACTTTGTCTCCTTTTTTCTTCTCAACAGGAATGCTTTCGCCAGTAATCATGCTCTCGTCAATAGCAGAGCTTCCTTCAACAATAATCCCATCAACAGGTATTTTCTCCCCCGGCTTTACAATAATTATATCTCCAACCATGACATCATCAACAGAAATCTTAATCTCTAGCTTGTTCCTGATAACAGTTGCAATCTTAGGAGACAGCTCCATCAATTTATGTATCGCTTCAGAAGTTTTTCCTTTAGCAACTGCCTCAAGAAGTTTTCCCATTACAACAAATGTTATCAGAATTGCAGCAGCTTCAAAATACTGCGCAGAGTCTGGCAAAAATAATACTGCATACACGCTGTAGAAATACGCAGCACTTGTGCCTGTTGCAATCAAAGTGTCCATGTTCGCGCTTTTATTTCTTAACGCTCCAAACATCCCTTTGTAGAACTGCCATCCAATCACAAACTGTACAGGAGTTGCCAAAGCCCACACAATGTATTGTGCATAAGGAACTTCAATTCCAAGCCAAGGAAGAAGCATCCCTATTACAAAAGCAGGCAGTGAAAATGCAAGGCTGAAATAAAATCTTTTTTTTAGCCTTGAAATTTCTTCTTTTCTTCTTTTTGTTTCAGAATCAATGCTTTCTTTTCCAGCAATCAATAAAGCACCATACCCCAGTTTGTTTATTGCAAGAATTATGTCATTTTCTTTTAGCTTTTTCTCATCAAATTCAAAAGCTCCTTTGTTTGTTGTGAGATTAACAACTGCGCTTTTTACACCATCTGTTTTGCTGAGAGTTTTTTCTATTAGTGTTACGCAGCTCTGGCAGTCCATGCCTTTTATTGCAACATCAATCTTCATCTTCTACCGCATCCGCAGCCTGAAGATGCTGGCGGTGTAATACTATTTAATTCTTTTTGTGCATCAGATGTGTCTTCTTTTACAATAAATGTTCCCTGTATCATGCCCATCCAGCAGCTCCACGGGATTGTGCCTTCTTCAGTAGGCGTGAATTCAATAACCTGCTCGCCTGGCTTTATGTCAAAACTCAAGCCAAGCTTTGGGACAACAATTGCATTGTTGCATCCATTAAGCTGTTGCCCGTCAATAATCCATTTGACAGGCACGCCTTTCTTCAGCACAAATTTGTAAGGCTCCCAGCCTTTGCTTGTGACATTCATATGTATTACCTGATAGTTTCCTTCCATCTTGATAATGCTGCCAGGTTCAGTTTTTACATCTGAAGAAGCAGATGAAACAACTGAGTTGAAATCAAAGCCTGCTCCAGTCAATGCCAAACCCCTGTTAACCATTATCAAGCCAAGGATTATGACAACTGCTCCCGACAATTTCAAAATCTTGTGAGTCATTTTGTTTGAAATAAAGCTAGTTAAAAATCCAAATGAAAGCAATACTGGCAAAGTGCCGAGTGCAAAAATAAAAAGTAGTTTTGCTCCTTCAAACACACTTCCAGTTCCAGCAGCCATAATGTAGATTGCCTGCAAAGGCCCGCATGCAATCATCAATCCGTTCAGCAAGCCGATTACCAAAGGGCTGTTTTTTGAATTTGCTGCCGTGAATCTATTTATGAAACCAGGAGTTGTAAGCCGGATTTTTCGCAGGAACGGGATTCCAAGCATATTAATCCCAAATATTACTAAAAATATTCCTGCCACGACTCCAGCCACCCCTCTCATTAATGGAGTGAACACGATAATTGAACCAAGCAAGCCAAAAATTGCGCCGATTATTGTATATGAAATGGTTTTGCCTGCCCCGTACATGACGTGAGATTTCCAGCCAGGACTTTTTGTTGAATAGCTGACAACAAATCCTCCGCACATGCTTACGCAGTGGAAGCCTGTCAGCAAGCCTATTAGAAATAACAATCCATAGCTGATGTTAGCACTTAATGAAGGAACTGGAATCCTGCTGTAAATCGTGAAAGCAAAAAAAATAAAAACAAAAAATCCTAGAATGCCTAAAATCAAACCCCAAAACTGCTTGCTGCCTGATTTGCTTTGTGTATTCTCATCAATACATTCATAGCCAATCTGTTCAATTGCTTTAGTTATTTTCTTCAGGCTTGTTTTTTCAGGGTCAAATTTAACCTCTCCTGTTTCAGTTGCATAGTCTGTCTTGATATGCTCAACACCGTCAATGCTTTTCAATGTCGTCTCTATTAGCTTTTCACAGCTTTTGCAGTGCATTCCCTTTATCCTGATTTTTTGAGTTTTTGTTGCCATGCCAAGCAGAAAACCATATTTAGATATATAATCTAGCCAAGAAACTGACCGCTCATTAAAGGCTTAAAGTGAAGAATTCAAAAGAAAGAACGTTTATAAGAAAAATAAAATAAAAAAACTAAAAAGTTACCTGCGGTGCGTTTTCAGCGCCAGTCTGAGCTCCGAAAAAGTCTCTTTTCTCAAAGCCGAACATTCCAGCAATAATGTTTGTTGGGAATACTCTAAGCTTCTTGTTGAATGCGCCGACTTCCTCATTGTATCTCTGCCTTTCAACATTAACCCTGTTTTCTGTGCCAGCAAGCTCAAATTGCAAATCTTCAAAGTTTGTTGTAGCTTTCAATTCAGGATAGTTTTCAACATTGATGTTCAATGCCTTGTATCCTGAAAGTACAGATTCCATCTGGTTTGCAGCAGCAACTTTTTCCTGCGCGGTTGTTGCACCATCCCATGCCTGTTTTGCAGCAACTGCTCCAGTTCTAAGTTCAGCAATTTTTGTTTGAGTTGATGTCTCAAAATTTGCTGCGCCTTTTACAGTCTCAACCAAGTTTGGAATAAGGTCTGCCCTTCTTTGATATGATGCCTGCACCTGGCCCCAAGCAGTGTCAACATTAACATCTGCCTTGACAAGCCCGTTGTACATTCCTACAACTGAAAGTACAAGAATCAAAACAACAGCAGCGACAACCATTCCAACAATTGCCCCTGTGCTAATTTTTTTTGCCATGTTTCACCTCATTTCTTCTTTTTTTCTTTTCCTTTTATGCCATACCAATAAGCGTCTCCTTCTTTCTCAAGCTTTTCAAGCCTGGTGTAATAATCAGGAATCTCATTCAAGTGAGCAAGCGCAATCTTGCCAGTCATCAAAGCATCATCGTTTGTTACGTTTGTTGCAGGGTCTCTTGTTCCGTGCTCAAGCTCAACATCCATTCCCATCCTGAACTGCTCAACATCCCATTTATTCCATTTAATGCCAAGCTTCTCGCCAATCTTCTTTGCTTCTTCAGCTGTAAAAGTGGTCTTAGACATAAAATCACCTCTTCCTTTTAGTTTTTGGTTTCCTGCTTTTTAATCTTTCTGTGCCCCGTGCAATATCAAGCAGTTTCTCCATCTCTCCTTTGTCAAGCCACAATCCTCCGCATTTTCCGCAGTAGTCAATTGTAACATCTGCTCTTGTCGCCTGCTTCATTTTTATTTTGCATCTTGGGCATTCAATTATTTCATTCATTTTACCAACCTCCTCTAAAAGTGTCCTCCCGCGCCGGCTCCACCAAATCCGCCGCCGCCAAAGCCACCAAATCCGCCTGAGCTTCCGCCTGCAATTCCGCCGCCATGCCCTCTGCCGCCAAATAAAATCGCGGCAAACATGGCTGCATTAAAAACATCATCTTCTTTTTTCGTTTTCTTTTTCTTCCATTGGCGATACCTCACTATTGCAGGAATTACAAATATCAACAGAATGAATATTGTCCAAATCAATGGAACCAGATAGTTAAGGTTAGCCTGCCCGCCGGGAGTAAGCTCATAGCCTTCTTTTCCTTCTAAAATATTCTTGATGGCAACAACTGCCTGCAAAATTCCCTCTGAATAGTTTCCTTGTTGAAAGTATGGAACCATTAGCTCTCTGCCTATTCTTCCAGCAAGTGCATCGTTTATGTAGGGCTCAAGCCCATAGCCGACTTCAATTCTCCACTCTCTGTCGTCAACTGCAACCAGAATCAATATGCCGTTGTCTTTTTTCTCATCGCCAAGAACATTGTGGGCAAGATTTAATGAGTAATCCTCTATAGGCTTTCCGCTAAGATTATTCACTGTTGCAACCGCAAGCTGCACACTCGTATTCTTGTTAAGCTCTTCAATCTCAGAAACAATCTTTGCCTCGTACTCAGGGCTTATGACATTTGCTTCGTCATTAACCCAATAGCTAAGCTTTTCGAGAGAGTATACAGGGAATGCCAGAACCAAAACCATGATAAGCAAAATCAGGCTCTTTTTTATCATGCACTTTCCTTGAAACTAAGGATATATAAATCATTTGGGTCAATTTTAAATATTAATCATATAACCTCAGATGCATGAACATTCTAATGCTTGGCGCACCGGGTGCAGGGAAAGGGACTTATGCACAGAGAATAGAAGGAAGATACGGGCTGCCTATTCTTGCAACAGGGGACATGTTCAGGCAGGAGATGGCGAACAAGACTGAGCTTGGAAAAAGGATAACTGAAATTATGGAATCAGGCAAACTTGTTCCAGATGACATAACTATTGAAGTTGTCAGGAAAAAGCTTTCACTGATGAAAAAAGGCTTCATCCTTGACGGGTTCCCAAGGACAATCCCGCAGGCAGAGTCACTTGACAAGCTTCTTGAAGAAAGAGGAGAAAAGCTTGACTATGTCTTTTACATAAACACTCCAAAATCCTTGATTGTTAAAAGGATTTCAGGCAGATTATCCTGCAAGAACTGCGGAGCAATTTACCATAACGAGAACCTGCCTCCAAAAGTCATAGGCATCTGCGACAAGTGCGGAAAAGCCCTTTACCAAAGGGATGATGACAAGCCTGACAAAGTAAAAATAAGGTTTGACACATACAAGAAAGAGACAGCGCCTTTAATCAAGTATTATGAGCGAAAAGGCTTGCTCTATAAAATTAATGGTAAAAAAAAGCTTGAAGATGCGCTAAAGGACATCTGCACAATCCTTGACAAAGCTTAAACAGAAACCCCTTCTAAGAAATATTTGCGCAAATCTTCATCTTTTCTCATTGCATCTTTCAGCATCCTGCAGTGCTCGATGCAGAAGCAGTCCCTGAAATCAACAGGCTGTTCTTTGTCATGGCATTCTTTTTTGCCAGCCATCTTTGTTGCGTATTTGAAAAAGAATTTTTTGTCTTCAATCAGCCTTTTCTGTATCTCGCAGCTGTTCATCAAAATATCATCCAATCCAAATAATCTTGCCTGAATAATCTCATCTTTCTCATCATCAAAAATAAACTCGTCAATGCTGACTTCATTCTCCCCTCCTTTTGGGACAAACATCATGTGATACTCAGGGAAATTGTCTTCTCCAGGCTGCCCATGGAAAAATCTTTTAATCAGGATTGAAACATATCCGTCATAATTTGCCTGCAAAGCCTGCTCTGCGCCTTTTCCATAAAGCAAAGTCTGGATTATGTATGCAGGCTTTTCATAGGAGCCTTTTTTTGCCCTTTTGTAATCAACAACTGTGATGTAATTTTCGTTTTTGCCTGACAGAGTAAACAAGCCGTCTGAATGCCCAAGCACAACTATTCCATTATGGTTGTAAGCAATCTGCTTCTCAGCATATTCTGCCATATGCATCTCTTCTTTTCCAAGATAGTTTAGCCATGGCCTCTGGTTTGCCATCTTATGCCTTGCAGTCCCAACCACAGAATACTTGTTTTCAGGAACATGCTTTGGAAATTTATCCTTATCCATCTTTGCAATCAATCTTGCAATATGGCATTTGTTTGAGAATTCGCTTGCCCTTATCTGGTAGTTTGAATTCCTGTCATCAATCTTAAGCGGCTCAAGCTTTTTACTGCCCCTGAACTCAACCCAGCTTCTTGTCAGAATCAGCCCGTCTTTGAACATATGTATGTTTTCATCAGGGCAGCTGTTTAGCATTTTCCTGTCCAGAATTATGTTGCCAAAAGAGTAGCCTTCCTGATATGCATCATCCCTGAGCAGCCTTTCCTCGCTTACAGGCTTGTCTGAGCCTTTAACTTTTATTTTCTTGAATCTTAAATCTTCAAACAATTCGTCTGGACTAACTTTCAGTCCAAGTGTGCTTACAAGTTTTTCAACATCTTTTTTTGTGAACCTGTTATTGACAAAATCATCAAGGCATCCTGCCCTTTGCTCAAAAGTCATTTCATCGCACGCATCAGCATATTCACACCTGTAGTATGGATATTTTGTGCAGGTAAACGGACGTTTGTCGAGTTCAACTTCTTTTTTTGCCTTTGCAATAGTTGGGATATCATATTCACACGCAAAAGCTGTGCCTTTTTTCTGCTGTTCAATAAAATCATTCAAAAGCCTCCCCCTTAATTTTGACTGGGCATAAGGGTCGCATTCAGCAAGAGCTGTTTCTTTGTTTTTTGGGCTTGTGCCTTTGCCGAAGTTGTCAATTTTTCTGTTCCCAATCCTTTCAACTTTTGACATTACATCGCTTAATGCATAGCATGTTTTCCTGCTAAAAACAGTCGGCTCTTTTAAATCAAGAATTTCGCATATTGTGTTAAGTGAAGCTGCAAGCAGGAATGAATTAAAGTAGCAGTGGTCTTCAATAAGTGTTTCAACATCAGTATCCTTGGAGCTCATTATTGCTTCATGGCTGCCAAACAACCTGTTGAGCTCATCAACTGATTTTTTGTCAAGATGCTTTGCCCCTTTCCTGTAATCTTCTATAAAATGTTTAATTTTTTTTCCATAAACTGACTTTGCCCTTGTGCTGTCAAAAAGCATGTCTGAAAACACAGAAGTGCCTGCAGCAAATCCTGAATCAAGCGACTTTTCAGTTGCACCTATTCTTGCACTCATTCCTGTGTGTGACATAAAATTGTTTGTTTCTTCAACAACATTCTCAAGAGAATGCTTTGCCTTGAATTCAATTGTTATGTGAAATGGCAGGATTACGGGAGAGATTGGAATATAGTGATACTGCTCAAACAAATTCCAGCCGTGCTCTTCATTCAGCTTTGCATAGCTTTTGATAATTTCATCAGTAAGCCTGAATCTTTCAGAAAATGCGTCATGGAAAATCATGTTAGGCTTGTACGAGCCTGTTACAACTGTCTTGTCAATTGAGCCTCCTGGAATAAAAATTATTTTTTTGCCTTTAAGGCTTTCAAGATTCTCTTTAAGCACACTATGGTACTGTCTGTACAGAATAAGGCTGGCGATAATGTGAGGATTATTTGCCCATTCTTTTGTTGTTTCAAAAATCTCATTCATCTTTTTGTTCTTATAGGTTCCAAAATCAATTTTTTCAGGAAGAAACGGCTCAAGAATGTAGTAAAGCCTCGCATTTTTCAATGGATCTGCGAGAATCCTTCCTGTGTGGATATAGGCCATTTTGTTACTATTTTGCGATAGTTATTTAAATATGTTTCTACAAACTTGCCCGTATGAGGGGCATTGCGGTGAAGTGCGAGCCATTGACTGGAAACTACCAGTTTGAGCTCTATTTGAGAGACGAGCAGCAGAGCTATGGCCCAGTATATGTTGCAGTGCCTACAAAGTACATTTCAACCAGAAAATTCCTTTTTAATTCTAAGGATGAAGCTGCGCATGCAGTAAATGAGATGGTTCAAAAGAAGCCTGAGCTAAAAAACAATGTTTGCTTCAAGCCAAGCGGAAACTCCAGATATGTGATTGAAGTCAGGGGCAAAGAGCTCGAAGATTTTCTTGGCAGATATTATCCAGGATGTTTTAAGAAAGCAGGAAATGCAGATTATATGCGTGCAATAGCAGGCTTCCCTTTCTTTTGCCTTAACTTTGATGATGTTTTATCGTTATGCCTGCTCCGCCAGAAAGATGCAAACAAACAGCTAAGAAAAATTTATGATGAACTGCTTTTCCCAATGCGCCTTGAAGGAAAATCGCACAAAGATGTTTTGAAGAGGCTGAAAAAACCAGATTCCGAGCTTGAAGAAAAACTAAAATCAGTAAAATCAAGCAAATCAATGATTGATACATGGCTTCACGAAAGAGGAAAGTCTGAAATTGAGTTTATGACACTAAAAATCTATCTCGATTCAATGAGAGGAATAAAATTTGAAAATGGAGCTTGAAAAAATATTGTCTGTCGGGGCATTTGACATTGAGCTTGCCTATTGGTGGACTAATAATCCCCTGACATATCTTGCAGCAATTGTCTCAGACAAAGGAGATTATATTTACGGAGTTTTTCCTGTAGATAAAACTGAATTTGTCTCGCGTTCTGGCAGAAAAGCAGAGTATATCTGCATGAAAGATGATATTACACTAAGGCACGCATTTGGCAAAAAGATAGGCGGGCTTGACTTGGGTGTTTTTGGCGGGCAGAATATTCTTGGCTTTGATTACATTAGGCTTGACAGAAATAAAGATATGACTTTCCTGCCAGGCTCTGACAATTCAGAGGCATACAAGACAAGGACAAGAATTGGGGGAATAGAAAGATGGAGAAACAACACTTCTGTTGACCTTGACACAATGCTTATTGCAAGAAACTATCTTGGAATGTTTCTTGCTGACACAAAACTCGAGACAATCGCAGAGTTGGTTGACCATTTTTTCCCAAGCGTGAACCTCCAGTTTACAAAAGCATACACTCACGAAGAGCTTGATTTGGAAGCTGAGAAAGCATTGAAAGGAGATGCAAAAGCTGCAGTTGAAGTAATAAAATACAATTACGAAGATACAATTGTCCATTATGAGCTTACAAAAGTTCTTATGCCGATAATGGTGAATATTGCAAGGGCAACTGAATCAGAGCTTTTCTCTGCGTTCAATGACAGCAAGGCAAAGCTCACAACAAACTATGCTGCACGAAAGTACTACGGGCAGATGCACCAGATTATGCCGGGCAGCTACAAAAAAAGATATGACACATTCAAGCTTGATGATGCTAACAAAAAAACTGACAAAAGAAAGGATATTTTGAAAGAAGCAATCCCCGGGCTTGAGGCAAAGAAAGGATTTTTCAAAAATGTATTTGCAACATTCATGCCTTTGTATCTTGCAGCCAAGGATTTGCATGAAAAAGATGAGCCGAAGAAAAAGCTCATAGAATCTATTGCAAAATCAGAGAATCCTGTTGAAAAAATAATGTGTGCCCAGATTATGGACAGGTTTAGCGCAGAAATTCTTGCAGATATTCAGGAAGCAAAAATAAATCCTGCATTCAGTTTCAAGGCAAAGTTTGGGATTTATCCTGACGCTGCAGAAAAATCATTCAAATCAGGAATTTCAGAGCTTGTTTCAGGAATTAATGCGGGCAATATTGTAAACTACTCAAAAGGGCTTTTGTTTATCGAAGATTCAGATGGAAAATCATTGGCAGCCAAAGGCTATTCAAACATAGGAAATGTTGATTTGCTTTCTGTTGAGGAAAGCGGAGTTATCTACAGGCACGGCAACCAGATTTTTACATCCGGCATAAATATTCCGAGCAAAAAAGAAAGGCAGAAACTGGATTATTCAAACTCGAAGAAAGGCAGGGCAAATGTTGAAACAATCATAATCAGGGATTTTATTGAGAAATTCTTTGCAAATCCTGAAGAGGCATATTCTGAGCTTTGCGATAATGCATTGAAAATTGCAAAAGCGGGATTTGATTTAAAGCACTATATCTATACAATTAATATCAAGCAGGAGCTTGAAGATATGTCTGACAAAGAGTTGAATAAACAGAGAAATCTTGTTGTAAGGCATTTTGGCGCAAAACCCGGAGAGACTTTGATGTACATCAGGACAAAAAGCAAAAAATATATGGCATATGACCCTGGCGAGAAGAAATTCTTTTTCATTGACAGCGGAAAAAAATATTCTAACTATGATGCAAAGTCAATGAAGTTTGATAATGGAGATGAACTTGACACGGAATATTATCATGAAAAAATATTCGGCGCTGACTCCAAATTCGCTAAGATTGCAAGAACTGCCCTTGGCAAAGAAAAATACGATGAATTCAAGGATTATGTGAAAGACTGCGTTACAAATTCAGTTGCATAGCTTCCTTTTCCAAGCGAGAATTTAATTGTAATTTTATTTTTGCCTTCATTAAGCTCATCGTTTCCTTCAAACAGGATTTCAAGATTCGCTGCTTTAGCCAATCTTTCTCTGACTCTTCCTTCAGTATGAATTGCGGGAATCTCTCTTATAATAAAGTCACGCTCGCCAATCTTGTCTTCTTCAATCAGCTCTCTTGTCAGGCTGTCTGCTTTTTCATCAAACTCTTCTATCCCAAAGCCAGGTGTTGAGAATTCTTTGCATGTAACCTTTTCTGCAACTTTGTTCCATATTTCTGACTGATAGGCATGAATATACATAGACAACAGCTTTTTTGGCGTCTGCTTGACTGCGCCTGTAAAATCAGTTGGATTTTTTTCAATGTATTCCTTGACCTCTTTTCTATCGATAAGCTCAACTGCTTTTTTCCAATCCCTTTTCAGGATTGACTTTCCGATTTCTGAATTATTCCTGCCAAACCTCTGCTCGCCGAAATAATTTATGAACTCACTTTTGATTTTAGGAATATTGTCCAGATTCCTTATTGTTATCATGAACTCGTTTCCTTCATGGTCTCCAAGCGAGATTGGTTTTTCAGCCCTGCCAAGAATTTTTAGTTCAATATCATTTAGTTTCAGGGTTTCGAGCTGCTTAATCTTCTGCTCTTTTGTTGTTCTTAGAGAAATTAATTGTGTTGTGACGGCATTCCTGTCTTTTGAGCCTGCAAAACCAAAATTCTTTTCCTCAATATGCAAAGCTCTTGCGACTGCCTTAATTGCATCAAGGGTATTATAATTTTTCTTTTTAAGAGTGAAGTAAACATATTCGCCATTATCAGAAACTTTTGGGGAAAATATTTCTTTTACAATAAAATCTTCTGGAGCCTGTTTTAGTTTGTACATTTTAACTTATTTCTTGGCAATTCCCCAAAGAAGGCTGAAATATGCTTTGTATGATTTCGCGATTTCTGCATTTTTGATAAGTATTGCAATCGGCTTTTCGCTCCACAGGATTATTGCAACCTTGTCCTTGTAAATGTTGGTTGCAGTATTTCCCCCGTATCCTTTTGGAAGATATTTTATTTCGCACAAGGGGATTCCTGTGACAGGCTTTACAGATTCTTCAAACAAAAGCTTGACTTTTATCTTCTCAGCAACCCTTTTCTTGTCGTATTTTGGGAAATAGAATCTGATTATCTCGTCTGCATTCGGGTTTGCACCGATAACAAGAACTTCTTCTTTCTCCTTAATCATGTCCTCAAAAATATATTTGATTCCTTCCTTGCCGTTGTAGAAATTAGTCTCTTCTTTTTCCTTTGAAAAGCCGTACTGCGCCTTGAGCTCAGGAAGAACTTGGCTTACAAGATTCTCTTTTTCCTTAACCAAATCAATAAACTTTTCAGGGTTTGAAGCCTGATAGTTTCTTTTGTTGTTGCTGATTATGTATGAGACAAGCCCTTTCTCAATCAGCCTGTCAAGGGCGTCATAGACGCTTCTCCTGTGTATGCCTGCTTTTCTTGAAACAGTTGTTGCAAGGCTCGGCCCGAGCTGCAGCAGAGCCCAATAAACTTCTGCCTCGACTTTTGTCAAGCCAATGTCCTGCAGTATTTTCTGGTCCATGCTATGGATTTGTAATTATAGGTATATAAAATTAAGTATTAAAAGGGAAAAATAAAAAGAAAAATTCAGAATGTGTTTATTTGTCTTTCTTGACAACTTTGGAGCCGACTACATAACCAACAACTAGGCCGACTACACCAACAACAACTGTTGTTACTTCAACCATTCTATTTCACCTCCATAATATGGGTACTTTGACTATGACTTCCACCCAACCAGAACTTCCCACCAAAAAGAAATAATTGCTAATGGTATTTAAAGCTTTTCATTGAAAAAGAAAAATGGGGCGGCGGGAATTTGAATCCCGGACTTCTACGTTTCAAAGTCCCTTTGAAATCCCGAGGGATTCCGAGGGTATCTTCAGCGTAGCGCTCTCCCAGGCTGAGCTACCACCCCATCATTCGATAAACTCTTCGTCAAAATCCCCAGCTTCTTCATCTACCTGTTCGTCGCCTCCAAACCCTTCATCGCCGAGCTCGCCTTCAGGCCCGTCTTCATCGTCTTCGGAGTCAGAGTCAGATTCGTCGTCAGTTTCCTGTTTAGCTGATGGTTTTGAACTTGATTTTCCAGCCTTGTCTTTTCCAAGAACAGTAAGCTGCCCGAATTTCCCAGTTGAAAGCTGCATCTCTCCCTGATATTCAGAAACATAGCCGTTTGATATTTGTACTTGGTCTCCAACCTTAACCAGGTCAATCTGTTCGTTCCACAAGGTGATTGCAATTACCCCAGATTCATCCTTTCCTTTTGCGTTGCAGACTTTTCCTTTCGAGCCGAATTTTGCGAATTCCTTTGGCTCGCCTTTCTCTGTTATCTCTAGAACAATGTCAACTTTCCCGGTCTTTGGTTTTAAATCAGTTATTTTCATAGTGCATCTTTTTTTCAAAAGACAATACGCTGTATTTAAATTATTCGGTTTTTATGAATAGGAACTAAATTCAGTTCTTCAGCTCTTTGAAGGAGATTTCGCCTGCAATAAGCTTTTTTAAAGTTTCTTTAAGCTCAGAAATCTTTACCCTTACCTGCTCTGTTGTGTCCCGGTCCCTGATGGTAGCATCCTTTTTTTCTATGCTGTCAAAATCAATTGTGATGCAGTAGGGGATGCCAATCTCATCAGCCCTTGCATATCTTCTTCCAATGCTTCCTGACTTGTCATACTGGGCAGTAAACTCTTTTTTCAGGCTGTTGAAAATTTCCTGCGACAGCTCCGGAATCTTGTCCTTGTTTACAAGAGGGAAAACTCCAATTTTTACTGGAGCAATCTTTTTTGGCAGCTTTAATACAATATTTCCTCTTTCCTTGTCATAATTGTATGCATCGCAAAGCACTGCCAGGAAAACCCTGTCCATTCCAAATGTAGGCTCAATAACTTTAGGGACAACTTTCTTTTTTGTTTCTTCATCAAAAATACTTAAATCCTCTTTGCTCTCGTTAATATGCTGGGTCAGGTCATACTGCCCCCTGTTTGCATTTCCTGCAATCTCTTTTGAGCCAAAAGGATATTCGTAGTCAAGGTCAAATGTTGCAGACGAGTAATGAGAAAGCTCAGACTTCTTGTGCTCCCTGATTTTTATCTTGTTCAAATCCAAGCCAAGCTCCCTGAACCACATAACCTGCTCAGCAAGCCAGTAAGCGTGCCATTCGCCTAATCTTTTTTCATCAAGCATCTTTCCGATTGTTGATTTCTTTAGCTCAGTTTTGCCTTCTTCCTGCGTTTCCTTGTCAAGAAGCCTTACGTGAAGATTCAGATGCTCTTTTGCCAAATCAGGGCACTTGTTTTCATCTGGATGTATAAAAAATTCAAGCTCGCCGATCGTAAATTCCCTGTCCCTGAACAAAAAGTCCCTTGGCGCAACCTCGTTCCTGAAGCACTTTCCAACCTGAACAATCCCAAATGGAAGCTTCACTCTTGCAGTGTTTGTTATTGCCTTGAAATCCAGGAACATGCCCTGTGCAGTTTCTCCTCTCATAAATGCAGTAACTCCCTGGTCTGGGCCTACCTGTGTTGAAAACAAAAGCTTCATTTCTTTTGCAGTTTTCTCATCAAGCTCACCGCCGCAGAACTCGCACTTAACTTTCCCCAAATCAGCCTTGTCGAGGTGGCTACTTTTCTTGCATTTTTTGCACTGGACTGAAATGTCCGCGAAGCTTGCTATGTGCCCTGATGCTTTCCATGTCCTTGGATGGGAGATTATGCTTGCGTCTATGCCTTCCATATTTTCCCTGTCCTGGACAAAGAATTTCCACCAGTGCTGCTTTATGCTGTTGAAAAGCTCAACTCCCAAAGGGCCGTAGTCCCAGAATCCGGCAAACCCGCCGTAGATTTCAGAGCTAGGAAATACAAAACCTTTCTTTTTGCAGAAAACTGCCATATCTTCAATCTTTTCTATCATGCCTAGCAAAATTCAGCATTTGTATTTAAAGCTTTTTGAGGCAGAATCCTGCATAAACTTTAAATATCACCTCCCTGCTGTTCAGAATTATGTACCCGCATGAACTAAGCAAAAAGCTCGAGGACGCAGCAGCGTTTAGCATTAGAGAGAGAAGTTTTCTTGAAAGGCTTGTAAAAGACTGCGCCGTCAGGGTAGATTTTAGTTTGCGCCAGTATGAACATGAGGCGAATAAGCAGGCTGATGATACATATTTCCTGCTTAAAGGCGCCAAGGAAGGGGTTGCAGCCTGTAAAGATTTGCGAAAGCTGGAAGACTTTGAGCAGAAGCTGAAAGATATTGAAACTGAAAGCTACTCGGTTTCGGCAAGAGACAGGAGCGCAAAGCTTGTCTATGAAGGTAAGCTTAAACAGGTCAGGCAGGTTTATGAAAGGCTAAGCTCGTTTTTGAACTTGAGCAGAACCCAGACAAACTAATTATTTCTTTGAGTTTAGGAATCCATTTATATGCCCTATATGCGATATGCTGCTGACTGTTGGCAGCGATGTTATTACTTTTACGAAAAGGTGGCTGTATTTTATTTTCGTTACAGGCCTCACTTCCTTAAGCTTGCCCAAAAGCAGGAATGCTACTGCGTATCTGAATACTCCGGAGATTAGGAAAAGGAACGCATATCCTGACCATGCTAAAAATCCAAATTTAACAAGCCAGACTCCAATCATGCTTCCAAGGAAAACAAATACTCCCTGAATAACATTATAATAGGAAATGTAGCATATTCTTTTTTCTGGTTTTGTTGAATCAAGAATGAATGTGAATGATGCAAGGTCAAACCCTGCCCACGCAATGCCTGAGAAAATCTGCGCAAAGATAAGATAAACCCAGCTTTTTGAAAGTATGAGAACAAATGCGACAGCAGGAACCATAAAGCCGGCAAGTGTAAGCACTTTCAGCGAGCCATATCTGTCACCAAATTTTCCCCAAATAGGCATGCTGATGTTTTTTGCTAACAATGATGCAGCAATCACAATAACAAACTGGAGATAGTTAAGATGCAAATCATTTAGAAGGTATGCTGCGAAATATGGCGCAGCAACATAAACTGAAAAGTTAGTAAGGCTCAGGTATGCAGTAAGCCAGCCAAAGTTTGTTTTTTTGGTTTCTTTCAGGAACTGAATAAAACCTATTTTTTTGACTTTGAAATGATTGTGAGGCTCGTAATGTTTTGTCAGGTATGTATATGAAACAATTCTTGCAAACATTGCAACCAAAAACAAAATCGTGAATGCTATAAAAGGCGAGTTGTACAATAGCTTGAAATAATAAAGAATAATTCCAGCTGCAAGATATGAGAAAAAATAAACATAGCCTGCAACCTTGTTCCTGACTCCAAAATAGCTGCCTCTTGAATGTATTTCAACAAGATCTCCTATCCAGGCGCTCCATATTGGAGAAACAATCAGCCCGCAGGTGAAATGCAAAACTGCAAGCGCAATGAGAATCCAAACCAGCTGGCTTCCATGGTTCATATATGGAATAAATGCAATTGGGAGCCATAACAGCGCCTGCACTGCAACAAAGAACAGGACAAATTTCTTTTTTGACTTAAACAAAGTCATAAGCCATTCGTCGAGAAGCTGGGAAAGGCTTCCAAGAAGCTGGGGCAGGGTTGAAAGAAGCCCGAGCTGAAGTGTTGTTGCCTTAAGCAGAACCGCGAATGGCTGCAGGAAATCAAGCCCGAATCCTGCCATTATTGACCAGAACGAGCCTTCAACTATTGAATATCTCAGGCTTTTCTTAACTCTCTCTTTTTCCTGCATGGATGTTGCTTATTCCTCTTGCTATAAAACATTTTCTGTTTTGGTTTGCGTTTTGTTTAATTAAATTTAAATACCATCTAATTCTTTTAAGTTTAAAAAGAGGAAAAATGAGAAAACTGTATTTAGCTACATCCTTGGTTCTATTGTTTGTATTATTGACTGGCTGCAGCGCAAAGTGCGACAAGCCAAAAGTTGTTATTGGCGGCGAATGCTGCTTTGACGGCAACAGCAACAAAATCTGCGATATTAATGAGGTTGCAAACTCAGGCAGCACAGTACAGGCAAATACAACTGTTCCGAAGAATGTTACAGTCCCTGTTGTTGAAAACAAAACAACAAACACAACTCCTGGCGAGGCAACGGGTGCTGCTAAAGTTATCAAGCTTGACTGTTCAAGCACAAAACTTTCTGTTTCAAGACCAAGATATGTTGACGGGGGAAATTCAACAGTTTCAGGAATATTCAGCAATTCAGGAGATGTCAACATAACTGGAATAAAGATACAGGTTTTTAATGATAACGGCAAGAAAATCGAAAAGTCGTTTGGCATGAACCTTACAATAGGCAGGGCTGAGGGGCTTACTTTCAAGACAGGGCACAATCATGTTGTAGATGAGAATGTTAGTGTTACAATGATACGGTTTGCGCCAGTAATTAAGGACTACAGCAACTGCAACTATAGCACAATTTACGCTTCAGATATTGATGTGAGCGACAAGGGTTAGCTAACCTGCTTCTTAATGTACTCAATCTCTTCATCCTGAAGCTCAAGCTCCTTTATTGCTTCAGGCCTTGTTAGAATTGGATAAAGATACGGCAGGTTTTTGTTTGCAATCTTCTTTGAGCAGTGCGTTTTTTTTGCAAGCTTTTCTGCAATTGATTTTTTCTTTGCCAATGCCTGGTTTGAAATCCAAATCTTAAGTATTCGTTCGCTTCTCTTGTATGATACAAACTGCTTGTACTTTTGGGTTTTTGAAACTGCGATTCCGGCTGTTGCAAGTATATTGACGTAGGCAAGGAATCTCCAGTGCTGCTGTTTGCGGATTCTGCCCCTATAAACATCTGCCTTGCTGAGCCAGTTGTATGCTCTCTCCAAATCTTTTGCAGTATATTCTTTTGGAAGATTCTCATCAATCCACATTATGAACTCATCAAGGTCTTCATTAATATTGTCTGTAACACTACGCGCAATTTTCGCATCAGAGTTCTTGAAAATCTTTACAAGCCCGTTTAGTATTGATTCTTTCAAGTCTCTTTCAGAAGTTTCCTCAACATGCTCTTTTTTGATAGTTTTATTCTGCCTTGAAATTGTCTCCAGGTCATTTATTGCACCTCTCAAATCCCCGTCAGCTTTTCTTGACAACGAGCGTAGTGCAATCTCTTCATATTTTATTGAATTTTTATCGCAGATTTCTTTCAGGTGATTGTAAATGTCATCAACTTTAAGCTTGTCAAACTGAACTAAACTGCTTACTGCCCTTAAAGCCTTCAAATTTGAAGTCCATGCATCGTTTGCAGTAATTATAACAGGAATTGTTGAATCTTTTATCAAAGGGACTAAGGCCGAAATTCCTCCCCTGTCTGAATTCCCAGACAATCCGTCAACTTCGTCAATCAAAACCATTTTTTTTGTGAAAAACAAAGACTGCTGCTTTATGTAGCTGCCCACAATCTGCTCAATATGGTTCTTGTTCCTGTAATCAGAAGCATTAACTTCAAGAATCTCATAGCCAAGCTCTTTTGCTGACGCAACTGCTGACGAAGTTTTCCCTGAACCAGTAGGTCCGTGCAGAAGCAAAGCTTTCTTTTTTTGTTTTTTGAAATCTGACAAGAACTTTTTAATCTGGATTACTGCATTTTCCTGCCCTTTCACTTCAGAAAGAGTCTTAGGCTTGTACTCGATTACCCACGGCTTTTCCATACCCCTCACTATCTGAAAAATATGCCTTGTATATAAAATATGTCAGTTGCGGAGATTATTTCCTTGCAGTTTTCCAGAGGTGCTCAAAATATTTCATGTAAGAATCTGCTACGTCTTTGTTTTTGATAATGATAACCAAGGGCTTGTCTTTAATCAAATGTATTGCAATTTTGTCGCCAAAAATTGAAGTTGTTGCCTCTGTTTTAATGTCCAAAAACCTGACTTCAATGTTTTTCAGCTGGGTCATTTCATGTTTCTTGAATCCTGAGGCAGCTATAATCCTTGCATGATATCCTTTTGTTGCCAGTTCTTTTGCGAGCCTTGGCATTTCATACAGCGCGTCATATGCCCTACCTGTTGCTCCAAAAGAGCAAAAAGACTTGTTTGCCATTATTTCACGCATCAATGCCCTTAGCCCCGCTTTCCCTTCATAAACAGTAACTTCTGAAGCCACTTCCTTCACTTGTTCTATTTTCCTTAACTGCAGAATCAAGTCATTAACATAACTCTCTTTTTCTTTTATTGGGTTCAGGAGATTTGCAGGATCTGCTGCTTTAAAGAATTTCTTGCTCTCTTTTACAATATGGCTTACAAAACCTTTTTCTATCAAGTGGTTCAGCACAGTATAAGTTAATGTCCTGTCCATTCCTATTTTTTTGGCCAAATCATTTGCAGACAATTCGCCTTTTCTTATCAATTCTAAATATACTTTTGCCTCGTTGCCTGTTAATCCTGATTTTTTCAGCCTTTGCTCAAAGTCATCCATGATGTTGGCATAGCCTCGGTAGATATATAAATGTTGTTATTTAAACTAACAACTAAAATATAAATAGGGGGATATGTAACTATTACATGATGGCAACTATCAAATCAAAACTTGAAGATATTTGTAACTCTTTGAAACCAGGAATATCTGAATGCATAATATATGGTGGAAGTTTACCAATCAGCGCTTTTTGTGGTCTAGGTACTTACATAGCTACCAAAAATCTTTATTATACCGCCATTGCTACAGCGGCTCCGCAAACCTTCGAATATATCTTATTTCGAGCAATGGAATTTGGGGTTTTTGGGAAAAATGTAAGAAATAAGGCAAAAAATTCTAAAGAAATATGAACAATGATTTTATTCAAGCATTTGAAAGAGGATTATATCTCCAAACTGGAGGAGAGAATAAAATGAGATTAGAGGACACTATAAATATATCTTTAGATAGGGCAAGAGACTATTTATTAAAAAATTTGGGAAGTGATAATTTGTGGAGAGATTTTTATACAAAAACTCATGGAGAGAGCATCGATTGGGTAACTGCTTATGTTGGCAATTCCTTATATGGCTCTTGTGATAAAGCTATTTTAGGTGATGTTGCAAAATCATTAGCAGATAGACAAAATAAAAATGGGGGGTGGGGTTATAACCATAAAATTGCTCCAGATACAGATTCAACAGCGTTTGCTGTGATGTTTTTATCAAAGTTTGACTTTAAAGGTAAAATAGAGTTAGCTAAACAGTTTTTATTAAAACATCAAAGAGCAACTGGCGGATTTTCAACATACAATGAAGATGAGATTAGAAGTTATTATAGAATACCTGTAGAAATGTCTGTTGAGGGGTGGTGTGCTGAAACGCCGGAAATTACTGCAACGGTAATTCAAACATTGAGAAAATTAGGGCATATAGAAGTCGGAAAGGCAGTTTCCTATATTTTATCCCAGCAAATAAATGGAAGATGGAGAAGTTATTGGTGGAATAATGATATTTATGCAACAGTAAATTGTTTGAAGGTAACAAACAATCTAGATTCTAGAAATAAGGCTGAAGAATGGCTTAGTAATAATCTTTATGAAATACCTTTTTACTTAGGTCTTTCTTTAATTGGTTTGGAAGATTCAGAAGAGCAAAATAAAAGAGTAAAAAGATTATTTGAATTACAGAAAGAAGATGGAAGTTGGGAGAGCTATCCTATCTTAAGATTTCCAAATCCAGGTAATAGAGAACCTTGGGTTGATGCTGGAAGATGGAGGGAGGATGTTAAAGACCAAAATAGTCTTTTTACGACAGCTACAATTTTAGCAAGCTCATCTTCTTTGGTTTAATCTGAGAATAGAAGACTAGCACCCGCTAATGCACCAATACATGAATGAATTAAAGGAATAAAAGAAAACTTATTTAGCAACTAGTCTGATCTTGTGGTCTTTGCTGCCTTCTGTTCTCAAGTCAACAAGGTCGTAGCTCTTTATACCGTTGACTTCTGCCCATGCTTTTGCAAGCTCAGCTGACTTGAATGTCTTTGGCCTCTTAATCCTGTCTCTGCCAAGCCTTTGATGGTATCTTTCCTTAAAAAGTGTTGAACCCATACTGCCTTTGAGTTTAGAACCTTATTATAAAGCTTTCTGTTTTAGTGCTCTCGGCGCATAAAATCGCCTACATCTGCTAGATTCCTCAGCCTGTTGCCTTTTATCTCCCCTAAGCCAAGAACCTCTTTCCAACTGTTTGTGACAATAACAAAGCCTTCTTTTACACCAGTCTTGCCTTTTGTGTTCAAATCCTTGTTGTTTGTGAAAAGCCATTCCTGCTTCTTGTTTATCACAGTAACCCTTTCAGTTATTTTTGCGATTATGCTTAGAAGTATAAAGCTCGGGACAAACTTATCGTTTTTAGTGTAGCCAAGGTATGCTCCAACATATTCAGGCTGAAGATTGTTATTTTTCATGGTTTCTTCAAGCCTTCTGTTGAGCATAAAGAACCTGTCACCTATCTGGATTGTGTTCTCAAGCTCCTGGTTTGTGAAAGTCTCAACAAAATGCTTCATTTTATTCCTCAGCCTCAGCTTCAATTTTGTTTTTCCTGAATTTTGCAATAAAAAATCCCTGTGTTCCAGTTTTTTGCGGCCACAGCTTTTTTGTTTTCCTAATTTCAGGATTAAGCTGCCTTCCAAAAACATTGACAAGCCCGTCGCTTCCAATGCAGTTTACTGGCTCAAGGTTCAGAGGCAGATTCTTCAAAGCCCAGTCAACAACCATTTCATCTTCTTCAGGCTCGAGCGAGCATGTTGAATAAACAAGTGTGCCATTTTTCTTTAAAACAGAGACTGCAGCCTTGAGCAGCAGCTTTTGGCGCTCGGCATTTCCATTTATTCCATCAATATCTCTTTTTTCAAACCATTTGTTGTCTATCACATAGTTTCCTGAGCACGGAGCATCAAGAAGTATTTTGTCAAACTCCATTTTCAGCTCGCTAGCATTCAATGCATCCATGTTGTAAACAATTGTGTTCTCAACGCCCATTCTTTCAAGATTATTGCAAAGAGCCTCAATTTTTTTAATGTCCAAAGCGACGAGGCATCCTGTGTTCTGCATCTGTGCAGCTATCTGTGTTGCTTTTCCGCCAGGGCTTGCAGCCATGTCAAGCACAGATTCATTTGGCTTTGCGTCCAAAATATCAACGGCTATTTGCGACGCGCCTTCCTGTATGTAGAACAAACCCTGAAGATGCTCGATTGCAGCAGAAGGGCTGAACCTGGACCTTTCAATAAAGAATCCATTAGTTATGAACGGGATTTTCCAGATAAGAATGCCTCTGTGCCATAGTCTTTCTTTAAGTTCTTCAGGAGAAATCTTTAGTGTGTTTGTCCTTATCGCAGTCTTTAGCTTAACCGGCAGTATTTCTTCGCCCAGCTGCCTGTATCTTTTTAAGAAAAAATCTTTCGCCATAAGTTCCTTTCCTAACTCTTGGCCAGCACATAGCCTTTTTCAGTGTCTCTTATCACAAAACCTTTCTTTTTTATCTCTTCCCTGAGCTCGTCTGATTTCTTCCAGTTTTTCTCTTTTCTTGCTTTTTCTCTTTCATCTGCGAGCTTTGAAACTTCTGCAGGAACATTCAGCTTTTCTTTTTTGAACAAATCAAGTGCGAAAACCTCTTCCATTTTTTTAATTACACTTACTTTTCCATCTGCATGTTCGTCCCTGACAAGCTCCCAAAGAACTGCCAGAGCCTTTGGCGTGTTCAAATCCTCATTAATTGCTTCTTCAAAAGCTTTAATGTACGTTTCATTTGTTTTTTTGTCGTCTTTCAGTTCGCAAACTATATTCTTAAGCCTCTCGTAAGAGTTTTTTGCATTATCAAGATTTTCAAGGCTGAAATCAAGCGGGCTTCTGTAGTGCGCGCCAAGCACAAAATATCTGTATTGCAGAGGCTTGTAGCCCATTTCTTCAAGCTCAGAAATAGTGTAAAGCCCTCCTGTGCTCTTGCTGACTTTCTCGCCTTTGAATGTTAGGAAAGCTGAGTGAAGCCAGTAGTTGACAAATTTCTTTCCTGTTGCAGCTTCAGACTGAGCAATTTCGTTTGTGTGGTGCACAGGAATGTGGTCTATGCCTCCTGTGTGTATATCAAACGTCTCGCCCAAATATTTCATTGACATTGCACTGCATTCTATATGCCAGCCCGGGAATCCAATTCCCCAAGGGCTTTCCCATTCCTGCTGCCTTTTTCCAGGAGTCTCTGAGAACTTCCACAGCGCGAAGTCAGTTGAATTTTTCTTGTCGCGCATCTCTGTTCTTTTTCCTGCTTCAAGATCTTCAACCTTAAGCTTTGCAAGCTTTCCATAGTCGCTGAGCTTTGATGTGTCAAAATAAATCCCGTCAGACGTTCTGTAAGTGAAGCCTTTTTCTTCAAGCTTTTTTACAAGCTCAATCTGTTCCTTGATGTGCTCTGTTGCTTTGCACCATATCTCAGGCTCAAGTATATTCAATTTCTTGAAATCTGCTTTAAACACATTCCAGTAATGGTTTGCGATGTCCTCTGCTTTTTTCCCTTCTTTTTTAGCAGCCTTCTCCATCTTGTCTTCCCCTTCATCAGAATCAGAAGTAAGATGCCCGACATCGGTAACATTCATCACCTGCTTTACTTTGTATTTGTTGTAGAGCAGAGTTCTTTTAAGAATATCCTCAAAAATATATCTTCTCAGATTTCCGATTGTCTGATACCAATAAACTGTGGGTCCGCAGGCATACATCCTGACTTCTCCTTTCTTAATCGGATTAAAAACTTCCACATTTCGTGTTAAAGTGTTGTAAAGTTTAAGCATTTTCAGTCTCCGCTATTTTCGCTCAACTATAAAAAACATATGGTCTCTTTCCAGAGGAGAAAGAGGCTTTGAGTCAATAACTCTTAGCTCGCCTTCAATATCATTTCTGAAGTTCCTGAATATTGTGTCAGGCTTTTCTGCAACATCTATGCATCTTGCTTTTACAGCAATCATTGCAATGCCCCCTTTTTTCAGGAACATTCTTATGTTTTTCAGGAAAATTTCTGCCTGATTTTTCTGGGCAATGTCCATGTACACAATGTCAACCATTGTTGTTTTGTGAAAATATGTTTCAGGATGGTTTGCATTACCAAGAATAGGGCAGATGTTCTTCCTGTTTTCGCATAAATAAACTAAATCACGCACAACCCTTGGCGCAAAGTCAAGCGCAAATATTTTTCCTTTTGCGCAGATGTCTGACATAAAAGATGGAGTGTAGCCGTGAGACGCTCCAAGGTAAAGCACAACTGAATCTTCTTTCAGCGGAATATCCCTTATGCCTTTCACAATTGCTGCCGCCAGTTTGCTCCTCTTAGGATCCCATTCCCTGTACTCATCCCCGTTAACTGTTTTCAGCTTTTCTGAAAACTCAGTTTTTCCAGGATTAAGATTTTTTGTCAGCAGGCATCTGTCGCTTTTCAAAAAGTTGGGTATCATTTTTTCATCATGTTTATTCTTTTAAAACAAAATAAACTCTCCTGTTGTCTTTTCCCTTGTTTACAGCATCAGTTATTGTGATGCCTTTTATTTCTGAAATGTTTTTAACATGAGTCCCGCCGCAAGCCTGCTTGTCAAGCCCTTCGATATCAATAATTCTGATATCTTTCACAGTATCCGGAATAACATTCTTAAGCCTGAAAATTGATTCAATCTCAAAAGCCTGCTCTTTCGGCATTGAAAATGTCTTGACTGGAAGCTTTTTTGCAATCATGTTGTTGAACTCGTGCTCGTAGCTCTTCAGCTTTTCCTTGTCAAACTCAGTAAGGCTGAAATCAACCCTGCCTTTGTCAACATCAAGCTGGTTTCCTGTTATTTTTGCTCCAGTCTCCTTGAAGATTATTGCTGACAAAATGTGCGCAGCTGTATGATATCTCATAAGCTTGTGCCTTCTTTCCCAGTCAATAATGCATTTTACCTTGTCCCCAACTTTTAATCCGGCTGGATTAATCTCGTGCGATATGTCTTCATCAATTTTTTTAACATAATCAACCTTGAACTCTGCATTGTCGCTGAGCCTTACTATTTTGCCAGTGTCGTTTGGCTGCCCGCCTGAAGCAGGATAAAAAATGGTCTGGTCCAGAACAACATATTTGCTGTCTGTGACTTTAGTTACAACTGCCTCACATTCCTGTAAATATGAATCTTCCATGTAAATTGCTTTAGTCATTTTACAAATCCCTTGTGCAACTTAAGATTTTTTATTGAATAGTGCATGTCATGTTTCAGCTTTTTCTCAGGCTTCAGCCAGCTAAATATCAAACTAATCCAGTAAACAAGTGCTGGCAGCAGTGAAATCAGGAAAAACAAGATAGCAATCCAGATTACTATGAAAAGGACTGTGTTCATGTTAATCCTCCCATAATTGAGCCAAGCAATCCTCGTCTAGTTGGACCAGACTGCCTCGATAATCTTGCAGCAAGTTTTTTTGCAGTTATTGTCTGGAGCCAGATTTTGCCAGGGCCAGTCAATGTTGCAAGGAATAATCCTTCTGAGCCAAACAAAATGTTTCTTGTACCTTTTACTCTTTCAATATCATAATCAACAGTGGGCTCGTACATCACAATGTGCCCTGTATCAACTCTCATTTTCTGGTTCTTTTTCAAATCATACGAAAGAACCTCTCCTGCACTTTCAATAAACGCAAGCCCCTGTCCTGAAAGTTTCTGCAAGAACAAACCTTCTCCCCCAAACAAGCCTCTTCCAATTTTCTTGAACTCAATGTCCAGTTTTACAGTATTTTCCGCGCATATAAATGAGTCTCTCTGGCAGATGTATGTTTGGCCTTTCTTAATCTGTATTGGGATTATTTTTCCAGGGATGTCTAGTGTAAATGAAACAATTCCTGTGCCTTCAATGCATTTGAAATTTGTAACAAAAATTGATTCTCCGCCGAGCTTTCGTTTTATTGCTCCAGAGATCCCGCCTTTTATCCTTGTTTCATATAAAATATTGTCAGACATCCATGACATTGCTCCTCTTTCTCCAAGAACTGACTGCCCTTTATTCAGCTCAATATTAACTGCCTGCATTACAGTTCCGGATATTGTGTATTTCATGCTCATTTGAGCTTTTCCTCCAGTTGTTTTCTTAGATTGTCTCCTTCAAACTTTCCTTTGTACACGTCAATCTTAACTGCAAGCGAAATTTTGTTTGCCATCATTCTTGCAGCCTTTCCTTTTTTCTTTGATGCGCTGACAAGAGGATGCTCAACAAGTATTCCGTGCTTTGGAGGTCTTGCTCCAGTTCTTATGTGCCTGAACAAAGCTTTTTCTGCACCCAAAAGCTGTATTGTTGAGCTTGGGATTTCAGCAAGATGCTGAAGTGAGCCTGCAAGTGCAATTAATCTTGCGCCAATTTGCGAGCCTGCAACTGCTTTAAGGTTAGGGCAGGTTTCCTGCATTATTGCTTCAAGATACTGCTCCTGCTTTTCTTTTAGAATAAACATTCCTTCAACCTGTTTTGCAAGTTCAAGAATTGCGTGAACATCTTTTTCTTTCAGCTCTGCGCCCATGCTAAGCTCAGGCTTTATGCTAATACTGTTTAGAAGCTCTTGCTTTGATTTTGAAATTATTAACTGCGCAAACTTGTCGTGCGCTTGGATTGATTTTGAAAACTCAGGGTTGTACAGCTCGTACCATTCCCTTAATCTTTTTGCAAGGCTGTTTACTGCCTTGTTCAGCTCATCTATGTGGTTTATTGTCTGCATGATTAAAGAATCATTCTGAACTGAATTTTTGACTGACTGCTTTGTGATTATTGTGTTGTTTGCCTTGATAATATTCCAGATTCCAAGCATTGCTTTTGAGGCAAGCTCAAGTTTCTTAGGGTCTGTTGTAAGCTTGATTCCTTTCAGCTTTTCTTTTTTATAGCCAAGGAAGTAAGATTCAGGATATTTTTCTGAAAACTGCGTTTCAACATCGAGCCATTCGCCTTTTTCAAGCTCGGCAGAATATTTCAGTGATTCTTCAGGCGAGAACTCCTTTTTGTCCACAATTCTGCCTGAATCGTCAAATACAAAGCATCCAGCTACATTTGAATAAATTATCAATTTAAAGCCCCCAATAATGACAAGTTAGGGGTTACTATTTAAAAATATTGTTGTTTGCACAAGATTTATATACTATTCTTACAAATAATCCAATGGAAAAAGAGGCAGAATGATTGAGATAAGGATACATGGAAGAGGCGGGCAGGGTGCTGTAACAACATCGCAGCTTCTCGCAATTGCTGCATTCTTTGACGGCAAGCAGTCACAGGGCTTCCCTAACTTTGGAGTTGAAAGAAGAGGAGCTCCATCAAATGCTTTTGTCAGGATAGACGACAAGCCGATTAATTTGAGAAGCCAGATTTACAATCCAGACATAGTTCTTGTCTTGGATGCTTCAATGTTCTCGGCAGAAAATGTTCTTGAAGGCATTAAGCCAACAGGCTGCCTGATTGTTAACTCAAAGAAAACTCCACAGGAGCTTGGAATAAAGGGAAAGTTCAAGATTTACACAGTTGATGCAAATAAACTATCTATTGCAGTCATTGGAAAGCCAATTGCGAACACTGCAATACTTGGTGCATTTGCCAAAGTCACAGGATTAGTCACATTAGATTCATTAAAAAAGGCAATTGAGCAGAGATTTGAAGGAGAGACTGCTGAAATTAATAAAAAAATAATTGAAAAAGTGTATGAGACGTGTGAAAGTGGTATCTGTAAGTTCTAAACACAAACCAGGAATAACAAAAGGCGCAGTTGTGCTTGATGTAGATAACAAAGGCTCAACCAAAAATCTGCCTACTGGAGGCTGGAGGGCATTCAGGCCTGTTATTGACAAAAGCAAGTGCATAAACTGCGGAAGATGCTGGATATTCTGCCCTGACAATTCAATTAATCCTGACATTTCTGTTGACTACACTTTCTGCAAAGGCTGCGGCATCTGTGCAAAAGAATGCCCAGTAAAGTGCATTAAAATGGTTGCCGAAGAAAAATAATTATTCACAGTATTTCATTGCTTTCTCCATGTAATGGTTTAGAAAAAAATCTTTGTGTGTTGTCCAGCCCCAGCCACCAGTCATTAGCCCCTGCATAATTGTTGGGCTGTTCCTTTTTATCCAGTTTCTTGCTTTCCTTGTTGTGCCAAGTTTGTGCTTCATTTTCTGCTCAAGCTCGTTCATTGTATCTTCAACATGCCTGTGTCCGAAAATGTAGTATGAAAATTCAAAGACTTCTTCAAATGCGTCATCATTTAGATACTTGTCGTCTGCAAGAGCCCAGTTCCTGCTTTGCTCTGCAAGTTTTTTGTGAGTCTCATAGTCGGTCTCTTCAATATCCTGCTCCCTATGATACATTGAGTGGCAGAACCTGATAATCTTTTCAGAGAGATATACTCCAAGGTAGTTTGACCGTTCAAGATCAAGCTTTGAGATTCCTAGGTTTTTGCTTTTTTCCTGAAGATACTCATTAAAAAATGTGTTTTCAAGATAAAGTGCAACACCTTCTTCTACGACTCTTGTTGTGATGCTTAGCTGGTCAACCCCGTTGCACAGTGCTGGAGGCATGTGCATTGAAAAATACTGCTGAAGAAGATGGAAGTTTTCATGCCCGCATGTTTTGTAAAGGTCGGCTGCATAAAATTTCATTTTTCCTGTTTTCTTGTCTTCGTAAAACATCATGCCTCTGTCAGTGACTTCCATCTGGCCTATTGCAGGATTAAACGAGCCGCAATAATCTCCCCTGACAAAATCAAGATTATATGTGAGCATCTCGAGCTCTTTCGTCATCTGAATCTCTGAAGCTTTTTTGAAAAGCGCAGACTTCTCTTTTTTTACATCATTCAATACTATATTCATAAGTGTGTCTGAAATGCTGAGCTCTGACTTTATTTTATCGATATTTTCTTCAAGATCTTTCTTGTTTTCAATAACCTCGATGGCATCGTGCTGTTCTTTTGTCACAAACCCCTGCGTAAGATTATAATCCCTGAGCAGCTTCCTTATTCTTGGCAGCTCTTCTTTTATTTTCATCGCAATTCTCAGGCACTCAGGATCCATCAGGAATACTTCGATTGGACGCATAAGATTTTCTCTTTTGGTTATTGCATAATAGTTGATTTTCCTGAGCGAATCTTCGAGAAACTTTACTGCGCTTTTTTCATTCTTTGCAGCCCGCGCAGTTTTTGAGTCATTTTCCTGCGGCCAGTATTTCTCGGGTGTGAACATGTATTCAAGGAAAAGCCTGACTCCGTAATCTTTATTGTAGTTCTTGAAAAAAAAGAATTTAAGAAATTCTGACTGCCTTGAAAGTGAATCTGCATACTCTTTTTTAATAAGCCCGTCAAAACTGAATTTTGGCTTAAGTCCCCTACATTTCCCGAGCATGTTCTCAATTTTATTATTAAGGCTCCTTGCCCTCCTTATGTTGGGCAGATAGTTGTCAAGGCTTGAATGAAGTTCAAGAAATTCCTCGTTGATTTCCTCAACTTTTTTTCCAAGCGTCCGAAGGTTCTTGTTTTTGACTTCCCAGTGCAGCAGTTCCTCTATCATGTGTGTCCAGCTGATTTTTTGCACTGAATATTTAAAATTAACCTAAACTAATCAACCTAAGAAAAATAAAAAAATTAAAGAAGCTTGATTATGTCAACCATTCTGCACGAATAGCCCCACTCGTTGTCATACCATCCAAGTATCTTGACAAAGTCACCGTCAATAATCATTGTTGACGGCGCATCAAAAATGCAGGAATTTGAATCATGCACAATGTCAGATGAGACAATTGGGTCTTCAGTGTATCTGATTATGCCTTTCAGTTCGTTGTTTGCAACGTTCTTGAACAAATTATTAATCTCCTGAATTGTTGTTTTTTTCTTGAGCTTTGCAACAAAATCAGTTATTGATCCGCAGGGCACAGGAACCCTGAGTGCAACACCATCAAGCTTTCCTTTAAGCTCAGGTATTACTTCTGCAACAGTTTTTGCAGCGCCTGTTGTGGTAGGAATAATGTTTAGAGCAGCAGCTCTTGCCCTTCTCAAATCCTTGTGAGGCGCGTCAACAAGCCTCTGGTCAGCAGTGTATGCGTGACACGTCGTCATGAATCCATGCTCTATGCCAAAGTTGTCAAACAATACTTTGACCATTGGCGCAAGGCAGTTTGTTGTGCACGATGCATTGCTGATAATATTGTGCTTGCTCTTGTCATACTTGTGCTCGTTAACTCCCTTGACAAGCGTGATGTCAGGGTTTTTTGCAGGCGCAGATATAATAACTTTTTTTGCTCCTGCTTTCAAGTGCTTTTCAGCGCCAGCTCTTTCTGTGAAGAATCCTGTGCTCTCAACAACAACATCAACCTTAAGAGCTTTCCATGGAAGCTTTTCAGGGTCTTTTTCAGAAACAACTTTTATTTCTTTTCCATTGACAACAAGCATATTGTCTTTTGCTTCAACAGTTTTTACGTTTTTAACCTGCTGAACTGAATCATACTTTAGAAGATGAGCCAGTGTTTTAGTATCTGTAATATCATTTATTGCAACCCATTCAATTCCTGGAGTGTCAATTCCTGCCTGAAGAACCTGCCTTCCTATCCTTCCAAAACCATTAATAGCGACTCTAACCATGAATCTACCACCTCTTAATCCAATTTTATTGTAAATTGGTATTTAAACATTTTGGTAGCAGACATTAAGGAGATTGCAGGGAAAGCAAAAAAGCTTGGCATCCACTGGACACAGGACATGCCCGTTTGAGGCTTATATACTTCTGATGCTTATACTCCTGCAAGAGATGATATAATTTACAGCATAGACTTGGAAATAATTTTTTGGAGGGGGTAAAATGATATACAGGAGACCAGACGATGTTGTTAGGAGAATAATTAAAGGAGATACAAAAAATCTTCCATTTGATGAAGATAATGAAGTAACTAAAGGCTACCATTTTGAAGACCAGGCAAGAGTCAATGCAAGGCTTGAAAAACATTACACCCCGATTTGCTCAGTTCTTGAAAAAGAATGCATGAAAGAAAAATGCAGAATTTACAAAAAAGGGCAGATGGGGCAGTTTGAGCGGGGATGGGTGTGCAAGGAATATTGCGTTGATTTTCCCAAGGCATCATTTGACTCAAGATACCATGTTTATCTTATAGGCGAAGACAAGATTGATTTTAATGCGTCTATAGAAAAGGCAAAAGAGATGAAAAAGCAGGGAGCAAAATACGCCTGCCTGAACTGCAAGAAATTGTATGAGCAGAAAAGAACAGAGCCTTACGAAGACGGGCATGGCGGAAGAATGCTTGAGATGTGCCCCTGCGGTTCTGACTTGTTCAGCACAATAGATGAACTGATAGCAGACATGCAGGGGATTGTTAACAAGGAAAAGAAAGGTTCAAAGAAGTCCAAAGCATAAGTTATATATAAGCTTCTATTTGACGTATGAAAAATGATAACAATTGTTAAGAAGCCGGACTTTCCTGTTCTTACTCAGCTAGGGCTTAGATGCGTTGATATGCATTATCATACAACTTATTCTGACGGATTTGCAGACATTAAAGATATTGCTGAGAAGGCAAAAAAACTTGGAATTGGAATCGCGATAACAGATCACAATAAAATTGACGGGGTGCTTGAGGCAGAAAAATATCCAGAGCTTTTTTTGGTTCCTGGCATAGAAGTTGACTGCATCGAAGGTCCTGACTTATTGTTTTATTTTTACACTGTCGGCGAGCTTAAGCGATTCTACAAAAACGAGATAAAGGGATGCAGGGAAAGGGATTTTTCAGGCAACCCAAAAATACATTTGAAAGACATTATAGAGAAATCAAGAGACTATACCTGCATTGTAGCAGTCCCCCATTCTTGCCACGTTTTATGGAAAAACGCCAAAGCTTTTTTGAAAAGCCCAAAGAGAAAGCACCTTCTTGCTGACATTGATGCAATTGAAACTTTTAACGGCGAATCCAGCATGAAGCAGAACATCAAGGCAGTCCACTGGAACAGGGAGTTGAAAAAGCCGATTGTCGGCGGAAGCGACGGGCACTGCTTGTTTGAGTTTGGAACTGTTGTGACATGCACACAGGCAGACACACCCAAGGATTTTTTGGATAATCTGCTTGGAAAGAAAACTTTTACAATAGGCAAGGCAGTTTCCCCGCTCGGAGTTATAATTCCGGGAACTGTTGCGTTTGTTAAAAATCTTAATATTGCAATGCTGATATTTCTTCTTAAGAAAAAGGGATGGTAGTTTTATTTCAGCCCGGTTGAGCCCCAGGCTCCAGCGCCGCGCGCAGTTTCGTCGAGCTCTTTAACTTCAACAATTTTTCGGCTTTCAACAGGCTGGATGAGCATCTGGGCAATCTTTGAATTTTTCTCAATCTTGAAGTCGTTGTCTCCCAAATTTTTCAGGACAACGCAAACTTCGCCCCTGTATCCTGAATCAACAACACCAGCCATTGTTTTTATGCCGTGATTTGAAGCAATGCCTGATTTGTCCCAGACCAAGCCAACATAGCCTTTTGGTATAGCCATTTTAATGCCTGTCTTGACTGTCCTTCTTTCGCCAGGCTTTAGAACCAATTCTTCTGCAGAATACAAATCCATGCCTGCATCGCCTTCATGGGCATAGGAAGGAAGATTTACTGACTTGTCTATCCTTTTTATTTTTATCATAGAATAACAATCCTTACAGTATCGCTTTGCTTCTCAGTGTCAGTTCCAACAACATATCTAATCCTGTGCCTCTCTGCCCTCAGCACAATTTCCCTTGGTATCTTTTCATGCAGAATTATTGCATAAATCTTTGAGCCAAGCCCTTTCATTGTGCTTGCAAGGTCAACAATAGGGACCTGCCCGAGAACCTGCTTGTTCCTGTCAATAATTACTGCGTCTTTTGTGTCTTTCAAATCATTAAACTTTGGCTTAAAAAGCGCGTCTTCTTCAGCAGACAGATGGAATGTTGCTTTTTGAGGAGCGCTGCTTCTTTGCACGCTCTGCGGGGATGCCTGAGGTGCAGTAGATGCTGGAGCTAAAGGTCGGGCAGCAGTAACTGGCGCTGGTGCCTGCGCAGGCCTTGCAAACTGCGGGCGTGGCGCAAAACTTGGAGCTGAATGCTGAGGCTTCTTGTCATTGCTCAAAATCTGCTGTATTGAAACTCTGGACCTTACTGCCTTGTAGATTTCCTTGCTCTGCATCTGGACAACCCTTGTGCCAAACTCAGGCTTTGTAATGTAATCTATCTCTGATGTTTCAAGAATCTTCTTCAGCCAGTACTCTTTGCCCCTGTTGATTAATGCAGTAATCACTTTTTCTTTTGCAAAGTCCTTTAAAGTTGGGCTGCTTACTTTATCCTCAACTGCAAGGCAGTTTTTTATTCCCTGGCTCAGCATGTTAAGCAGTTCTTCTTTTGTCTCAACAATTATGATTTCCTCGCCCTGCCCAAGATTTGGGCCCCCAACAAGCTTGTCCTCGCCATATTCTTTTGTCTGGCTTTTCCTGACTTCCTCAACAACCTTGTCAACAAGCTCCTGCGAATCAATTGAGACTGACATGAATTTCTGAAGAACCTGTTTTGCCTTGTCAATAATCTGCCTCATCTTAATTCTTTTAACATTCTCTATGCTCTCAACCCTTGCTTCTGCCTTGCATGGCCCGATCTTTTTGATTGTCTCAAGCGCAGCTGCGATTATAACGCTTTCAATCCTGTCAAGCGCGCTAGGGATGGTGACAATTGCAACAACCTTTTCAGGCTGCACAGTTGTCTCAACTTCAATTCTTCCAACTTTATTCTTTCTTTGAAGCTCCCTCAGGTCAAGTGCTTTTCCAAGAACATCTTCAGTCTGGCCGAATATTGCGCCGATTATGTCGGACTGGTCAACCCTGCCATAAACATCCATTTTTATTTTTATTATGTGTTTTGTTTCAAGTTCATTGTTCATTTAACATACCCCCAATTTACTTTTTTTTAAGTACTGCCTTTTCAACAAGCTCGATAAACGTTTTTGTCCTTTCGTAATATTCCTGGACAGTCTCGATCTTCACGTAAAAAGACTCTTCATCGACTTTTGCGACAAGGGTGACGTGCCTCCTGAACTCGTTAAGCCTTGCATCAACCTTTGCCTTGTCAAGCTCCCTGAGGAATTTGTAAAAATCCATGTATTCCTTTGTCTCAGGATATGCTTCAACAACAGCATCCCTCATTGTCTTCGGTCCGTGCAAAGCACGCTTTAGCTTTTCCCCTTCAAGCATTTTCTCAAGCAGCGCCTTCATTGCAGCCTCATAGGTTGAGATTAGCCTTTTTATCACGCTTTTTATGACGTCAACAGTCCTTGAGTATTTGAGGCTGACAAATATAAGGTGGTCAACCCTTACCATCTCTTTTTTGGCTTCCAAAAAAGTCTGCGGTTCTTCCATTCTTAGTAGTAAAACATATCTTGTTTATAAAGGTTTATTAGGAATAGATTCGCTGTATCTGCACAACTATCCCTGTGTTTAGCTATCGTCATCCTCAAAGACTTTATGCTTTCCGGCTGACTCAAAGACCCCTTTCTTGCGCTTTTTTACAACACCCATGCCTCCGCCAACCCTGTAGACTGCGATAGCTGTCCACAAAGCAAACAGGACAAGCGGAGCAAGCTGTTCAATCAATATGCCAAGATTAAACACCCGTAGCAGAAGCTCAAGCATCAGGAAAGGAGATGCGAAGATGCAAACCTTGATTATTGACAAAAACTCAATATCGTGCTTTGCAATCCTTGAGATAACTAATCCAACAATAGTTGCAATTAGTATGATTAGTGAGAACTTTATGAAATAGTAAAGATATGCTGCGAACAAAAGTGATGGAATCAAAAGAATTCCGAGGAATATAAGCTTGCCCCTTACTTTGTCTGATGACTTGATAAAATCCTTGTACTCAGAAATGTTTTCCTTTACAGGAGGCATGAAGCTTAGGTATTTTATCTGCAGATAGTTTTTTGAAAACCTTACCCCCTCTTCTTTCAGGTTTGTGTTGTTGTTTGTGTCAATGCTGACAAGCCATAAGTCAACCGGCTCTTTTGCAGTCGCATTAACATTAACCTTGAACTGGGAGAATTTGCTGAATTCTGTGCTGAACTTTTCAGGATACATTGATGCCTTTGGCACGTTCAGAACTGCAACAAGCAGGACGAAAACAAGAAGGACGAGAACAAAATGCACAAAAACCTCTTTCATTGTTTTCTGAACAAAACTATCATACTCTGCAGGAATAAACGAAGAAAATATTTTCTTTGAAAGTTCTTTCATGTCCATGCTGACAGATAGTCATTCTGACTATTTAAATTTTAGCCAGTCTGCAGAAATTTTAGTGGGTGGGGGAAGGACAAGCGTCTTATTTTCTGGCAAAGACAAATAATTTTGTAAAGTTAAGCTCCTCTTTTGATTTTGGTGGTCTTTCATATTTCTTAACAATAGAAAATCCAGCGTTAACAAGCAAGTTCTTAATCTCGTAAAAAGACATGATATTCAAGAAAATTTTTTCATCAGGTTTGAAAGGTTCATCTACAAAAATTTCCTCTGATTTTCCTCCCTGCAAAGCAAAGTATATTGCTCCATCTTTTTTGAGTATTTGATGGAATTTCTTTATAAGTGCAGGAACATCTTTTTTAGGAATATGAATTAAGGAGCAAGAAGCTAAAATTCCATCAAACGAATTTGGGGGAAAATCTAATTTTCTAATATCTCCATGTCGAAATTCAATTTTGGGAAATTTTTGTTTACCTAATTTCAACATTTCTTTTGACAAATCAACTCCAATAACTTCAAAACCTTCAGACACCATATACCCGGAATCAACGCCAACACCACAACCAACATCAAGAATTTTTGCATTTTTAGGAAGCAACGCCAAAAATTCGTTAATATGTCCTGAAGGTTTTGAAAACTCTTTTGCATATGGTTCTGCAATTTTATCATAAACTGAACTTGCTTGTTTTGATTTATCCATTCTTTTAGTAAAGAAGAGGTCATTATTAAATCTTTTTAGCTTGCCCTTTGGGCAAGGATGGAAGCGTGCTTTAATCTTTAGTTTTGTTATTTTTCCATTTTGCTTCTATTTCTTCATACGGCGTGCATTTTGCATTCTTAAAGAAACCGATAAATTCTTTTACTAATTTTTTAGTTCCAGAAATAAAAAAATCATCTTCGTGGGTTATTGTGAATACCCAATTCAAATCTTTATCTGCAACGTGCATGTTAGTTATAGTCTCGACATTTTCTTTTAAAAATCCGCCTAGTTCTTCAGTTTCAACAATTCCAGAGGGAATATTGTATTCAAAACTTGGTTCTGGAAAGAAAATTATTTCTTTGATTTTTTTAGTTTTTAGAAACTTCACTAAATTTATTATAGCATCTTCTAGGTCAATGTGGTCTATGACATATTCTTCTTCAAACTTTTGTTTGAATTGCCTGTAAAACCAGCTAACTCTTGGATCCAAATCTTTCTTTTTCAAGATTTCTTCTATCGGTGATTTTTTTAATTCTTTCATAGCCTTAAGTATGTTTCTATATGTTATAAGATTATTGTTTTCGTACGCGCTTCTGTCTGGACACTTTACTTAGTCTTATTCCAGATGTCTTCAAAGAATTTTCTATAAATAGTGTAGATTTGTTTTGATCTGATAAGATACCCTACTGGTTTGTCTTCCCAAGCAATTAATGCAACTTTATCATCACAGACAGTTATGTCTGAGGGTATGGGGAAATCTGGAAACTTCATTTTTAATGCGCTTCTTCCGGCAAACAAGTGTTTTACGGATTTCGGGGCAAGCCCTCTAATATGTAATCCGCGCTCCTTTCTCTTTATGTCATACCTTGTAAAGAATTCTTGTATTTCTTCATTGCGTTCTTCAATATTCGTAGCAAAGAAAAAATAGTCATCGCCTGCTTTTGATTCATCAATAATAGTGTTTAACATTGCCATTATGCCTCGTATTCCAACAAAAATTTCTGCCTGCTGTTTTTCTTTTGCAAATTTCTGCTTTACTTCAAGCTCTGGAAGAACCTCAATAAATTCTTTTCTTTGCTCATCGATAAAATGCAGAATCTCTTTTGGCGGGGCAGCTTGGTATTGCTTGATTTTTCCTACTTTAATATAAGAAACAAAACCTCTTTCCAGCAGCCTTTGAAGGTGGCGATGTACAGCAGAACTGACCAATCCTGATTTTTCTATGATTTGGCCTACTTGAGTGCTGCCTAATTCCAAAAGTGCGAGGTAAACTTTAATTTCTCCTGCGCTAAGTCCAAAGTTTTCCAATATTTTAAGTTCCATGTCTTAGCAGGGGCAGAATTAATATATAAATTTTACTATTGCTCTCCCACGTGGGAGAGTTAATATTTTAATATGTGGATTCATAACTACTACGTGGTAACATAACAAGGAGGCAAAACAACATGACAAAACTACAAGAAATCATACGAAAACTAGAAGCTGACCAAAGCGTAATTTACATAGGTACACATACCTGGCCTGATAGGCGAAGAGTTTTGGACGATACTGGTATGACTGTTTTTATAGACCCAAGAGTTCATTTATTTGTTGCACCAAATCAGGGTATTTATGATGTTGACGAATTAGATGTTTTTCAACGTGGACTCGTGCCTAAAATAAACATAGACGTAGAGCAATTGAATCGTAACGAAAGAAGACATAACAGCCTCTGCGGCGTCGTTGACCTCATTGGTTCGTATGCACGCCCTCGTGAACTTAATGATGTGGAGGGGCATAGGATAGATATTGGATATTTGGAATTCAAAGAGCAAGTAGGAGAAACTACTATGTTGGATGAAAGAGTATTCTACGATGCAGATGTTTCTCTACCCAAAGACTTAGAAGAAGATGTGAAACGCGGACAAAGGTCCTGCCCAAGTGTTAAAATTCAGGAGACCAGAACAGAAGAAGGACATAGAAGAGTTACATTCACGCATAAAGTGCCAATAATCAGGACAATACATGTAAAAGTTTTTCCAGATTCTGATATTGCGAGAGAAGCACGTGAGTGGAAATTAGGAGTCAGAGACCTGAAATATAACGGATGTAATTATAATTGTATCTCATATACAGATATGCTAATGAGTCGAGCAAAAAATGTACAAAAAAGAATGGTCGGCATAAAGTAACATACTAAGGGAGCAATACAACATGAGTGAAAAATCAGAATGGGTAGCAGAAAAGAATGCACAAGATCGCGGAATCGTAATTGGAATAGGCGTGCCACTAGTACTGCTCGCTATGGGATTGACACTATCCGGAATTAATCAATACTACGACGCAAAATTAAGAGCTAAAGAACAATGCCGGTACTCAGAAGTCTACGACAGGGCATCAAAGATGGCAGACACAAATAAGGACGGATTTACTTCTGTAGACGAAGGACTAAGAATGTATGAAGAAATGGGGATTCGAGTCAGATTTCCAGAAGGAACAAGAAAACCAACAATAGGAGAATTAGAAAGTTATATTGCAAAACATCGGGGGGAAAGCCAAAAATGAACATGATACGACCTATAAGTAATGCCCTAAGAGGAAGAAAAAAGATAGCAGACTTTGAAATTGACCTTAGTGATGCTTATGCGATTTTAAGGAAACTTTAAATTATAGCCTGTCCTTTGCTCAGTCGTTCTTTATTATGAAGTCAACAAGGTTCTTGTAGTCAATTGCCCCTTTTGATGAGCCGGCATAGTCGTAGATTGACTTTGCGAAAGCAGGCGCCTCAATCAGCTTCGAGTTAATCCTTATCGGGTCGACTGTCAAGCCGTTGAACTCTGAAGTGATTTTCTTGAGAACCTCTGTGCATATCCTGTTTCTCCGGTCATACATTGTAGGCACTATTGTTGAAATCATCAAGTCGTGCTCAAAAGTCTCGTTAATCTCGTCTATAACGTCAATCATCTTTTTCAACCCAAGATATGACAAGGATTGTGTTGATACTGGGATTATTGCCTCTTCTGCATATAACAATGCATTAATATTGAGAAGAGAGACTGAAGGCGGGCAGTCAATAAGCACAAAATCATAGTGCTCATCGTGCACATCCTCAAGCACCCTTTTAAGTGTGAATTCCCTCTTGTTCTTTCCGGTGATTATAATTTCTGCTTCAGCAAGATTCTTTGTGCATGTTATGATGTCAAGGTTAGGCTCGACACTAATTTTGCATTCAAGCGGGTCCTTGCCGTTAATCAGGACATCATACATGTCCTTTTCTGACCTTTTGCCAAGGCATGTTGAAATATTTCCCTGCGGGTCCAAGTCAATAACAAGAACTCTTTTCTTTTTTCTTGCAAGCCCCACTGCAAGATTTACAGTGGTAGTAGTTTTACCAACTCCTCCTTTTTGGTTAATAATACAAATTTTCCTCATTCACGTTCACCTCTTTAGAATTTATTGAGGGATTTTAGATTTAAATATAAACTTTTTGGTATTCACAACTTCAGAAAGATGAAATCCTTTTCCTCTTCTATAGTTTTGTCAGGGTTTATTTCCCTCTCAATTAATTCTTTTATCGTCTTAAATTTAGGAGATTTCTTCAAAACAGAGATGATTATCCTGCCCCTGCTGACCCGCTTCATTTCTTTTAACGCTTTTTCTACATCTTCGAAGTTATGGATTGCCGTGAGGCAGATTACAGTGTCAAAGCTTTTGTCAGGGAAAGGAAGGTTTTCTGCGAATCCAAGAATCTTTTCCTTGTTTTTGTTCAGCTTCAGGAGCTCCCGCGACGGGTCAATTCCAACTCCGCCTTCAGGAGTGCTCAAGCCTGTGCCGCAGCCAACATCAAGGCATTTACCCTTTATGTAAGGCTTGATAATTTCAAGCTTTTTCTTCTGCTCTTTGCCGTGAAGCTCATTGTATCCGTGCGCAATCTCGTCGTAATAGCCCATTTTTCAAATCCCCTAACAGCTAAGCAAAACCTATTTATATGTCTTGTCAAACTATTTAACGTATGGAAGAAAAAGCAGAAGGTGCAATGTTCTGGTCAGACAGGATGGCAAAGGATATTGTTGGAAGAAAATCTTTTCATTATATTGAAAAGCCAATCCCAAAATTTGATGAATATGTTGTAAAGACTTCTGCTTCGCTTTCAGGAGTTCTTCACATAGGAAGGCTTAGCGATACAATCAGAGGGGAGACTGTTCACAGGTCTTTGCTTGATGCAGGGCACAAGTCGAAATTAATCTGGGTTGCAGAAGATATGGACCCTTTAAGGAAAGTTCCAGCAGGAGTGCCTGCGAACTATGAACAATACATTGGAATGCCTGTTACAGACATACCTGACCCGGACGGCTGCCACGATTCATATGCAGCTCATCATGTTGAGAAATATTTCGAAGTCATTGACGAGTTTGTAAAGACGCCAATGCAGAAATTCTCGATGAGGGCAGAGTACAAGAAAGGAAATTTTACTGAATACGTGCAAAAAATATTGAAGCACATAAAAACAGTTGTTGAGATACAAAACAAGCACAGGGAAGAGCCCCTGCCTCCAACTTGGAGCCCCTGGACTCCAATCTGCGACAAGTGTGGCAAGATTTCAACTGCAAAAGTGCTGAAGTTCGAGCATGGAAAAGTCCACTATAAATGCGAGGATTATGCTTTCGAGAAAACTGTTGCAAAAGGCTGCGGGCATGAAGGGATTAATGACCCGCTTAAGGCAAACGGAAAGATGATGTGGAAAAGTGAATGGGCTTCCCAGTGGGCAAGATGGAAAGTTGTGAGCGAAGGCGCCGGAAAAGAGTACCAGGTTCCAAACTCAGCTTTCTGGATAAATGCAGAGATTGCTGAAAGAGTTCTTGACTTCCCGATGCCTGAGCCTATTTTCTATGAGCACATAATGATTGACAATGTAAAGATGTCAGCTTCGCTTGGAAATGTTGTTTATCCAAAAGACTGGCTGCTTGCAGCACCTCCTGAGCTGCTTAGGTTTTTCTATAACAAGAAGCTGATGAAGACAAGAAGCTTCAGCTGGAAGGATCTTCCAATTCTGTATGATGATTATGATTCGCATGCAAAAGTGCATTTCGGCGAGATAAAAGTTGAGAATGAGAAAGAGAAGATGCATATGTCAAGGCTGTACGAGATTTCGCAGCTAAAGGAAGTACAGAAGCCAGTTGAGATGAGCTTTGCTCATGCTGCAATGATTGCGCAGCTTTTTGAAAAGAAAGAGGATATTATTGCAAGTTTGGAAAAAACAGGGCACTACAGGAAAGATTCTGAGGCGCTGCTTTTTGACAGGATTGAAAAAGCAAAGCTCTGGGTTGAGAAATATGCCCCTGACTCGTCCAAGTTCAAAATCCAGCAGTCAGTGCCTGAAGGATTGAAACTTACTGATTCCCAGAAAAATGCATTGCATGAAGTTGCTGGAAAATTGAATGAGAAAGAATGGGCAGAGCAGGAATTGTTCAACCAGTTCTACGAGATTATTAAAAAGAACGGGCTGAGCCCTAATGACTTTTTCAAGGCAAGCTATATGGTTTTGCTGAACAAGGAAAGGGGGCCAAAGCTTGCTGCATTTATCCTTGCAATAGGGCACAAAAAGGTTGCTTCTTTATTTGAGAAAGTGTAGCTGGGAAAAGGCTTTTATACAACAGGGTTATTCTCGGTTGAGGGGGTAAGATGGCAAGAATCCAGTTTGTTGACATTCCAGTTGTAATTGGCTTGACAGAGAGGATTATGGTTAAAAGCCCTAACGGGAAAATCCATAAAAAAGCCCTTGCACGGGTTGACACCGGGGCTACAAAAAGCTCAATTGACACTGCGTTTGCAGCATCGCTTTTTCTTGGCCCGATTATTGATTCTGCTCTTGTTAAAAGCGCGTCAGGCTCAAGCGTCAGGCCTGTGATTAGCGCAAAAATTGTTCTCAGGGGAAAAGAGATTGAGTCAAAGTTCACACTTGCAGACAGGAAGCACATGGCTTACAAGGTTTTAATCGGGCAGAATATCCTCAAAGACAACAACTTTTTGATAGACCCTTCAAGGTAAAAAATGATTATACAGGAGATAAAGCTAAACAATATTAGGAGCTATACAGATGCATCTATACAGTTTCCTGAATCTTCTGTTCTTCTTTCAGGAGACATTGGCTCTGGCAAATCTTCAATACTTTTGGCAATGGAATTTGCGTTGTTTGGACTGGCAAAAGGCGAGATTTCAGGCGAGCAGCTTTTGAGAAACGGCGCAAAGAAAGGAAGTGTTGAGCTTAAGCTTAAAGTTGGAAGCAAGGAATATCTTATTAAAAGGAGCTTGAAGAGGGCTGGAGATTCTGTTGCCCAGGACACAGGCTATGTCATTTCTGACGGCATTAAAAAAGAAGGCACAGCTGTTGAATTAAAGAGCCAGATTTTAGAGCTTCTTGGATACCCAAAAGAGCTTTTGACAAAAAAATCCTTGATATATAGATACACAGTTTATACTCCGCAGGAAGAAATGAAGCGGATTCTTTTGGATGACAAGGACTACAGGCTTGACACGTTGAGGAAAATTTTTGGGATTGACAGGTACAAAAAAATCAGGGGCAATGCTGAGATATTTATCAAGCAGCTCAGGGAAAAAAAGAGCATGTACGAGGGAAGCATATCGGATTATGATAAAATCAAACAAGAGATTGCTGCAGAGAAAGAAAAAACCGTCCAGCTTGCTGAAAAACTAACGGCAATAACGCCAAAGCTTGATTTTGTGCTTAAGGAATTTGGAGTCCAAAAACTGAAAGTTGATGAGCTTCAGAAAAAAGCAGACGAGAAAAGGAAATTTGCAACACAGCTCGAGATTTGCAGCGCAAGGCTTGAGGAGCTTTTGAAGCAGAGGGCAAACAACAAGAAAGAGCTTGACATGATTGAAGTCAGGGCAAAGGAGCTTTCAGAAGAGCTTTCAAAATTAATCCCTGTTAAGCCTGACAAAACTCCCGAAGAGGTTAACAAAATCATCTCATTGGAAGAAAAAAAATTGCTCGAGCTTAACCTGAAAGTAAAAGAGTTTGAGCTCAAGACAGTAAGGCTTACAGAGGAAGTAAAAGCAATAACAAAACTCAGCAAATGCCCTACCTGCAAGCAGGATGTTTCTGCGAGCTACAAAAATGCAGTCGAAACAGGGCACAGTTCAGAGCTTGAAAAGCTGAAGAAAGAAATTGAAACAATTGCTGCGCAGAAAAACAGCAAGCTTCAGCAGGTTGACAAGCTCAAAGAAGATTCTTATAACCTGCACAAAAAGCACAGCGATTACCAGATTCTTGTCAAAGACAAAGAGAGGGCAAAAAAGAATGTTGATGAAATCGCAAAAAGAAAACTGCAGCTTGAGAGTTTGCAGACAGAGATTAAGGCGGAGATTGGCGCCTTGAACATGAAAAAGATGGAGCTTGCTGAAAAAGCTGAGAAAATTGAATCAGTAGATATTGTGCCTGAAAAGCAGAGGCTTGAAAAAATGCAGGGGATTAAGGAGGAATTGCAGATTGAGGAAGCAACACTTAGAAAAGAGGTTTCGCTTATTGAGCAGATTATCAAAAAATATGAGGTCGATTTGAAAAAGAAAGATGAAGTCAAGAAAAAAATGAAAGAGCTTGACACATACAGCAACTGGGTTGATTCTTTTTTCATACCTTTGATGACAACAATGGAAAAGCACGTAATGGGGCAGGTGCACAAGGAGTTTAACTCGCTTTTCCAGGAGTGGTTTTCTGTGCTGCTTGACGACGAAACCCTAAATGTAAGGCTTGACGAAGAATTCACGCCAATTATTGAGCAGAACGGCTATGAGATTGACTTGTATAATATGTCAGGAGGCGAGAAAACATCGATTGCTTTGACTTACAGGCTTGCGCTGAACAAGGTAATCAATAACCTAATCAGCACTATAAATACAAAAGACATACTGATTTTGGACGAGCCCACTGACGGCTTTAGCTCAGAGCAGCTTGACAGGGTTAAAGAGGTTCTTGACAGGCTTGCATTAAAGCAGATAATCATAGTAAGCCATGAAAGCAAGATAGAAAGCTTTGTTGACACTATAGTCAGAATCTCAAAAAACGGGCATATAAGCAGCGTCAGTCTTCCTTGCACCACTCTTTGATGCAGCTTATTGTGCAGAAATATTTTTCATCAGGGTTCTTCTTTATTTTCCAATGAAGATTCAGCTTAAAGAAGTCTTCTGCTTTTTCAATCTTGTTTCCGCAGTGTGCGCACTCAGTCTGCGAGTTCTTTACTTTGTATGATTTCCCTGTTGCATTTGCCTTAATTGTCTGGAAATGGCTCATTCTGGTCTTACCTCGAATCTTGTCCTGAGTTCGTCCAGCCTTTTCTGGAATTGCTGCAGTTTATCTAATTTTGCAGGGTTAATCTGGTCCTTTAACTTGTCCCATTGAAGCACCCTAACCATTCTTGCCAGTTCATAAATCTCGTCCCTGACTTCCTCTATAGTTAGTTCTCCGACTGGTTTAAACTTCATTTTAACCCCCAATAGAAGGACAGGGGGAAATAGTTTATAAATGTACTGGTTTTCCGCTGTACAGTTGGGGCCGTAGTGTAGTTTGGTTATCACTGGAGCTTGGGGTGTTTCCGACCGGAGTTCAAATGTCAAGCTGCGCTTAGTGCAACAGGAAAGCGCACTTTACTGCATGTCTCCGCGGTCCCATCATTTTGGAGGAGAAATGGCAGATATCACAAAGGAATGCAGCATCTGCGGAAAGGCTCTTGGCACAATAACTTGCAGAGTTTGTGGCAGGGTTGTCTGCAGAAACTGCGTTAACAGGAAATTAGGAGTTTGCTCAGCCTGTGCAAAAGGCAAGCGAGTATAATTATTTACAAAAAAGTTTAAATACTTGGGCTTAATTCAGAAACTATGGTGGTGTAGGTGAAAAAGTTTTTGCTTTTGTTTCTAGCATTGTTGATTGCAGTGCCAGTTATATCCGCAGCTCCTGACTTTACAGTTAAGATTCTGGCAGTTGACGACAGGATTTACAGGAACGAAAGCGCAACATTCATGGTGCAAATCCACAACAACAGGGATTTTGACACCCAATTCAAATTTTCAGCTCCTGAAGCAATCGCATCATGGATTATTAATTCAGACCCGTTAACAGAATATTCAGGCGTGCTTGTAAAAGCCAACGGCGAAAGGAATGTCACGCTGAAATTCAAGCCAGTCTCGCTCCTCATGATGCCTGGCACAAAAAAGCTCACGTTAAAGACAACTTCAGAAAGAGGAGCAAGTGTTGAATCTGAAATACTCCTACTTGTTTTATCAGAAGACATAAGGTTTGGAAGATATTATCCAAGAGTCCTTATTGAGGGAATGGAGATTCCGTCCAAGATTGACCCAAGGAATCCTGTTGAATTTTATTTTGAGCTTGAAAACAAAAACAGCCTTGACTTGGACAATGTTATTCTTGAGATTAACAGCAGGCTTGTTGAGAAAACTGAGTACAGGTTTGCAATAGGTCCTTACGGGAAGAAAGAGCTAAAGGTTGTTCCAAACATTAATCCTTATGCTGTTGCAGGCAAAGATTCAATCACATTCACGGTTATTGCAGATTCAGAAGTTGTAAAAGAATACCAAAGGGATATTGAGATTCTTCCGGTTGATTTGCCTTACGAGTATAAAGAGAGTGTGGCAAAGGAATTTTTGAAGACAACATACAGCTACACTGTATTTAATCCGTCTAATTTGGTCAGGGATGATTTGGTCAAGGTTCCAACTTCATATTTTGACAGGATATTCTCGTCAACAAATCCAAAGGCATTTATTTCAAAAGATGGAGGGCATTTCTATGCATGGAATCCTTTGTCGCCTGGTGAAACAATTAACATCACTATTGTAAAGAACCACAGGCCTTTGCTTTATCTTGCGATTTTGATTGTCATCTTCCTGTGCATTTACTATTACTTTAAGCCAGACTTGTTCATTGAGAAAACCCCTCTGCGAGTTATTGTAAAGGAAGGAGGATTGTCTGAATCAGTAATCAGGGTTAGTGTGAAAAATATTTCAAACACAAAGCTCGAGAATGTAAGAGTTGTTGAGACAATACCAAATATTGCCGAGTATATGAAAGAGGAAAAGCTTGGTGTTGCTGCGCCTCATTCAATAAGGCAGTATGATATTTCAGGGACAAAGCTTGAATGGCTTTTTGGAGAGCTCGGGCCTCGCGAAGAGAGGATAATCACTTACAAGATGGTTTCAAAGCTTCAGGTTCTTGGCAAATTCAAGCTAAGGCCGACAGAGGCAACTTTTGTCAAAAACGGGAAGACGAAATCGTGTTTCTCAAACACTTTAAGTTTGATGCAGGATTAAGTTTAAATAGCAACACACAATCCTTTTCTAAAAAAAGAGTTCTGATGTTAACTTGGAGTAAATATGAAGATTTTGAATTTGCAAACGGCAATGTCAAATTGGTGGACGAATATTTTAAATTTGTGGACGAAGATTTCGAAGTGGACACGTGGAAGTTTAGTTGTCTTTTTTTTGAGTTTGATAGCTTTGATTTATTTTTTCTGGATCGGTGCAGGAATAGGACATGTTGATTGTGTGGGCGTGAATATTGAAGGAGGGCCAGAAATACACATGAGCGAAAATAATATTGATTTAGGCGGGGGCACTTTCAAGGTTGTTGACCAAAATATCAACAACTCAGGTACTTGTGAAGTGCATTTTTCAGGAACGCAATTCAAATGGTCTGGCTCCATATTTTCAATTTCACTGTTCAGTATTTTGCTTTCATTAGTATTTAAATCAAATGAGAAAAATGGGGGCTAACCATCCTTATCTGTTTTATTTAGTTTTTCTAACCACAATCTTTAAAAACAAACTGAAGTTTTCTTCGGATGCGGAAAAATCCCCGCTTAGTTCAGCGGCTAGAACGCTCGGCTGTAGTTGAAGACACTGTCCGACTTTGCAAATCTTTGCTAGGGATGAAAAACAGAACAGCCGTTACCGAGATATCCCCGGTTCGAGTCCGGGAGCGGGGATGCGGCATGGGGCTCAGTCCCCTGCCATTCTTTCTTTTGCCCAGGCTGACAGGAAAGTCGAAGAGCTGCTTATGGAATAGACTATATTATCATGATAATATTATAATATTAACAAGATAATATTGCCAATTACCTTTTTTTTAAACAAGAAATTAAAGGGTAATTCTTGATTAAAGTATGGGTTTTATTCACCCCCGATCCCGGGATTTGAGCATGATAAATTTCTCCCGGGAATCCCGGTAAAATAGTAACATTTATAAACAAATGTCAATTCCCGGTAAACATGAAAATACACTTGCCGAATAGTGCATTTTTGGGCAACGTAGACCCTTTTTTACGGGCTTTTGACAGTTCAAATCCTAATGAGCTAAAGATTACCGCAAATAAGAAATGGATTTCAGTACATCCTGTAGTCTTATCAATGGTTGCTGCGCTGGGATTGACAGTAAGCAAATCAAATATTCAGGTTGAGAAGCTTGAAGCGACATCAAAACACTATTTAGAAAGAATGAATTTATTCCAGTTTTTAGGAATCAAATCTGATATTAAAATAACTGAACATGAAGCTGCTGGAAAATTTATCCCGGTGACTCAGATAACCAGTTCTCAAGAATTAACTAAATTCATTACAGAAATGATTCCTCTGCTCCATTTAGACCCAAAACATGTAGACCCAATAAGGTACATTGTAAGCGAATTAGTAAGAAATGTGATTGAACATGCCCAATCAAAACATGGCGCAATTTTGTGCGCTCAATATTATAAGAAAAGCAACACTATCAGAATAGGAATTGCAGACACCGGGGTTGGCATTAAAGAAACCATCAATAGGGCACATAATGCACCAACCAATTTAGACGCAATTCATTTAGCACTTATGCCTGGAATAACAGGAACAACACGAAGAGAGGGCGGGACAGAATATAATGCAGGCGCTGGCTTATTTTTTATAAAGTCTATTGCTCAAGTGAATCGTGATTTTTTTATGGTTTATAGCGGTGATGCCATGTATAAATTGCTGAAGAGCACTTCTAAACAACATCTCATTTTGCACGCCGACCCGTTTAAGGATAGGCATTCTGCAGGAGAAAATTTTCCTTTTTGGAAAGGAACTGTTGTAGGTGTTGATATATCTTTAGATGCAACAAAGGAGTTTTCAGTATTATTGGACTTAATCAGAAAAACATATATCCAAACAGTTAGGGAACGAAAAAAAGAAAGGTACAGGAGGGCAAGATTCATATGAAGATAATTAAAATGTTTCCGCTGGTCGGGAACTTTGCTGAAAATAAGGATTTGGCGAGAGATATAAGAATCAAGCAAATAATCCCTGCGCTAGAGAAAAAACAAGAAGTTACCTTAGATTTTAAAGGAGTCGATTCTGCAACACAGTCTTTTGTTCATGCATTAATAAGCGACTTAATTAGGAAGTTTGGAAGTGAAGTACTCGATACAATATTTTTTAAGAATTGCAGTGAAACCATAAAGGAAATTGTAAATATTGTTGTAGAATACATGCAAGAAACTGAATAAATTTCAACCAGACATAAACAAAAATGGAGGTGAGTGAATGAGAAAACTAATTTTTCTATTAATTGCATGTTTGTTTTTAGCAGCATGCACGCAGCAGAAAGTTATTGGCGGGGACAAAGATGCTCACGGATGTTTGATTGCAGCAGGATATTCTTGGTGCGATGCAAAGCAAAAGTGCATAAGAGTTTTTGAAGAGCCCTGCGCAGCAGATGATTTGTGCAACGGCATGAATTACACTGAAGCGTGGCAGATTGCCAAGTCCAGCGTTTGCATGGATGAGGGAACACTTAAAGAAACTCACATGTGCAACGAAGGCACAGGCACGTGGTGGATTGACTTGGATGTTGCAAACAAACCATTGTGCAGCCCTGCTTGTGTCATAACTATCGCAGAAAAAACAGCTGAAATCAACTGGCGATGCACTGGCGCAATTCCGCCTGAATAATTTTTATTTTTAACTTTTTTTATTTATATTCTCTTAATAATCCTCGAAAATCTTTCGGTTTTTCTTGCAAAAGAAATTTAAAGATTGAAAACAATAAAATTTGTGTTAAAAATGGTGAATTCCAATAAAAAACAGGTTTTTGAAAAGCCATACTCAGTTTTTTTAAAGGACATTAAAACTATTGTTGCAAAGGCAAGACGCCATGCTTTGGCTGTTGTTAACCAAGAAATGCTCAAAGCATATTTTGAGATTGGCAAAAAGATTGTCGAGGAAGAGCAAAAAGGCAAACGCAGGGCAGTATATGGCAGGAACCTTATTGAAGCGCTAAGCAGAGAACTTACTTTGGATTTCGGAAAAGGGTTTGACTCCAGCAACTTAAGAAGGATGAGGCAGTTTTATCTGACATATAAAAATTGTGGGACAGTGTCTCACAAATTGGCTTGGTCTCACTATTGCGAGCTTATCAAGATTGAAGATTATGGAAAAAGAGCATATTTTCAAAAGTATGCTGAGCAAGAAAACCTAAGTGTAAGGGACTTAAAGCGCCAGATATATTCTCTGCATTATGAAAGATTGCTGTTAAGCAAAGACAGGAAAGGGCTAATAGAATATGAACGGAAGAGGAATATCCCTGACAAAGTTGAGGAGTTGGTAAAAGACCCATATGTGCTTGAATTTTTGAACCTGAAAGAAAATGGGATTTACACTGAAAAAGAGTTTGAGACGAGGATACTTAACAAGCTTCAGACTTTTCTGCTGGAGCTGGGGCAGGGATTCACTTTTGTTGCAAGGCAAAAAAGAATAACTATAAATGGGGAGCATTACTACCTGGACTTGCTGTTTTATAATATCTATCTGCGGTGCTATGTTATACTCGAACTTAAAACTGAAAAGTTCAAGCACGAGGATGCAGGGCAGATGAATTTCTATTTGAATTATGCGAAAAAATGTCTGAATCAAGAAGGGGATAATGACCCAATAGGCATTATCCTGTGCACAGAAAAAGACAGGGTTCAGGTGGAATTTGCCTTGTCAGGCATATGCAACAAGATGTTTGTATCCAAATACAAATTATACCTTCCTGGAAAAGAAGAGCTTGAGCACGAAATCAAACAGATTTTGCCGGAAAAGGCTTAGATACACACAAGCATTAGTTTTCTATCCAATTAGGCAATCAATTTTGATTATCTTTCAACTTTTTTCATTTATTTTCTATCTTACCACAAGCTTTATATACAACTTCAAAATCCAAAGATTTGCTTTAAATGGGTAGAAGCAGAACATTTATAAATGGGAATAAAATTTCGGGGGCTATGGTTAAAAATATTTCTCAAATGCTGATGTACTTTAGCTTGAGGAATATTCATTAACAAAAATGCCTCGGTGGTGTAGTGGCCTATCATGAAGCCCTGTCGCGGCTTCGACCCGGGTTCAAAACACGACCGTGTTCACGATTATTCGTTTGCACGGCACTGAAACTCCCGGCCGGGGCGTTTTTTTCATGCTCACGAGCCGGTAGCTCAGTCTGGTAGAGCACTGGACTTTTACAGGAGAACAAGTTCCCTGTCCTTCAGGAGAACCGTCTCCCAAAGTAATCCAGTGGTCGCGGGTTCGAATGCAAAGGCTCGAAATTCCCGTCCGGCTCGTATTTTATGGTCATACAAATGGCAGCAAATCCAATCTCAAACCACAGGCTAGTTCCAGTCCATACAAAGATGAACAAGAAAGACAGCGAGGAACTGCTTGCGAAGTATAAAGTTTCTACAGTACAGCTTCCTAAAATCCTTATTTCTGACCCAGCAATTGCCCATTTAAAGTGCGATGTAGGTGATATTGTGCAGGTAGAAAGGAAGAGCCCTACAAGGGGAACAGCACTATATTACAGGGTGGTTGTCAATGAATAAGAACGCAGTTCTGCTTTCAAAGTTTTTTGAGAAGAACCCTTTTGTAGGTTCAGACATTGCTTCTTTTGACAACTTTATTGATTTTGGCTTGCAGAAAATTCTTGATGAAATGGAATCAATTGAGCCGATAATTATCCCCCATGATGTTGAAGATTTCAAGATTAAGTTTGACAACATCAAGGTTGTAAAGCCGATGATTACAGAGGCAGACGGCTCAGAGAGAAAAATTTTCCCTACTGAAGCAAGATTAAGGGGCATTTCTTATTCGGCTGATGTCACCGTTGATGTTTCTACCCATATCAACGGCGTGCAGAGAGAATCATTCACAACAGTGATTGGAAAGCTGCCGATAATGCTGAAGAGCAACAAGTGCCATCTTTCAGGCTTGTCAAAAGACGAGTTTGTTGAGAAAGGCGAAGACCCTGAAGACCCAGGCGGCTATTTCATAATCAACGGAACAGAGAGAGTCATAATTTCAGTTGAGGATCTTGCTCCAAACCAGATGCTTGTCGAGAAGCCAAGCACAGGAACTTCTGAATTTGTCGGGAAAATATTTTCAGAAAGAGGAGGATACAGGATTCCTCACTCAGTTGAGCAGATGAAAGACGGAATTTTCTATCTTACATTCACAAGAATAAGGAGAGTCCCATTAATTGTTGTCATCAAGGCTCTCGGTTTGCTGAAAGACGAGGACATAACAAAGTTTGTATCTTCAAATGAAATGTTTGACGAGCTTATGATTAACCTTTACAATTTCGAGAGTGTAAAAACACAGGAGGATGCTCTTGACTATATTGCAAAGCTGCAGAAGAGCACAAAGCCAAAGGAAATCAGGGTACAGAGAATCACAGAGACTTTGGACAAATATTTGCTGCCTCATATTGGAATTGATTCTGATTCAAGATTGAACAAGGCATACAACTTGTGCAAGTATATCAAGAAATTCATACTTGTTGCAAGAGATGATTTAACAGTCGATGACAAGGACCATTACGGAAACAAGAGAGTCAAGCTTTCAGGAGAGCTTCTTGAGGATTTGTTCAGGACAAACCTTAACAAACTGGTCAAGGATTTGCTTTACAATTTCCAGAGAATTGTCAAGAGAGGAAAAGTTCCATCAATCAAAGTCATTATCAGGGACAAGCTTTTGACAAACGGAATTTATTCACCGATGGCAACAGGCAACTGGGTTGGAGGCAGGAAAGGAATCAGCCAGAGAATCCAGAGAGTAAACCATCTTGAGACAATCTCGCATTTGCAGAGAGTTGTATCCCCGCTTTCACCATCACAGGAAAATTTTGCAGCAAGAGCGCTGCATCCAACACATCTTGGAAGATTGTGCCCGATTGAGACTCCAGAAGGTACAAACATAGGCTTGAGAAAAAACATGAGCCTTCTTGCAACAGTCTCGCAGGAGCAGAACCCGGAAGAAGTTAACAAAGTTGTTGGCTCATTAAGAAACATCGGCTTGAGGACAGTACTATGACTGAAGTATATCTTGACGGAATATTTATTGGAAACGTGGACGACGCAGTAGGATTTGTCGCACAGGTCAGGGAAGAGAGAAGGCAGAACACAGTTTCTCAGGATTTGAACATTTCATATGACAAGAAAGCAGATGTTGTTGAGCTGAAGCTTGCAAAGGGAAGAATAAGAAGACCTTTGATTGTTGTAAGGGACGGAAGGTCAATGCTTACAGACGAGCACCTTCAGAAGCTTGCTGACAATGAATTTGCATGGGAAGATTTAATCAAGGAAGGGGTTATTGAGTTTATTGACGCAACAGAAGAGGAAGACTGCCTTGTTGCATTCTATGAAGATGAACTGACATTTGAGCACACACACCTTGAGCTGATGCCAATTGCGATGTTCAGCCTTTCCACTTCTTTAGTTCCTTTTTCAAATTTCAGCCTTGCAACAAAAGTGCATACAGGCTCAAAGTCGCAGAAGCAAAGCCTCGGATTTTATGCTTCAAATTATGCAGTAAGGATGGACACAGACGTTAACCTGCTTTACTATCCTCAGGTTCCAATTGTCAGAAGTGTAATGTATGACATTGCAAGAGAAGGAGAGCATGCTTCAGGGCAGAATGTCACAGTCGCAATCCTCAGCTACGAGGGTTATAACATGGACGACTCAATCATAATCAACAAGAGTTCTATTGACAGGGGCTTTGGAAGAAGCACCTACTACAGGCCTTATGTCACAGAAGAGCTGAGATATTCAGGAGGGCTTGTTGACCAAATCTGCATCCCTGACAAGGATGTGCGAGGATACAGGTCTGAGTTTGATTACAGATATCTTGAGGAAGACGGAATAATTTATCCAGAGGCAAAAGTCAAGGAAAAAGATGTTTTGATTGGAAAGACATCTCCGCCAAGATTCTTGTCAGCAGCTGATGAATATGTTTTGGCATCATCTGTAAGAAGAGAGAGCTCAACAGGAATGAGGCATGGAGAGCGGGGAGTAGTTGACTTTGTTTTGGTTACTGAAAATGAGGAAGGGCACAAGTTTGTCCAGGTAAGAGTAAGGGACGAGAGGAAGCCAGAGATTGGAGACAAGTTTGCAACAAGGTCTGGGCAAAAGGGAGTTGTGGGAATGATTTATCCTCAGAGCGATATGCCTTACACAGCTTCAGGAATTATTCCAGACATAATATTCTCGCCGCACTCAATTCCTACAAGAATGACGATTTCACACTTGATTGAACTGCTTGCCGGAAAAGTAGGCGCATTGTCAGGAAGAACTGTTGACGGCACTGCATTTGATGCAGAGCCAGAGCAGGCATTGAGAGAAGAGCTTTTGTCGCTTGGCTTTAAGGAAAACGGGACAGAGACAATGTACAACGGGCTGACTGGAGAGATGTTCAAGGCAAAAATCTATGTCGGAAACATGTATTATCTGAAATTAAAATACCTAGTCATAAACAAGATGCAGTCAAGAGCCCGTGGTCCAATCCAGCTTTTGACAAGGCAGCCAACAGAAGGCAAGGCAAAGGAAGGCGGCTTGAGGCTTGGAGAAATGGAAAAGGATGCGCTTGTTGCACACGGAACTTCATTACTGCTGAAAGAAAGATTTGACTCTGACACAACAGTTGTCCCAGTCTGCGAGAACTGCGGCTTGATTGCAGTACATGACAACTTCAAGAACAGGAAATACTGCCCATTGTGCGGAGACAGCGAGATAAGTGAGATTGAAGTGAGCTACGCATTCAAGCTGCTGCTTGACGAAATCAAGTCATTGGTTGTCTATCCAAAACTCAAACTAAAGGAGAAGTACTAAAATGCAGGAAATATACAAGAAAATCGGAAGCATATCATTCCACATGTTTTCACCAAACATGATTAAGAATATGGCTGCTGCAAAAATAGTAACACCTGAACTTTATGATATTGAAGGTTATCCAGTTGACGGCGGTTTGATGGACATCAGGCTTGGAGTAATTGACCCCGGCTTGACATGCAAGACATGCGGATTAAGATTAAAAGAGTGCACAGGGCACCAGGGATATATTGAGCTTGCAAGGCCTGTTATTCATATTTTCTTTGTAAGCTACATCTATGATGTTTTGAAAGCAACATGCAGGGAATGCGGAAGAGTTCTTCTAGGCGAGAAAGATATTGTGAAATACCACAGCCAGATTGAGGCAGTTTTTGCAGAGAAAGGTGAATTTGAAAAAAGAGATCTTGTTTCAAAAATAATTTCTAAAATAAGAAATGTGACAAAATGCCCTCATTGCAGGGCAAGGCAGATGAAGGTTGTCCTGGAAAAGCCAACCAAGTTCGTGGAAAATGAAAAAAGGCTTTCGCCAATTGAAGTCAGGGCAAGGCTGGAGATGGTGCCTGATACTGACTTGAAGATTCTAGGTTTGGATCCAAAGTCAGCAAGGCCTGAATGGATGATTCTTACAGTTCTTCCAATTCCCTCAGTCAGTATGAGGCCTTCAATCACACTTGAATCAGGAGAGAGGTCAGAGGATGACTTGACTCACAAGCTTGGCGATATTGTCCGAATCAACCAAAGGCTGTTTGAAAACATAAATGCAGGAGCTCCAGAAATCATCATCGAGGACTTGTGGGACCTGCTCCAGTATCACGTTACAACTTTCTTTAACAACGATGTTGCACAGCTTCCGCCAGCAAGGCACAGGAGCGGCGAGCCGTTGAAAACAATTTCAGAGAGAATCAAGAGCAAGGAAGGAAGAATAAGATACAACCTTGCAGGAAAGAGAACGAACTTCTCAGCAAGAACAGTTATCTCGCCTGACTGCATGCTTAAGATTAACGAAGTTGGTGTTCCAGAAGAGATGGCAAAAAAGCTTACAGTGCCCGAGAGAGTTCAGGCTTGGAACATGGAATATTTGAAATCATTGGTAAAGAACGGGCCAGACAAATACATTGGAGCAACTTATGTTATAAGGCCTGACGGAAAAAAGAAGAGAATCACTGATGAGACAAAAGAAGAGCTGCTTGAAGAGCTGCAGCCAGGCTATGTTGTTGAAAGGCATCTTGTTGACGGCGATGTTGCAATCTTCAACAGGCAGCCGTCGCTGCACAGGATGTCAATGATGTGCCACAGAGTAAAAGTTCTTCCTTACAATACTTTCAGGATGAATGTTGCGGTCTGCAAGCCGTACAACGCAGACTTTGACGGCGATGAAATGAACCTGCACATACCTCAGACAGAGGAAGCAAGGGCAGAGGCAGAAGTTTTAATGGAAGTCCAGACACAGCTGATCTCGCCTGCATTTGGACTGGCAGTCATGGGCTTGACACAGGATGCGATCACAGGAAATTTCCTTTTGACAAAGGACACGGTTATGTCAAGAGAAGATGCTGTGCAGATGCTTTACGAGACAGGGGTTGAGAAATTCCCTGACTCAAGAAAGAAAGAGGTAACTGGAAAAGAAATTTTCTCAATGCTTCTTCCAGATGACTTTAACTTTATCGGAAGGTCAAAGACATGCAAGCACTGCGGAACCTGCAAGAAGAAAAACTGCGAGGCAGATTCTTATGTTTCAATTGAGAACGGGCAGCTTGTCTCAGGAATCATGGACTCAGCTAATTTGGGTTCAGGCTCAGGATTATTGCTTAGAAACCTGACAAAGGACTATGGCCCAGACAAGGCAATGGACATAATGAGCAAGATGTTCAGGCTTGGAATCAAGGTTCTTTTGAGAAGGGGATTCACAACAGGAATTTCTGACTCAGACCTGCCAAAGGAAACAAGCGATGAGATTGAGATGAGGATTAAGCAGGGTTACGCGGAAGTTGACGCGCTTATCGAGAAATATTACAACAACGAGCTTGAGGCTCTTCCAGGAAGAACTGTAAAAGACACACTTGAGCTAAAGATTTTGAATTTATTGAACAATGTGAGAAATGATGTTGGTAAAATCTTGTCACAGAAATCAAATATAAACAACCCAACGTTGATAATGGCATTGTCAGGAGCAAGAGGCTCGGTATTGAACCTTGCGCAAATGGCGGGAGTTGTAGGGCAGCAGTCGCTTCAGGAAGGAAGAATTGGAGAAGGCTACAGGGAAAGAAGCCTGTCTGCTTTCAAGAGAAGGGACCTTAAGGCTGACGCGAGAGGCTTTATCAAAGACAGCTACAAGCAGGGCTTGACTCCAGCAGAGTTTTTCTTCGGCGCAATGACTGGAAGGGATGCACTCATGGACACTGCTTTGAGAACCCCAAAATCAGGCTACCTTTACAGAAGATTGTCAAACGCAATGCAGGACTTGAAAGTTGAGTATGACGGAACTGTAAGAGGAACTGCAGGCATCGTTGTGCAGTATGAATACGGGGAAGACGGGCTTGATGTCTCCAAGACAGAAGGCGGGACAATCAATGTCAAGAAGATAATTGAAGAGGCAATGAGATAAATGTCACTTTACACAAAATACAAAGACAAGATACCCGAAAAGCTGATTGAGGAAATTAAGAAAAATATTCCTGATAATATAAGTGACAAAAAGCTTACACAGATTCTTGACAAAGTTGCGCAGGAGTTTCACATCATGAAGATTTCTCCAGGCGAGGGTGTTGGATTGGTTGCAGCAGAATCAATGGGAGAGCCAGGCACACAAATGACGCTTAACACCAAACACTTTTCAGGAGTCGCAGAGCTTGCAGTCACATCAGGCTTGCCCAGAATCATTGAATTGTTCGACGGAAGAAAGACAATAAAGACGCCATCAATGGAGATTTTCTTAAAGGCGCCCCACAACAAAGACCCCGAGACAGTAAAAGCATTTGCAGGAAAAATCAGGGAGACTTTGCTGAACGAGCTTGTCAATGAGTTTGTAGTTGATGTTGCTGACACAAAAGTTGACTTGATGCTGGATGCAGATGCAATGAACATGGTGGGACTAAAGCCGGCAGTAATAATGAAGCAGATAAGCGCTTCAACAAAAGGAGTCACAGTAAAGAAAGTTGATGAAGCCATAATCTCAGTCACGCTCAACAAGAAAGGCGAGGAACTGAATGCTCTTTACAAGCTAAAGGAAAATTTGAAGAAAATGTATGTTTCAGGCATAAAGAAAATAACCCAGGTTCTGCCTGTCAAGAAGGAAAATGAGCATGTTATCCTGACTGCGGGAACAAACCTGAAGACTGTGCTTGAGATGCCTGAGGTTGATGTAACAAGAACAACGTCAAATGATATTTATGAGATTGCTTCAGTCTTTGGGATTGAAGCCGCAAGGCAGCTTATTATTGAGGAAGTGATGAAGGTTATAGAGAACCAGGGCCTGAAGATTGACATAAGGCACGTTATGCTTGCAGCAGACACAATGTGCACTTCAGGCGGCATAAAAGGAATTGCAAGATACGGCATTATCGGCGAGAAGGCATCAGTTCTTGCAAGAGCTTCATTTGAGACTCCAATAAATCACATTATTGAGGCGAGTGTCGGGGGAGAAATTGATTATCTTGACAGTGTGATAGAAAATGTAATGGTAAACCAGCCAGTTCCAGTAGGGACGGGTTTGCCTGGATTAAGGGTGAAGAAGAATGAGTGATCTTGATGAAATCAGGAAGAGAGTTGAGGCAGGGGATGTAACAGTAGGATTAAAGCAGACTCTGCTCGGATTGAAGCAGGGAACCCTTGCCGCAGTTTATGTGACAAGCAACTGCCCTTCAAAATTCAAGGGTGATTTGAAGCACAATTCAGGAAGCGTAAAGATTGTTGAGCTTAAAGAAACTAATGAAGAGCTGGGCATAATTTGTAAAAAGCCTTATTTTATTTCTGTTGTGGGTCTGCTGAAGAAAAAATGAGTATAATAATTGACAAGTCAAGCATGCAGCACATGTCTTCTTTCGAGAGGATAACTCATGCAGAGGTTAAGGATTTTATTGAGCTTGAGGATATGCTTATTTTTGTTGTCCAGCCCGGGCAGCTTTTTAAGGCAATAGGCCCAAAAGGCGCAAATGTCAGGAAGATTTCTGAAAAAATGAACAAAAGGATAAAGGTTGTTGAGTTCAGCCCTGACTTAATTGGATTTATCACCAACATGATACATCCGCTTAAGGCAAATAATATACGCCAGGATGGCAAAATAGTTATTATCGAATGCGACGATACAAAAACGAAAGGTTTATTAATAGGCAGAAATGCCCAAAATTTAAGACGGCTTGAAAAAGTTGTAAAAAGATATTTTGATATCGATGAGATAAAAGTTGCGTAGGGGGTTTAATGGCAAAAAAATCAAAAGGACTGAGGGCTGGAAAAAAGCTTAAAGCCAGAAGGAAAGAGCACAGAAAGCATGACGACAAGTACATGCGAAGGGTGCTTGGCCTTTGGATTAAAAGCGACCCGCTAGAGGGGGCGTCACAGGCAAAAGGAATAGTCCTTGAGAAAGTTGAGATGGAGGCAAAGCAGCCAAACTCAGCTATGAGAAAATGTGTCAGAGTCCAGCTTATAAAAAATGGAAAGCAGGTAACTGCATTCTGCCCAAAAGACGGAGCAATAAAGTTGATTGATGAGCACGATGAGGTTATAGTTGAAAGAATCGGCGGGACAAAAGGGCGTGCAAAGGGAGACATCCCTTGCATCAAGTGGCAGGTTATCAAAGTTAATGATCAAAGCTTGGACGCATTAGTTCATGGAAAAATAGAGAAAGCTAGAAGGTAAAAATGGAATTAAAAGTGTTCAACAAATGGAGCTGCGAAGGCATCAAGGTCGAGGACCCGGGGCTGATTAAATATATTTCAGTAAAGCCAATCATTGTTCCTAAGACAGGAGCAAGATATGTTGGCAAAAGATTCCACAAGTCAGAAATTAACCTTGTTGAAAGGCTTATTAACAAAGTAATGGTTCCAGGGCACAAGAGCAAAAAGCACCTGATAACCTCAGGGCACAACACCGGCAAAAAGATCAGCGCGATGCAGATTGTTGAGAAGGCATTCGAGATTGTTGAAAAGAGGACAAAGAAAAACCCAGTTGAGGTTTTTGTAAAAGCAGTCGAGAACGGCGCTCCAAGAGAGGAAGTTATTGCAATCGAATACGGCGGAGCAAGATATCCTAAGGCAGTTGAATGCGCCCCCCAGAGAAGAGTTGATGTCTGCTTGAGATTGATGATTCAGGGAACATACCAGAAATGCTTTAACGGCAAAAAGAAAGCAGCAGAAGTTCTTGCTGACGAGCTAATTAATGCTTACAACCTGAGCTCAAACTCAGTTGCAGTTGCAAAAAAGCTTGAAATCGAAAGACAGGCAGATTCAAGCAGATAAGCAAAATTCTAGAAACCTAAATTTTTTTTCATTTCCCTTGTTGTGTACTTAGCAATATATTTCAGGTTTATGATGTCTTCTTCATTGTACTGCACGAGCAGTTTCAGGTAGCTGTCATCCCCAGAGCTTTTGTACATTCTCCATAAAGTGACTGCATCCCCTCCTCGAAGATTTGAGACAATCTCGTTTTGCCTTTTTATTCCCAACAGTTCTTCAACTCTTTTTAATCCGCCTTTCAAGCCAAGCCTATGGCATGCAAGCTTCAAATCAAAGTTAGGTATTGCAGGAAGCAAATCAGGATATCTTCTCCTTATAAATGGGATGTCGAATGACGAGCCGTTGAATGTGACAAACAATTTGTATTTTTTTAGCTCGTCTTTCAAAGCCTTAAAGTCAAGATTTATTCCCTGAATCATTGTCTTTGTGTCATAGCCGTCAAACAAGCCGACAACTGTAATATCCGCGCCTCTATGCAAGCCTGTTGTTTCAATGTCCAGAAAGCAGCAGTCTTCCTTGAAATACTCATACAGTCTCCACATTTCGGATGGCGGGAGCCTTGATGTGAAAAATGAGCTGTTCTCATTGTGAAGTTCTGTTTTTGCTTCCTTAATCTGATAGTCATGGAAAAGCTTCATTTTTGAAGATATTCCTCTCACTTTTTCCTCGCCAAGAAAGCTGTCCCAGCTATGGATTCCAGAATCCCAGATGGATTTTTCTCTTGCATAGCTCACACCGTCGAGAATTATGAATGAGTTTCTAATCATAAAAGTGAGAATTGCTTTCTATTTAAAAACAATTTTGTGAAACTGTCCAGTGGCTAGTGCAGTGACTCAAGAATCTTTTTCATCTTCAGGGAATCTTCCCACGTAATAGGAGACTCTGAGATGATTGTGCAGTCCTGCTTGTGCTTGACGATTGCTTTTAGAAGTTCTTTTATCTCATCCTCTTTCATGTCAAGATGTCTTCTCTCGCCTTTTGCAGTAAATTCTATGCCTGAGAAATGGCAGTGCAAGTGAGGAATGCCTTTCAGCTTTCCAAAGACTTCGTCATAATCAATTTTTCCGTTCTGCCTTGCACGAAGGTGCGCAAAATCAACACAAAGCTCGCATTTGGTTTCTTTTCTCAAATGCAGAAGCTCATCCAAATCACCAAACTGAGAAGCTTTGCCTGTTGTTTCTGGAGCAAGCTTAACGTGCCATCCTTTTTCCTTTATCCTTGCCTGCAAATCAACAAGCGCTTCCTTTATTATTTCGTAAGTCTGCTCTTTTGTTCTTCCCTGATAAAATCCTGCATGAAACACGATTGCAGTTGCTCCAAGATAATTTCCGCGTTCGCAGCTCATCATAATTCTTGATTTTGAAGCCTCAACTTTCTTTTTGTTTTCAGAAGAAAGATTAACATAATATGGTGCATGCACGGAAAGTGCAATGCCAAGCTCTTTTGCAAGCTCTCCTGCTTCTTTTGCCAGTGAGTTCTGCATTTTCACGCCGTATGTGAATTCAACTTCCTGGCAGTCCAAGCCCAGTTCCTTTAGTCTGTGCAGTGACTCGAGAATCCCTCCTGCGCAATTGCCCGCAGGACCTAGAAGTATTTTTGGCTTCATTATGTTTTTTAATCGCAGTTGCTTTAAATAACTTTTGTTGCGCTTGAACAGAATGCTTTAAATATCCCTTTCAGTTAGTTTTAAGCATGGACTTTAAAAAGAAACTGATAGAAGAGAACAGTGCAAAAGTGGTTGATGTTTCTCCTGTAGTTAACAAAATACAGTACGGCTTTGACAAACTGAAGGTGAAAGTAGATGTTGCTCTTGGCGGAAGCGCTGCGAAAGGCACTTCGTTGAAGCATTATGACTTGGACATTTTTGTAAGATTTTACGGCAGCCCTGACTCTAATCTTTTGGAAAAGGTTTTGAAAAAAGAGTTTGGAAAAGTTGAAAGGCTGCACGGCTCAAGAGATTATTTCCAGATTAGGTTTGAAGAAAAAAGGTATGAGGTTGTGCCTGTCTTGAAAATAAGCAAAGCAGAAGAAGCAAAAAATGTGACAGATGTAAGCATGCTCCATGTTGAATGGGTAAACAGGCATTTGAAGAATCCGGATGAAGTGAAACTGGCGAAATTATTCTGCAAAGCCCAGCACGTTTACGGCGCTGAATCTTACATAAACGGATTTTCAGGCTATCTGCTTGAGATTCTTGTTGTTAATTACCGCTCTTTTGATAACTTAATGAAAGCAGCAGCGAAGTGGAAGCCGAGAACTGTGATTGATGCTTCAAAATACTACAAAAATCATGAAGAAGTTTTCAAGTCATTGAATGCCTCAAAGCTTATTTCACCAATTATTGTTATTGATCCTGTGCAGAAGAACAGGAATGCTGCAGCTGCAGTGAATATTGAGACATTCGGCAAATTTATCGACGCTGCAAAAAGATACGTTAAGAAGCCTTCCGCAGACTTTTTCATCAGAGAGCCTTTCATGCTTGAGGAATTAAAGAAAAAAGCAAAGAATTCTGAGCTGGTTGTATTAAGAGTCCAGCCTTTTTCAGGAAAAGAGGATGTTGTTAACACAAAGCTTCTGAAAGCATACCAGTTTTTGAAAGAAAAGATTGAGAAGAACGGATTTAATATAATTAAGTCTGAATTTGAGTTTGATGCAAATATTTTTTGGTTTATCATCAATCCAAAAGAGCTTCCTGCAAAGATGGAAGTTCTTGGCCCAAAAAAAGATGTCAGAAAAGAGTTTATTGCAGATTTCAAGAAGAAATACAAAAAAGTCAAGCTAGTCCGGGGAAGATACACTGCTGTGACGAAAAGAAAGTACACCAAACCGCTAATGCTTGTCAAAGACTTAATCAGGCATGAATATTTCAAAGAAAAAGCCAGAAAGGTGAGCTTGTGCTAGATTTTTTGCTTAACCTAAATCCGCTTTTGTACGCGATTGTAATCTCATTTCTTCCAATTGCAGAGCTGAGAGTTGGAATCCCTGTTGCAGTTGCCTCAGGCACACCTTTGTTCTGGGCTTTTTTTTGGTGCACTCTTGCAAATATTTTAGTCACGCCAATTGCATTTTTGTTCTTAGAGACACTGCACAAATGGCTGATAAGGATAAAGTTCTACAAGAAAATCTTTAACAAGACTGTTGCACGGGTTAGAAAGAAAGCACAGAAGCCTATTGACAAGTATGGCGCAATTGGCTTGGCGATTTTTGTTGCAGTCCCTCTGCCTGGAACAGGCGCATGGGCAGGCTCGCTTGCAGCATGGATTTTCGGCTTGGATAGAAAAAAATCTTTCTTGGCTATTTCTTTAGGCGTCATAATCGCAGGAATTCTTGTCGCACTTGCGACAGCAGGCGCGCTAAACGGCATAAGCTGGATGCTTAAAGCATAGTTCTTTGCAGTAAAAATAAAAGAAGTGTGAATCCTGCGACAACTATGTAAACAGTTTTGCTCCAAGCCAGAATCTTTATGCCGTCAAAATTCCCAATAGGAATAAGGTTGAAAAGCGCAATCCATGTGTTTATCAGGAAGCCATAGCCTGCAAGCATAGGCAAAAATGTTCCTCCGCCAAACACTGCAGAAACTATCAAAAGCACTAAGAAAACAAATGCCAAAGCCAAATTCACTAAAGGCCCTGCCAGTGAAATCAAGCCATTCTGTTTTGGCCCCGGCCTTCCGGCAATCATTACTGCGCCAGGTGCTGCAAAAACAAAGCCAAAAAAGCTCAGCAGGACTGCAAAAATCAGCATAGAATTAAATGCCCTGAACTCAGCGAAGCAGCCAAACTTTTGGGCAACTATCTTGTGCCCAAGCTCATGCAAAAAGAAGCCTGTGCCTACAGTTATTGCTGAAATTACAAAAAACGCAAAATACTGCGCCCAGTTTCCTGCAGAAAGAACATTTGCAAAGGCAATAGATATTGCAACCCATGCAAGCGAAAGCTGCTTAAGCTCAGTTTTGCTTGTGTTAAATCTGCCTATCTTGATTGGCTTGCTGTCCGGGGATGTATGGTAATAGTATGCCTGCGACATGTGTTTTTAGTTGGGCTGAGTGTTTATAAGTTTTGTCATTATGGCAAGAAGACTCCTTCCTTGCCTCAGGCAGGTGGGAGATGAATTGCCAATGTCCACTGGACATTCTTCCGTAAGGAATATAAATTCAAAAATATGTTACACCTCTATGGTCGTTCAACTGATGTATAAATTCAGGATATATCCTTCCATAATACAAAGGGAAAGGATTCTTAATTCTTTTAAGATTTGCAAAATCATCTATAATGAACTTCTTGCTTTGAGCATAGATTCCTATAAATTTGGAAAAGTTTCTCTTAGTGGATTCGATTACAACAAATATTTGACTGGAAAATATTCTGAGATTCATTCTCAATCTAAACAAAATGTATCTGACCGGGTGCATAAAGCATTTCAAAACTTTTTCCGTAGAGTCAAAGATAAATCTTGCAAAGAGAAAGGATTTCCTCGTTTCAAGAGTAGAATCAATAGCATCACATTTCCTCAAACTGGCTTCAAACTTTTGTCTGACAAAAGACTCAGACTTAGCAAAATAGGAAATGTTCCTATTATCTTGCATAGAATTCCAAAAGGGAAAATTAAGACTTTGACTATCAAGCAGAATAAAGCAAGGCAATGGTTTGCCGTATTCAGTTGCGAATTGCCAGATTCTCAAATCATTCATCCTTCCAAACAAAGAATCGGGCTTGATCTCGGAATTGAGAATGTTGTCACTTTAAGCAACGGCGAATTTGTATCTAATCCTCGGCATATTGTTCAATCTGAAAAACAATTGAAATTTTTGCAGAGAAGATTGAGTAGAAAAGTTAAAGGTTCTGCTAATAGAAGAAAAGCCAGATTCAAGGTTGCAAGATTGCATAATAAGATTGCCAACCAAAGGTCTGATTTTCTTCATAAACTTAGTAGAAAGATTGTTACATCCTATTCTTTCATTGCAGTCGAAGATTTGAATATTAAAGGAATGGTTAGAAACCATTGCCTTGCTAAACATATAAGTGATGCGTCTTGGAATACTTTCATCAGGAATTTGGAATACAAAGCTGTAACAAGCGGTTCTGAATTGATGAAAGTCAATGCAAGGAATACAAGCAAGACTTGTTCCAAATGTGGAACTATTGTAGAGATGCCTCTCAATAAAAGAAAGTTTCTCTGTCAGAATTGCGGTTTTGCTTGTCATCGTGATTTGAACGCATCTATTAATATTTTGAAAGTAGGCACGGACTGTGCCGAACTTAACGCCTGTGGAGATTCCGCCTCTACAATCGAGCAATCGATTGCAAACGGAGTCGCTGAATCAGGAACTATAAACGATACAGTTTGAATGACCATGTCGTTTGGAAGCCCCTTCCTCAAATCTACGATTTAGGGAGGGGAGGATGTCACAAGTTTTGTGCTATATTTATATACAACTTTGAACTTTCATTTGTCATGAGGTCAAAGAATTTCAAGAACACGGATGATGCAAACTTTAAGCTTGAGCCGGCTATGACTCTCGGTATGGTTGAGGCAGAAGAAAAGAGGCTTGACTTGAGGAATGTTGATTCAAGTGTTCTTAGGCTTGTTGAGGCAAACCAGAAAAAAGTCAAGGATTTGTTCGACAACGGCTTGTTATAATTGTTAGCTGGGTTTATACTCAGTTTGTTTTATGCTGTCTCTGAAATGTTAGCCTATTCTGATTATCACTATTCTCGCCTGAGGAAGCGAAATCTTTAAATACTCAAACCATATGTGGCATATACAGCATATATGTTAGGGGGTACGTCTGCAGTTAAAGAGAGGTTCTAGGAGAATAGATTTGAGGGTGAGGTTATGAACGGAATTATTGCGGTTGACAGTATAAGAGGAACTTATCTCGATAGCAGCGAGATGGAGCAGTTTTTTCTTGAGAATTGGAATGTGCTTGGCAGGATTGTGAAAAAATACAGCAGGTTTTTCAAGCCAAGGCAGGGTGATGGAAGGCTTTTGTACAATGTAAACAAGGATACAGAAGAGCTTATTGACTGGGAGCTTGACCAGGTGTACAAGGTTCCTGACAGCTATACTGACAGAAGAGCCAAGTACGCATTGTCCGGGCTTAAGAAAATTGTTGAGCAGGCAAAGGCGCAGATAAAAGAAAATAAACCGATTTCTAACAAGATGATAAATGCAATTGACTCGACAATAAGCCACAGCAAATTCCACAACAAAGATGCATTATCAATTGCAGACTGTGTTTATGCCTCCTACATAAGGGAATCTGCTTTTGTAAGCATGAACGGGCACCCTATAACGCCTAACCAATATCTTGAAAATATTCAGAAGGCAATGATTATGTTTCCGGAGGAAAACGTTTTCCTGAAGGACAAGCAGACAAATCTTGCTTGTTTTGTCCAAAATCTTTATTCAGCTATAGTTTCTGACTGCGAAAAGCACAAGATAAAGCTGAAGAGCGCAGGCCCAATCATCTAATCAAAACCTTTTTATATTCTATTTTATTGTTTTCTTAAAAAAGAGGCAGAATGGAAGATATTCTAGTTTTCACGGATTTTTTAGTTGCAATAGCTCTAGGTGCGCTTATTGGCATGGAAAGGGAGATGGACATGTGGAAGGCAGGCGTGCCTGGCTTTGCAGGCGTTAGGACTTTTGTCCTGATAACTCTTTTAGGAGCATTGGTTGCATACATCTCACGGGTTTTTGGCCCATACTACATTATTTTTATCTCTGCAGCATTCATTGGATTTACAATTTTTATCTCAACCTCATACTATGTTACCGCAAGATTCCACAAAAAGATTGGCGCAACAACAGAAATGACTGCGCTTCTTGCATTTGTAATAGGCATGATGTGCTTGTTTGAGCTTAAAACACTTGCTGTCGCAGTAACAATATTAATAACAACTTTCTTGGCGTTAAAAAATATACTCCACGGCTTTGCGCACAAGATTAACAGGCGCGAGCTTTACGCAACACTTGAATTCCTTATTGTTGCGCTTGTTGTGCTTCCATTCCTCCCAAACCAGCAGTACGGGCCATTTGGGGCATTCAATCCTTACAATATCTGGCTGATGGTTGTGTTTGTTTCTGCAATATCTTATGTTGGGTACATACTGATAAAATGGAAAGGCTCTGAGAAAGGGCTTGGGCTTTTGGGGCTTGTTGGAGGCTTGGTTTCATCAACAGCAGTTGCTTCTGCAATGGCAAATGAAAGCAAAAAACTCAACTATGGCAAGCCATTTGCATTTGCCACAATAATTTCATCAACAGTTATGTTTTTGAGATTATTGTTTATTGTCTATATTCTGAACCGCGAAATCATACCCAGCTTGATTATCCCGCTTGGGGCAATGATATTATCTGGTTTAGGATTTATCCTGCTTATGAAAAACAGTCCAAAAAAGGCGCCTGCATTTAAGTTTGAGAGCCCGCTCGCAATGGCTCCTGCATTGAAATTTGCAGCAATCTTTGCGGTTGTTCTATTTGTTTCAAAATTCTCCCAGTTTTATTATGGGGCTTCAGGAATATATGTTGTTGCAGTTCTTGCAGGGCTTTTGGAACTCAATGCAATAACTATTTCAATAGCAGGGCTTTCGCTTTTGGGAGTAGTTCCTGTTAATGCCGCGGCAATTGCAATAACTTTGGCAGTAATCAGCAACAGTATTGTAAAAATCTGGATTGGCTATTTGTTTGGCAGCAAGGATTTTGCAAAGAGAATAAATCTGGCGTATGTTGCAATAATCCTTGTTGGAATAATCGCAATGTTCTTTATATAAAATAAGAGAAAAAGAAAAATAAAATTATTGGTATTTCTTTGGAACCTTGTTCACAAGCCTAACATCCATTGCAGGCTCTGCAAGCTTTACGAATTTCTGGGTTGAAGCATATTGTGTGCTTACCTTTGCTTCATAAGAAAGTGTTGCCCCGTACATGCCGTTCTTTTTGTTAGGCATTGCCAGGTTGAAGTTCCTTCCTTTTTCAGCAAGAAGGATTTTCTTAGCCCTTGTCACAACTCGGTTGCCCTTTTTCTGCGAATAAACAATATATTTTACTGAAGGCTTTGCAAGCTTTGACTTTTTCTTAGCCCCGTCCCTGCTCATTGAAACTTCGCACACGTTTCCTGACTTGTCAACAAAGTACATGAAGCCTGCTTTTTTCTTTACTCCTGCTTTTGCGACTTTCTGGACACTGCCTTTTACTCCTGAATTCCTCATAGGAGCTCTTGACACATCTCCCTGCTTGTCAACAAAATACAGAAAGCCTGACTCTCTTTTTACGCCAGTCTCTGACACTACATTCGATTTTGCCATATGTTTCACCTCACTGCTTAATTTTTGCTGTATATTGAGTATTTGGTACATTCTAGAAAAATAGCTGATATTTAAATTATTCGATTTAGTCGCCGACATTAAATTTATATATGCCTCTTGCTAAATCTAGGTTATGGCTGTTTTTGAGCTAATAAAAAAGAGGAGAAGCATAAGGGCTTACAAGAGCATCTTTGTAGGCAATGACAAACTTTTGAAAGTTCTTGAAGCAGGGCACTATGCGCCTTCTGCAGGAAATCTCCAGTCATGGAAATTTATAGTTGTTAAAGAAAAGAAAGCAAAAGAGCAGATAGTTGAGGCTGCACTTAACCAAACCTGGATGTCAACTGCACCGGTAATTATTGTTGTGTGCGCGAATCTTGAGAAAGTAAAAAGATATTACAGCACAAGGGGCGAAAGGCTGTATTGCGTGCAGGAATGCGCAGCTGCAGTTGAGAACATGCTTCTGGCAGCAGAAGAGCTTGGCTTGGCAACATGCTGGGTTGGAGCGTTTGATGAAGTTCTTTTGAAACGAACACTGGACATACCTGACAGCGCAAGACCGCAGGCGATAATCACACTAGGCTATGCTGACGAAAAAGTGCCTGAGCCTTCAAAGTACAAGCTGAGAGATGTTGTTTATTTTGACAGATACGGAAAGTCAGAGGATGCATTCTTCCCTGTTTCAAAGCAGGCTGAGAAAATCGAGCAGCAGGCAGAGCCCTTGATAGAAATGATTAAGGGCAAGATTGTCAGTGCAGTGACGAAAAGGAAGAGATAAATAGTTGTTAAGTTATATGAATAATTTCAATAAGTTGGGGATTAATTTTACTTTTAAATGTGCTTTTTCTTGTGCACACTGCATTAATAATAGTTCTCCAAAAAATACGGCGGTTGTTAGCCCGTCTTTTTTAAACAAATTTTTATCAGGTTTAGATGTGGGTCTGGTCAAGGAAGTTAGTATCAGCGGGGGTGAGCCGTTCCTTTTTTTAAATAGGCTCGCTAAACTTTTGAAGATTCTTTCTAAGAAAAAAATTCGAACTGTTGTTATTACAAACAGTTACTGGTGCTCAAATTATGATGAGACCTTGGAAACATTAAGAAAAATAAAATTTAAAGATTTATTTTTGCTGACAAGTTTGAATAGGTTCCATCTGAAATTTGGCAATCTTGATAACCTTGGGAATTTTTTGCGCGCATGCAAGCATTTGCGCATTGCGTGTGGCGTTAATGTCCTATTAAATGACCCGGATGTAAAGAGGTATAAGAGATTTGTACGAAGATTAAACAATGATGCAAAGGTTTCTGTCTTTACTTTAAAAAGGATTGGCCGAGCCAAAGAGTCATTATTTTTTAAACGCAAAAATATTTCTGAATTTACTTCTTGTCTTGCAGCGCGTTTGAATCTGAATCCTCTGGGCCAAGCATCGTTTTGCTGCATCAATCCAAAGGAATTCTCCCCGAAATCTCCGCTTTTGTTAGGGAACTATAAACATAGAGATATCTCGATTCTTTTGAGAATCGCAAATAGCAGTAATTTTATCCGGTTTTATACGAAGTATGGCCCATTTGGCATATATTCGATTTTACCTGCAAGTTTGAAGAGCAGGTTCAGTAAAAAGTATGCAGATGGTTGTGAGTTTTGCTTGTCACTTTTTAAGGATAAGGATGTATGCCGTTTTGTTAACAAGATATTCTAACTTACAATCAAATTTTTTTAATTTCTAAATGCCTTTTTGATTTTAATCTGCTAATTTCTTTAATTTCTCCAAAAAGTGGAACCTGATTAAATCGCACCGCGGGGTTAAGCTTGTCTTATTGTACTGTTTGTCATTCAAAGTGAGTCTTGAACATTCTCCAGCACAACCAACTTTTGCAATACAATCTTTACACGGAGATTTTCTGGATTTTTTATCAGAATACTTCCGTGAAGCTTTATTTAGATTTAAAACAATTTTGGACTTGCTTATTTTTCCAAATACAAAATATTTGTAGTTTTTATCAGAAGGGATAATTTCATAACAACAGCTACTTATATCCCCATAGGGGCCGACAATCAAATTATTTTTTAAATTACATCCAAGCCCATATCTTTTTATAACTAAAAAGTCTTTAAATTTTTTTGAAGATAAGAGTTTGCAGTATTGCATTGAATAACTTTTCCAAGCAGGAATATTTCTAATTAGCAAGTCGTAAGGTGCAAGGTCAACTCTTTTGCTTAATCCATGGGCCTTTAATTTTAACTTTTTGACAAAAAACTCAAGATTGGCAGGCATATGTCTTATGTTATTTTTAGTTACAGTACCTCTGATTCCATAGTTTGTAAAACCTTTTTTTTTAAGATACTCAAGGTTTTCCGAGACTTTACTAAAACTGCCAGTTCCATCAGGGAATATTCGGTTTAAATCATTTATCTCTCTCACGCCATCAAGCGAAATCTGAATGTGGTGAAAATTTTTAGCAAGAAATTGTATTTTCTTTTTACTGGCAGTCCCGTTAGTGCTAATTGAAAAGTTCACTTTTATTTTCCTTTTTTTTGCGATTCCTTTAGCATAATTGAAGCTATATTTTAATACCCGCCACGCCAAGGTAGGCTCCCCTCCAGTATACAAAATCGAGACAAGGTCATAGTTATTTTTTTTTGCAACTAAAAACAATAGATCTATTGCTTTTTTAGCAACCCATGCAGGCATTATTTTTTGGTCACTTCCACCATTTGCGCAGCAGTATCTGCATCTTAAATTGCATTTCCTAGTTAATACCAAAGATAGCTCTTGAGGTCTAAATTGGGAATTATCGCACAATGCTTTTTCCTTTTCTTCAAAATGTTTAAATATTTTTTTGGAGATTTTTAAATTTTGATATATAGTTATGATTTTGTCATTTCTAGAATCATACATTATTGTTTTTTGCTTGTTAATTGGAACTAAAAAGATGCACTTTGCGACTTGCAATGGTTTAATATCCATGGATAAAAAATTCACAGATAGTTATTTAAATGTTTGGATTCACTTGTTATTTTAATGGCAGGTATGAGATTATCCAAAATTTTGGCGCATAAACAAATTTCAGGGCTGTTCAAACATTACGATGTTGCTAAATTTCATTCTTCAAAATTAAATACTTTATTTCTGCTTTCAAAGAAAGGGCAACAAGATAGGCTGCTTCTCAGAATCTCCAAATCATTAAATTTAGGATTGGTTAAAAAGGTTTCTGGAAGATTTGGCCCAAAATTAATAATCTCTTCCAATAAATTTAATTTTTGTGTTGAGCGATTTATCGGGGGAAGGCATCCTGCGAAAACAAAGAAAGATATTGAAATGATAGCTAAAAATCTAAAAAAATTACACAATTATGAAATAAAGCGGAATACGGATATGAGTACGGATATAATTAATTTTAAAAGATTAAATCTGATTTTGGCAAATATTCGAAATAATAAAAATAAGCAATATGTGCAACTTGCGCGTAACATTAAATGTTTTCTTAAAAACAGGAAAATGTTTGAATATTTTTTAAGATATGCAAACTCCCAGCTATCGATTATACATGGGGATTTAAAATATGCCAATATTCTAATTAAAAACAATGAGGCAATTTTTATTGACTGGGATAAAATTGCATATGGTGATCCTGCAAAAGATGTTGCATATCTGTTTGTTCACGACGGATTCAACAATAATCAAAGAAATCTATTTTTGAATGAGTATGGGTCATCAGGACGTTTTTTCCAAGAGCGAGTTACAGTTTACATCACAATTAATATTTTAAATGACATATACTGTTATCTAGAAAAAGGGCCTACTACGTATGAGGCGGATTTTATAAAAACAGGATTTGGTTTTTTAAACTCAGTGCTGAGTTGCAGTTGTAAGTTGTTGTGTTAATTCTCCACACGAACCTGCAACGGTTTTCTTAACCTTTTTTATCTTTGCCAGTTCCTTAACCTTTGGTTTATTGTATTTTGCCATTGTGCTTGGTTTGCAAATTAGGTTTATAAGTATTTATATTTGGGAGTATATGTTTAAGACCGCCATTTGTGGTTTTATTTGATACTCGTGGCTGATTTTAGAGGTTGTGGCACTTTTAATTTTTGGAGATATTGGATTTGTAAAAATGACAAGTTTTATAAACCCACAAATTGAAAATGGAGAGTATGAATTTTTCATTAAGAGACATTAAGTTATCTGTATCTGCCAAAGAAAATTCTATAAACCGAGAACTTAAAAAAATTCTGCCCGTCGGTTCAAGCTTGCCCCATAAAATAAAATACTCAGTTGATTTTTCTTTTTTTCAGGATGTGCGCAGATATCTCCCGCCAAAATTGTCCACCTGTGCGGTATACCCTCCTAATTGGTTTTCGATGAGCGGCAAGCCGTTATATCTAATATCAAGTGATATTAAAAATTATGTGATTTGGATTGATGACTGCCTTTTTCCGCTTTCTAAACGTGCATTAAGATCGAGAGATAGTATTTTTAGTTTTAAACCTAATGAGACCAGATGTACTTTTTCTAATAATACGATAATCTACTCTAGAAATGATTTTATCATTAAATTGAATATAAAAAATCGTGAAGTTGAAGTAAAAATTAAAAAATATAATTCTAACTTACTTTTTAAGAAGAAGCCAATTTCTGAATGCTTCTTCCGTCTCGCGATACATGATGCAATACGCACATTGTTATCATTTATTCTTTTGCTTGAACGTAGAGGATTACTCATACATTCATCTTCAGTTTTTAAGCGAAACTCTGCATATTTGTTTGTTGGAAAACGGGGAATTGGGAAATCGCAAATTTTTAACTTTTTAACCAAAAAGAAAGGCTTCCTGCCTTTAAATGATGAGGCAAACATAGTATTTATTGGCAACTCAGCGCCAAATTTGATTTCCGGGGGCATAGGATCGTTTGAAAAGAAAAACTCACCAGGATATTTTTATAATCTCAAGTCACCTATTCCTCTTAAATCAATATATTTCTTAAGAAAATCTGATTCTAGTTATGCCAAAAAACAAGATGTGGCTGTCGCTTTGAAAGAATTGATTCAACAGCAATTCTTTTTTTGTTCCTCTAGCTTTCTGAACGATAGAGTTATAAATATGTGCAACTATCTTTTAAAGCGCAGCAGCCTTTATATTTTGAATGTTAAAAAAAATGACAGTGATATTGCAGAAATAATTGAAAATGGAACTCGAACTATATGCTATTGCAACGAGTATTGAAATAAAGGAAATTGATAAAGATGTGGGATTAGTTTTTGATTTGAAAAGGGAACTTGCATATACTTTGAATGGAACCGGCCTTTTTATTCTGGCACACATACAAAAGAAAAATGATTTACCAAAAATAATTTTTGGGTTTTCAAAAAAATTTAAAGTTCCTGTTAAAAAAGCAAAGTTAGACGTATCCGCCTTTTTGAACGAATTGAAGTCAAAAAGAATTCTTGTAAAGTTGTGACTTGCTCGGATTTTATTTTTTAGCCAATCTTCTTTAAAAATCTCATGATTGTTTGGGACAGGAGGAACGGGATATTCAGCAAAATGTGGAATGTATAGTAAACATGCAAATGCGTGTTTCCTAACAATTTTCCTTTATACCACTGCATTATGCTGTATGCGCGCATTAACTTTCTAAGTGCAAGTTTATTGCCAAGCAGAGAAATCTTTGCGAGAATTGGATTGACAACCTCCCAGTACTTTGTATCCATCTTTTGCCTTCCGACTTTGTATAACTTGCCAACAACCTTGTGTGCGTTAGTTGGGGCATCAAGTTCATGGTTGTGGTCACCTTTTGTGGTAATTTTGTGTCCATTTATTTTTACAATCCTGTGTACTACATAATTTCGATATGAATGAAATACAATTATATCCCCTTTTTTGTACACCTCCTGCTTTCTAACATGAATCGTGTGATTTGGTGTGATTATGGGCAACATACTGTTGCCTTTAACAATGAAATATTCTTCTTTTGATTTTTTGGTTGCGAGAGTTTTCATTTTGTTAACGCCGAAAGCGACTTAATGGCAATTCTGAATGGATTCAACAAATAGCAGGGATAAACCCAAGGGGAAGATTCTTTTAAATGATAGTGTTCTGCTATGACTTGTTTTGGAGGGAAGAATGCCCCGAGAATGATGTCGTTAAATAAGAAAGAAAGTTTGATGTGGAACTTGTACGGAAGAAGAATTTCCATTATTTTTTGTTCCAACACGGTCCTTTGGGTATTTGGTATTGTTACAACTTTATTGCTAAACTTTTCCAATACCCTTAATTTTAGTTGTGAGGAGTCTTTTCTTAACTCTTTCAAGACTTCAGGCGGGATTGCGATATTAAAATTTTTTTCTACTTTTTTAAGTATGTGGTATACGTAAGTCGAAATGTGCCACTTTTTTGAACTCAGTATTATATTTTTCCAGTTAAGGTCCGATTTTTTTATAATTAGGGCGATGTCAAGATAGTGCAATGTATCTAGACTCATTTTGTGAGTCATAAAATGAGCACAGAGGCTCAATAAAGAGTACTCTGGGTTGAATTCTTTAACTTTCTTACCTGCGAGAGAGATGTTGTCTGTATTTTCCCAGTACTCATTTCTATTGCGGTTTATCGCATCATCCTCATGGAAGATGTCCCAGTGTAGTTCAACGGGGGTTTTGAATAAATTATGGTAGATTATGTGAAAATGGTGTTTTAAATACCACGATTTTGAATGAGCCTGGGCGTATATCTTGTAATTCCTGATTTTCAGTATCTTTTCTGCTTTAAGGAAATCTTTTTCTTTAACGAGTATATCGATGTCCCCAGAATACCTTTTAAAATCGGAGGTATAGTATTTTTTCTCTAAAATGACCCCTTTCCAAAAAATAGGCTCTATGCCTTTTTTTTTAAACTCTTTTTCTAATGCAACAACTTGCTTCACCATTTCTCTCTCTGTTTTTAAATGATGTTCCCTAATATCATTATTGGACTTTTTTGGAAGGTTCTTAATCCTTTTGAGTGCGTCCAAAACGCCATTAGAAAGAGAAAGTTCAATTAATAAATTCCAATCGATGTTTTCTTTAATGCTGATTCTTTCATTATTCAGGTATGCATTTACTGCATCTAATAGAACTTGCTCCTCTTTCGTCATGCATATATAAAAGCGATATCTATTTAAATACTTAACTTTTATTATTTAATGGGTGATAGATTGCATTCAATAGAAGTCAGGGATATTTCTAAAAGTTTTATTAAAGAGAAAAGTATTGGTAAGCTGATACGACATCCGTTTAAGAAAGAAATAATTTGTGCCTTGAATTGTGTAAGCCTTACGGTCAAGAAAGGAGAATTCTTTGGTCTCCTTGGCACTAATGGTGCAGGAAAGACAACTTTGCTTAAAATCCTTTCAACTTTAATCATCCCTGACTCAGGTACAGTTTTTGTAAATGGCTATGATGTTGTTAATCAAGAGGCGGATGTAAAGCGCCAAATTGGCTTAATTCACAGTGATGAAAGGAGCTTTTTTTGGAGACTTACAGGAAAGCAAAATCTTGCTTTTTTTGCTTCTTTGTATGGATTAGAGGGCAAAGCTGCAAAAGAGAAGATTGATGAGCTGTTAACTCTTGTTGACTTGTATGATGCAAGAAACTCCCGTTTTGACGGGTATTCTTCTGGAATGAAGCACAGGCTTAGTATTGCCCGGGGCTTGCTGAATAATCCATCTATACTCCTTGTTGATGAACTTACAACCGGAATCGACCCGGTTGGCGCTATGAAAATAAGGGATTTTTTGAAACAGCTTTCTAAAAAAATGGGTAAAACTATTTTGCTAACAACACACGATATGCACGAGGCAGAAGAGCTTTGCGACAGAATTGCAATTTTGAATAAAGGAGAGATTAAAGCGATAGGCACAGCTTCAGAAATTAAAAAAATTGCAAAAGAAAAGACTCTTGAGAAGGCATTCAAGAAATTGGTGAGCTGAATGTTAAGGACACTCTGGGCGTTTCTGAAAAAGGATTTTCTGGAAGAATCAAGTTATAAGATTGCGTTTGTTTTTCAGTTTATAGGGATTTTTATGAATGTTCTTACTTACTTTTTTGTGAATAAGATTGTTCCAGGTTCAATAGTTTCTGAATATGGAGGAAATTATTTTTCATTTGTACTCGTAGGAATCGCAATTTCGAGCTTTTTGGGGCTTGGAATGCATGGATTTGCAGGAGTTATCAGAAATATGCAGGTTACAGGAACAATCGAGACTGTGATGATGTCTTCTGCAAAGCTTTGGATTATACTTGTCGGCTCTTCAATTTGGAATTACATAATGACAACCTTGCATGTTGCAGTGTATTTCATTTTTGGAATATTTTTATTCGGAATGTTAATTAACATAAATTTTTTGGCAGTTTTGCTCACACTTGTACTTACAATAATTGTCTTCAGTTCTATAGGTGTAATTGCAGCAGGCATGATAATGATATTCAAAAGAGGAGACCCCTTAACTTGGATTTTTAGCTCACTTTCATCTTTACTTGGAGGTATGCTTTTTCCTATAACTGTGATGCCTCCTCTATTGCAGAAGCTTGCTGCAATATTGCCAATTACATATTCTTTAAGGGCAATGAGGCTTGCAATGCTTCAAGGATATTCTATTTTCCAGCTTCTGCCCGAAATTCTGATTTTAGCTGTTTTTGCCCTGCTTTTGTGGCCTTTAAGCGTGCTTATTTTCAAGTATGCTGTCCAGAAGGCTAAGAAAGATGGGAGCTTGGTTAAGTATTGAAATAGCCACCATTTAGTGACGAATAAACGAAAGATTTATATAGCTCTAATTTCTATTAATTGTATATGATAAGACAAAACATCTCGCTTGAAGATATGCTAAACGACATTTGTATAGATAATAAATATGCACCGAACCCAATAGAACTAAATATTGTTCCTGTAAATCTGGAATATTTTAATGAAGAAGGCAGGCCAATATGGCTCGATAAATGTGTGCGAGAATTTAATGCGTTAATTCCCTCGTGCGCATGGTTAGATTATTGTTCAAGATTTCCTTATAGCACGAATTATGCTTTGGAAAACGCTTTCGGACATGGAAATAAATGGAACCCAAATCTACCAATTAGAATTGCAGCATATTTAGGACAAGAAGGCATAGTCTATGAAATTGAAGATTCAGGGTCAGGTTTTAATCTTGCATCTGCATTAAATAATCCTCACATTAAGGCCCACAAATATAATCGTGGTTTGGGTTTGAAGAAAATGAGTCAAGCGCCGGAACTGGTTTCATTTAACAACAAAGGAAACGTATGTAGAATACAAGCACTGCGGAAAGATTTTTTAAACGAACTTAACAAAGATACTCGCATTTAACCTTCAATTATTTAGTAATTTTAGATTTAAATATGCATGAGCGTTAGCTTTAAATATTTGATTGAAATTAAACGCGTTTAAGCGAAGATGAAAAAAAAGCTGAACCCTAATTTGATTGAGAGAAAGTTGAAAACAGGAACCTTATTTCTTGACAAAAAGGATTATACGGTATACGGTCTTAATGAAAGTGCAGCCAAAATATTAGATTTGTTTAAATCCGGATTAGATGAGGGAAAAATATTTGACGAGATTAAAAAGGAGTATTCTGGAAATGAGGCGATTATTAAAAAGGAGATTAGTAAAACAGTTAAACAAATAAAATCTCTTAAACTTATTAAATAAAATGATAGATTTGAAAATTCTTAAAAATCAAAGAATACCTCAAGAAGTAGAAATTGAACTTACATATGCATGCCCTCTTAAATGTAAACATTGTTTCCAAACATTAAAGCCCGATGTAAAACGAGAGTTATCTGCTAAAGAATGGAAGGGTGTAATCGATCAACTTTTTTCTGAAGGGGTGCTTAGAGTTACATTTACTGGCGGAGAGGTTTTCACTAGGCGTGATTTTTTTGAAATCGCGAATTATGCTAAAAAGAAAGGCTTGATGGTTGGCTTAATATCTTCAGGAGTGCTTGTAACTGAACAAATTGCCAATAAATTAAAAAAACTAAATCCTTTTGATGTTGCTATAAGTTTGTACAGTTCAAAAAGTCCAATACACGATTCTATTGTCGGGGTAGAAGGAGCCTGCAAGAAGACCATGAATGCAATTAAACTTCTAAAAAGTAAAGGCATTAGAATAAGAATTAATACTTGTGCAATAACCAGTAACAGTGATAGCCTTTTAGAAACTATTTTTTTTGTAAAAAAGCTTAAAATTCCACATAGTGTTGCTTTTTGGTTGCACCCTCCTAAAAAAGATAAAATGGGCAATTTTCATGAACAATTAATGGCTGAAAAATTAATAACTTCTCTTAAGCAAATGAAATCTAATGGCTTTAATAATGAACAAATGAAAATGAAAATAAAGGGCGGTAAAGCTGAAGGAGAGTTGTCCTGCGGGATTGGGAAAAATCGTTGTTCAATATCTCCTTATGGGGTTGTGTACCCTTGTGTACCACTTCCATTAAGTATGGGGAATTTGAAAAAAACTTCTTTCAATAAGATTTGGAACTCAAATAAATTCAAAAGATTAGGCAAGATTAACTTATCATATCTACCTAAATGCAAAAAATGTGAATTAGAACCATACTGCCACATATGTCTTGCTGATTTTTTCATGAGAACCCGTAATCTTTATATACCCGATCCACAAATATGTGAATATACTAAATGTATACGGGAGGTGTTTAAAGAATGAAAAAATTTGTTAAGTCTGAAATCGAAGTAAAAAAAGATAAGAACGTGGTGGTGCCTGAGATTCGAAGTTGCAATGATTTAGCATCAACTTGTTGCCAGGTTCCAAAGTAGTTTAAATTTTTATGTGTCTTCTCTTTAGAAATTTATGAAGACACATTTTTATTTATAGAAAATTTTTAGGCAAGCAGAATGTACTCTCACACTATATCTTTTTTAAGGTTTAGGGTTAATTTATCTACAGACAGTTTTCGCACAGAGAGAGCGATAGCGCGATTTTGTAATAGGACTTCTTTTGAGGGAAACAATTTGGTTGACTGCTGGAATTTGAGAATTAATCGAACTAATGATTTTTATATAAAATTGAATGAACTTGTTGATTTGAAAAGCATGCGTGTTATTAAACAGGTGAATCTTTTAAAAGAGGCAATTGAAAACAATTCTAGTTTAGGTAACGAGTCAATGCAAAAGGAATTGGTGGCACTTATTGAAAAGATCAGAAAAAATTACTTTAAGTCAGGGTTGTATTTGATAATTTATGAATCTTTTTTTGGGATTATTAACCCCCTCACTAAAAAAGGAGAGATATTTTTAATGTGCGATGGTGTAAAATATCTCGATTTTGCAATTGATCACGTTATATATGAGTTGTTTAGAATTATTTGTCCAGAGCATAATGCATTTTTACTTCACTCTTCATCATTAATTTATAAGAATAAAGCGATTTTATTTATTGGTAAAAGTGGAAGTGGAAAATCAACGATTTATAATAAAAGTAAAAAATTTGGATTTGAGAGGATTAATGAAGATATGGGTGTGGTTGCTAAAAAAGGCAACAACTATTTTATACAAGATTTTTTTTATGGGCGTAAACACTTGAAAAATAAGGTTTATCCTATTTCAAAAATATATTATCTTCATCATTCCAAAAAAAACCACCTAAAAAAAATGACTCCGAGCGAGTCCAAGAAACTTATGAAAAAACAAGTATTTATCTCAAATAAGAACACAAAAAGAAATGATTTGCTTATATTGGACGTATGCAAAAAGTATCCTTCTTATTTGCTGTATTTTAAGAAAGATTGTCACTTTCTTAAATCAATACGCAATTGAAACTTTAACTTTATAAAGTAGGTAATGGTGGGTTTGGTTTAAATGACATTTAAAACTGATGTGGTTGTGGGAAGAAAATTGCCGTTGACTGTTAGGATTTATTTTTTTACTAATTCTGTTTTAGAAAATTTTTTTCGAGTAGTGCGATCTTGTTTTATTGGTTTTTGGTTAGGGATACTAAAAAGAGAGTATCTGCATACAATAAGTGCAAAGGTTTATGATGACGAGAAGTTGTACCAAGATAAGAACTATAATCAAAGTGGCCTTAAGACTTGGGAAAAATCTGCATTGGATCTTTATTTTAAAAAATGTAACTCTTTTTTAGTTATGGGTGCAGGGGGTGGAAGAGAGGTTTTAGCTCTTCTTAAATTAGGGTATGATGCAGATGGGTTTGAATGTAATCCCCGATTAGTTGAGTGTGCGAATGCTCTTTTAAATAGACAAGGTTTTACTGGAAAAGTTTTTTTTGCTCCTCCCGATGAGTGTGCAAATACAACCAAAATTTATGACGGAGCCATTGTAGGTTGGGGTTCATATATGCATATTCAGGGAAGAGAACAAAGGATTAATTTTCTTAAAGCTTTGCGTAGTAAACTGCGCAAAAGATCGCCGATTTTGCTTTCATTTTTTCATAGACAAGATATGAATTCTTTTAAAATAATCACGGGCATTGGAAATGTTATAAAATGGATGGCTCGTGACGAGTATTTAACTGAAGGAGACTGCCTGATTCCAGATTATGCTCATTTTTTTACAAAAGAAAAAATTTCTATGGAGCTTAATAAAGCTGGATTCAATTTGAAGTTTTACTCCACAGAAGATTACGGGCATGCAATAGGTATTTGTAGGTAAAATTTGGGTTTATGTTTTTAGGGCCATAGAATCTTTAACTATTTTAAAAAATTTGAAGAATCCAGAATAGGTAGTTTCTGTTGTGTTTTAAAAATTTTTCGTTTTAAAAGCCGAGGTTGGATTTAAATAATTAAATCTTGACGAGTTTGTATGGAATTTCTTTCTGCTATTTTTCACTCATACCTCAGCGCATCCACTGGCTTAAGCTTTGACGCCTGCATTGCAGGCAGGACTCCTGAAAGTGTCCCGACTACAAACGAAAACACTAGCGAGCCGACTATCAAGTACCAGGGGAATGATGCCTGAAGAATTGTCCAGTTAGCTGCTCTTCCAAGCCCGATTATTGCCTCGCTCATTCCGATTCCAATAACAATTCCCACAACCCCTCCTGCCAAGCCAATCATCCCTGACTCAATAAGGAACATCAGCATTATGTCTCTGTTTTTAGCGCCTATTGCCTTCATAACACCTATCTCGTTTGTTCTTTGCAGAACAGATGTGAACATTGTGTTCATAATCCCAATTCCGCCTACAAAAAGCGAGATTGACGCCAGTCCAATTACAACTGCCTGAACAACATTGATTATTGTGCTGTAGCTTTCCATCATTCCCGCACTCGTCTCGACGCTAAAATCTTCCTCGCCTTCTTTAACATCCCTTGACTTTCTCAGCTTTTTTTCAATGTCACTTGCAACTTTTTCAGGGTCAGCGCCCTCGTCCACTTGAAGGAAAATCATCATGAATTCATCCGGCGCATTAAATATTTCTCTTGCAGTATCAAGCGGGATGTATATCTGTGTATCATCACTTGGATTTCCAATTGAAGTGAAGCTTGCAATGACTGAAAAGTCATGCCCTTCAATATTTAGGACGTTTCTCAGCTTAACAGGATCCTTGAAAAACTCGCCTTTTCTTACAAGATATCCGATTTGGGCTTTGTACTTGTCAGATGCTTTCTGCATCCTTCCTTCAGCAAGTTCAAATCCTGAGATTGACATGAAAATGTCCCACGACTCTTGGTCCATTCCTATGATGAATGTGTATTTTGTCTCATCCTTGAACTTGACTTTTGCCATCTTTGTCAAAAATCCGCCTGCAATTTTCACACCATTTACGCTTTCAACAACATCAAGGTCTTTTGTTGTGATTTTTGCAGAAGAGCCGAATCCATAAAATCCGCCGCTTGGCGTAACCATTATCTTGTCAACTCCAAGCATTTCAAACTGCTGGTTGATTGTTTTCTGCAAACCCTGCCCAAGGCTTACGAGAGAGACAACTGCAGCAATGCCTATGAATATTCCAATCATTGTAAGGAGAGACCTGAGCTTACGTTCCATTATGCTCCTGAAACTCATCACAAAATAGTCTTTAATCATTTTTTATCTTTTCCTCAGTGCATCAACTGGCTTCATCAAAGATGCCATTCTTGCAGGCCATAGCCCCGAAACTGAACCTATTACAAATGAAAATAATAATGCTCCAAAAATAATGCCCATTGAAATTGAAACTTTTAATGTTGTAACTCCGTACTGCAGTGCGATAAATTCTGCAAGCTTTGCTATTCCAAGCCCAAGTGCAGCTCCAAGAACACCTCCAACAATTCCTATTAATCCTGCTTCTATCAGGAAAATTATCATTACCTGTGAATTTTTAGCTCCAACTGCTTTCATAATGCCAATATCTCTTGTCCTTTCAAGCACAGAGGTGAACATTGTGTTCATTATTCCAACACCTCCCACTATTAGCGAGATTGCAGCAATTCCTGCGAGTATTGCATTAACTGCACCAAGAATCGTTCTGAAGCTTGAGATAAGCTGCTCGCTTGTCTGGACAGTAAAATCCTCTTCGCCTTCTTTCACATCCCTCGACTTCCTCAAGTCAGTTTTTATTTTCTCAGCAATTTCTGTGACATTCAATCCTTCATATGTTGTCACGAAAATCTGGGAGATTTCTTCTGGCTTGTCAAAAATCTTTCTTGCAACATCTTCAGGCATTCTTACAATCACATCATGAATTCCAGTTCCTGCTTTTTTTTGTATCCCTACAACTGTAAATGTGATTCCTTCAACTTCTATTTTGTCTCTCAGAGAAATGTTTTTTCCAAAAACCTTATGCGCAAGAATATTTCCAATAACCGCAGAATTTTGGTCAGACGGCTTTAGCTGTCTTCCTTCTTCAATTTCAAAAAATCCTATTCCTTCAATTGCAGCTCTCACATCGGGGTCAGTTACAGGAAATCCGCCAATGTATGTATAGACAGTTTTGCCTTTGAACTTGACTCTTCCATTTTGTATAAGAACAGGAGCAGAAACCTCAACTCCATTCACCCTGTTTATGACATCAACATCCTTTTGCGTGAGAATTGCAGAAGACAAGCCAGAGCCCCCAGGTCCAGTGTAAACCCCTCCTGGAGCAACAATTATCCTGTTTGAGCCAACTTTCTGGAATTCCTCATTTACCGCATTCTGGAGCCCCTCTCCAATTGAAAGAAGGGAAACAATAGCTGCGACTCCTATGATTATGCCGATTATTGTAAGCCAAGCCCTAAGCTTTCTTTTTAATAAGCTTCTTACAGCTATTGTCAGGAACTTTTGCATAGTTCGTTATGCTCACTCAACTTTTTTCTTCCTGCCGATAAAATAGTAAGCAACAGCTCCAAGCAAAGTTCCTCCAATTATGACAACGAGCCAGAGTGTTTTCTCTCCCTTTTTCTTGTTGTCAAGGCAGTGCCTCAGGTTTGTGTACCAGAAAGCACCAAGTACAATCAGCACAGAAAGTGAAATTAGTGCTGACACAGGAGAGCCTGCCTGCACGAGCCCGTACATTGCTGCTTCTCTTTTTGAGTAAATCTTGAGAGGCACCTGTATTTTTTCCTTGAAATATTTGTTGTATGTGTCCTTGTACTCAACAACAAGCTCGAGAGGGATTTCGCCTTTCGCCTTTCCTGACGCAGTTATTGTGAAGTCAGCAGATTCAACATCGTCCGAGTCTATGTTGCCAAGATAGATTTTTTCAGATGACAGCATGGTGTAGTTTTCTGACTGCTCAAGCTGTATGCTTACAAACCTCATTGCAGTTGCTGCTGTGTTTGAAATGCTCAGTATAACCTTGCCTTTTGTACCTGCCATGAATGTGTCTGATTCTTCAACATTCACTAAGTACTCTGGAGTTCCATAGACAACCAAGCCGATTGTGTGTGTTGTGCTGAAGTTGCTTCCAGTCTCATCCTTATAGTTTATTTCCAAAGGCAGCTTGTAGATTTTTGATTCAGCATCAGCGCCTGCAGCAATCTTGAAAACAACTGTCTGGCTTTCTTTTGCTTTCAGCTCAAGCAGAGTCTGCTCGTTGCTTGTTCCGACAGGAGCAATATCAACATTGCTGAAATCAAGGTTAAATCGTAGATTAACGAGCCTTGAATCTGCAAGATTATTTACTGTTATTTTCAGGTCAGTGAACTGCCCAGGCTGCATTTTTGCAGGCTCTGTTGCAATGCTGTCAATTGAAAGCAGGGTGTCTGCAGTTCTTATTTCAACATAAAACTTAAGCTCAATCCAAGGGCTGTCGCCGACTTTATACTGAATCCTAAGCTCTTCGTTGCCTTCAACTGCATTTTCATCAACACGAAGCCTCCAGTCAAGCATAACGCCTTCATCGTCAGTCTGCCAGCCGTCTAATGCACTTACATCTCTCGATGCTGTTTCTGATGCATCAAATGAAAATGGATATTTTGGAGCAAGCCTGACTTCAACATTGTCAGCGCCATTTGTTCCAATATTCTCAACCCTGAACCTTACTTTGACATATCCGCCTGGTTCAACAGGCAGGGGCTCCTGATTAATCATTGTGATTTTTACATTATTGTTTGTGCTGATAAGCACGTTGTTGTTTAGCCCAGCAATTGCTGCAACAGTTGTTGCAAGCAAAATTGCAATCATTAATCCAATTGTTAGTTTTTTTGTTGTGTTTTTCATCGTTCATCCACCTCTATGGTTTTGAGTTGTTGTTTTCACAATATGCCCGTCAAAGATGTGCTCAATCCTGTCTGCACATTTTGCGACATGAATATCGTGAGTGACCATGACAATTGTTTTCCCTTCTTTTATGTGAAGCTGGCAGAGCACGGCAACAACCTGTTCGCCTGTTTTTGAATCCAGGTTTCCAGTTGGCTCGTCTGCAATAATTACATCAGGGTCATTTGCAAGCGAGCGCGCAATCGCAACTCTTTGCTGTTCCCCTCCTGAAAGCTCGCTCGGCCTGTGATTCATCCTGTCTCCTAATCCAACCATTTCGAGCAGCTTTTTTGCTCTTGCTTCCCTGAATTCTTCTGTTGTGTCCTGGAAAACCATTGGAAGCATTACATTTTCAATTGCAGTAAGTGTTTGAATTAGGTTGAACTGCTGAAAAATAAAACCAATAACTCTGCCTCTTATCTGTGCAAGGTCTGATTCCTCGAGTTTGGAAATATCTTTTCCTTCAAGTATAATCCTGCCTTTTGTAGGAACATCAAGCGCCCCAACCATATTGACGCAGGTTGACTTTCCCGAGCCAGATGGACCCATTATTGCAACAAACTCTTTTTCTTTTATGTCGAGGTTTAGTCCAGTTAATGCATTAACTTCAACCTTGCCCATCTGATATGTTTTCCAGACATTCTCGACTTTTATGATTGATTTTTTCATTCTTTATTCACGCTCAAGAACAGCTTAAGCAGTTTCGCAGTTTTTCCAAGGTTCTTGTTAAGCTCCTCAGCCTTCTGCTTCATTTTTTTGTCAGCAATTTCAGGAATCCTGCTTTCAAGAAGAGAGGTCATCGGCGAAATCTCGTGCCTTAAGGCATTTTCCAGGAACCTGTTTATGATTCCTGTTGTAAACTCTGCCTCATACACTTTTTTTCTGCCTTCTTTTTTTGGGGAAGAGATGAACCCAAGACTTCCTAGTGTTTTAATGCTTTGACTTACACTTCCCAGCCCGATACCAAGCTCCTTCTTCAACTGCGCTTGGGTCATCCCGCCCTTAAAATACAGCATACCCCATACTTGTCCTAGAACAGAAGGCAGGCCGAGCCTTTCAGAGCACCGGCCTGACTCCTTTACAAGTTCGCCAAAAACATCCGTTTCCAATTTTCTGAAATCTCAAAAGGTTTGAAAATTTAGATTATGTGAATTTTCAGAAATATATAAAGCTTTTGGTTTTCGTAAAGCCATCATAAGTTTTATATACAATTCAGGGTTTTTGCGCAGCATGGCAGAATTAGGAAGGATTGATTTGATAAAGCACGATAAAGAGAACGATGCAGGCAAGAATTCTGAGGCAAAGCCTAAACACCTTCCAGTCAGCGAGAGCGACAGGAAGAAGGCAAAGCTTATTGCAATAGTGGCTGCTGCAGTCATTGTTTTGTTTGTTGCTTCTTTTATCTCATTCAAGTTATTGAACAAGCCAGAGGTTATCCAGACAGATAACGGGATTATTACTATCTATAACAAGAACTATTATACCTACAATGGTTTTGAGTTCAGGTACTCTGACAAGCTTTGGGTAACTCAAATCTATGAGCCCGGCAAAAAAAACTTGTACACAGTGCCTCTGCACTTTGGCCCAAAGGATTTGTTGGATGTGCAGGTTGACAAGCAGATGATTTCATTTTTGGATGAGATGAGATTGTTTAGGGGGCCTGACAACAGGTCTGCTGTTTTTGTAACCTATGACCCTGAAGTAAACAGTTCTTTCGTGACTTTGTCATATTACGAGCTAAGCCAGAATCTTAGAGATACTTTGCAGATTAAGACTTTGCCAACCTTGACAAAAGAATCTGACGCAGTAGAAAATGAAACAGTCAAAATATGCAATGGAAAAGAGCCAGTAATTTATCTGAGATATCTTAATCCTGCATATGTGTATTATACAAAAAACTGCCTTGTGATACAGGGAGAAGAATCTGAGATGATTAAAGCAGTTGACAGGGCTTTGCTGCAGTTCTACGGAATAATGACGTAAGAATCAGCCTGCTTCAGGCAGCTCAGCCTCAAACATATAATACAAAAGCTCTTCTTCTGTTTTCAGCGCATCAAGCAACTTCTTGGAGTTCATGTTTTACCTCATATCCGCATTCATCGAAATCCTTTGCATTTTGCTCCTGCGTTTCAAAGCATTTTGCATTAGGCAGGTATTTCATAACCGAGTACTGATGAGGCTCTGCTTTTCTGACTATTGCAATAAGGTCATATTTATGGATTTCAGGAACTGGAAAGAACATCACAACATATCTATGATGAGAATCTGTGCATCTTACGTATTCAGGCCCACTTTCCCAAACCCTGTCTTCATCATCAATTTTTCTGCAGCAGATTTGGTTTAAAATCTTTTCAAGAAATCCAGATTCCTGTGCATTAATCAGCTTCCCAAGGAAACTATCGAGTCTTTCTACGGTGTGAACCACCTCTCTTTTTTATTGAAAATTGCGAAATTTTCAATTCCAAAAACCGCACGTTGCGGTTTTTGTTAAACTGTTTCCCTTAAACCGTGACACAACCAAATATAGCAAATGTAGTAACTCGTATACTGAGGTGTTCTTTGTATATAAATGAGGCAGGTTTTTTAGTTGATTTTTAAATCTGATTTACAGAATTGATAATCAGAATAAAATAAGAAAAAGCTATACTGATTTAGGATAATGCCACCACATTTACTTCAAATGTAAGGTTCTTGCCAGCCAGCGGATGGTTCAAATCAATTGTTACTGCTGTGTCTGTGACTTTTGTGATTGTTGCGATTCTTGCGAGCTGAGGGTTTTCTTTTGGCTCAACTTTAAGCTTCATCCCTTCTTTTGGCTCAACCCCGTTTGTGTTCAAAAGCTGTTTAGGGACTTCTTTAATCAGCATTGCATTAACTGGGCCATAGGCATCTTCTGCCTTAATCTTTATTTTTTTCTTGTCTCCGACAGCCATTCCAACTATCTGAGACTCAAACACAGGAAGAACCTGCTGCGCTCCAATTTTAAACTCAAACGGCTCTCTGCCATTGGTTGTATCAAAAACAGTGCCGTCTTCAAGTGTTCCAGTGTACTCCAGTTTCACAGTGCTGCCTTCCTCGGCAACAGAAACTGCGGGTTTCTTTACGTCTGATGACTTCTTTGCTGTTTGTTTTTCTGCCATTAAATCAACTCCTAAAATTTTATAGAAAAGCCTAACGCCTATTATATAAAAGTTTGCCTAAAATTAAGAGTAAATAAATAAAAAAGAAAATAAAAAGAATTATTTTTTCTTCTTGCCTATCCTTGTTTTCATCATAGGATATAATGCTGCAATTACAACAAGCACAAGTATAATGCTGATTGTGCTGAACTCAGGAATATTCTGCTGAGTAACTTCGCCGAATGCGACATTAGGGAAATCCTCATTTGGATACTGTTCATATGGAGGGGGTATGCTGCCTGTTTCAGGGTCTGCAGTTGCCATTCCCATACATTCATCAACCTTAATATCCAAAACATCAAATGGAGGCTGAAGATTTGTCTGGAATGTCTTTGTGTATATCCCAGGCAGCTCGCCGAGCGATGGAAGCATAGCTGGCTGCCAGGCTCCATTATCTTTCCTTACATAAATGAAGTTGTCCAAATATTCAATATGCTGTGGCGGCAAATGATTAAGGTGCATGCTTGAATATGTAAATTCAATTGTGTACATATTTCCCCCGCCAGTAAGTGGTGTTGCAGAAGTGATATGAGGCTTAGTTACAAATGACAACGTAGGGGAGCCTAGCCCTTGGCAGCCGCATGTAAAGCCCGATGGATATGGCGCATCATCAACAACAGTTATTTTTGTGAACTCGTCATTGCCAAATTCTGCGGTCTGCTTAGCTCCATTTTCATCTCTCCATTCAATGTTCAATGAACTGTCAAGGTATTTTGGACCCGGGCTTGACCAGTAATATGGGCAATTTGGATTGTTAGGCTTGTCTCTTGTATCAAGCCATAAATACATTGTGGCGCATTCATCAGGCGCAAGGTAATATCCAACAAGATTGTCCGGCCAAAGTCCAGACTGATACCATGTTACTTTTGTTGAGCCTTTGTCAGGCTTGTCTGCAGGAGCAGGCTCAACTTTAACCGTGCCTTTAGTTATCCTAACTCCTGTTGGAAAATCAAATACAGGCTCTATTATAGGACCAGTAGGTGAGTTAACAACTTCATGAGGCAGTGTGTCCTTAAAAATTATTCCTGTAACTGTTGTTTCACCTGTGTTGCAGATTTTGATTAGTTTTTTGAATTCAACATGAGTGCACGAAGGGACAACGTCATATCCGCACACTATTTTTGTTGTGAGCTCAAGCGGGCCTGCAGTATATGCGCTTGATACTGCAGCATACAGGCAGACAAACATCGCCAAACTTCCAAGAACAATTACTTTTTTCAAACATATCACCTTTTTAGTTTTTTAAATCTTTAGTGACTAATTTAAAAATAGAATCATATTTAAATGTTTTGGTGACTAAATAGAAAAGAAAAAAATAAAAGAAATTAGTTCTTCTTTTTGCCCAGCTTGGATTTCAGCACAGGGTACATGACTGCAACCACAACCAGCGCAAGAATTATGCCGACTGTCGTGAATTCAGGTGCGCCTGGTGTTTTTAGAATTTCTGTTGTTTCAGTGCCGCAAACCAAACTTCCCAAAAGACACTCATCAAGAGTATGGAAAGGATCTGCTGGCGTGTTCGCACAGTCCATCTTTATAGCTAGAATATTTGTTGGATCTACAAGCACGTTATCCACAAGTTTTGGCGGTATGTTAAAATAGGCTGTGTTTGTTACAGGTGCTGATTCAGGCCCCGTTGGCTGGTTTTCATTTATCGGGTCATAAACCCCGCCTAAGTCGCTGTTATCCAGAGGAGTCGTATCCCAGGTTGCGGCATTATCGTAGCTGACAAAGAAGATGCCTTTCAATGTGGCGTCATAGTCATCCCATGTTGTTATTGTTATTTTATGTCTGTCTGGATAACCTGTGATAGGGGCATCCTCAATAGCCAGGTAAGTTATAACAGGAGGACCGTTGCCTGCGCAGTCTGAATCTTTGGAGTCTGCAAGCCCGTCACCATCATTGTCTTTCCCATCGCAACATCCGCATTCTGAGTTTTCCCAGCTTTCTGTTTCGCACGAGATGCATGATGGTGTAGTTGAGCAGTCAGAATCATCGCAGTCAGTAAAAGTATCACAGTCATTATCCATGTTATCGCTGCAAGAGCATTGCGGGTCTGATGTTGTTTCTGAGGTGCAGTCGCATCTTGGAAGTATCTGGTTAGGATCCCAGCTCTCCTTTGGTACGACATTCACGTGGGTTTTGGTGTCGGCTCCAATTGTGTATGAGCCTCCTGACCACTTGACTGTCAGTGAATCATCAAGAAGCTGTGTTGAAGGCGCACTTGACCATTCATACGGGCATGGCTTTAGGTCGCAAGAAGTTGTGCTTTCCTTGCAGACTCCATCCCATACGCACTTTGTATATGTGTGGTAATTAAAACTTCCACCGCATTTAGAGGATGACAAGCCTATGCAAGAATCTTTTTGGGTGCCATCGCACTTTGGCTTTGTTTTCATTGAAATCCAGATATTTACACAAGAATGTGCTGAAATTGTACCATCCCATATTATGTCTGTAGTTCCTACGCCAGGGTTTTCAGGAGTTATATCCCCTGATGATGCTTCAGCATGAAAGAATACAACCTCTGTAAGCAAGGGGTTAGGAATGTGATCCTTGAATTCAGTAACTGTTATTGATGAACCAATCACATTGCATAATGTCAGCTGTTTTTTGAACTGGACTTGAGTGCACGAAGGCACTGTCTGTAATCCGCATGTTAGTTTTGAATCCAGCGTCATAATTGTGTTGCCTGAACCATCTAATACCAGATACGGGCCAGCAACTGGCGTAGTCACTGCGCAAACTGCAGCAAGCATGCTGAAAACCAAACATAGAATTAATAATTTTTTCAAATAAATCACCTTTTTTGTTTTTTTATTTTAAATTGAATTTTAATAATATTTATTCGATTTAAAATTTTCTTTGTATTTAAACGTTTTGGTAACTAATGGGGTTGCCGGGATTTGAACCCGGATCTGAGCCTCCCGAAGGCCCGATGTTAGCCAAGTTTCACCACAACCCCTTGCTTGTCAGGGTAATACAACAAATTTAAATATTCGTTGGATTGGCTGTGTGAAAAAGAGGTTCTAATTAGTTGTAGGGGTGAGAGAATGAGGATAGATGCATTTGAAAAAGGGATAGAACTTAGGAAAAAGATTGTTAGAGGCGACAAAGTGCTGTGCGCAGAATTTGCAGGCACTTTGCAGGAAGAAGATATCAAGAAAAGAAACGACATGATTTCTGATGTTCTTAACGGAAAATACTGCTACCGTGCAAAAATTGATGTAAAAGCGTTTGATGACAATGAAAGGAAAAAGAAAAATCTGCCGCCATTTGATTTTTCTGACGAGAACGCAATCAAAGAAGCATTGAAAGGAGAGTTTGACATGCCTCTCTGATTCTTGAGGGCAGCAGGCGAAGATTTGAAAAACATAAAAAAATACAATCTTCCATTTATACATCAGGTAAGGGGATGCACTTTCCACGATGGAACTGAGAAAGGTGGCTGCATCTATTGTTTTGTTGACAACAAAAATAATTCTGGAGAAGAGGAAGGAGGGGTCTGGCTTTCTGCAGAAAATGTTGTTGAAACTTACAAGCAGAAAGGGGCTGAACTAAATATACACCGAGTAAGAATTAGCGGAGGCGAGCCTACACTTGTTTTGGACCACATACTTAGAGTTCAGAATGAGCTTGCAAAGAAATGCTCTGGAACAAGAATCCAGTTTGACTCTAACTTAAGCACAGGAAGATTGATTGACTATTTTATTGGCGAAGGGATTTATGAAAAAAATATTCTTGAGAAAATTGCAGAGCACGACCCAAAAGTTCTTGTTGCATTCAAAGGGACTGACTGCATTGAGATGCAGCAAAATGTTCAGGCAAAGTTTACAATAGAGGATATGATTTATTCTCTTGAAAAATTTGTCAAAGCAGGCATTGATGTATATCCCTATATGTATAATCCGAACCCAAAGACTCTTGAGACGTTTATTGTAATGATGGAGAAAAAGTTTGAGAACATTCTTCCTAAGATACATATAGGAAAGCTGAACACGTACGAGCCTACAAAAATGAGGATACGGCTTTTGGCTCCTGAAGTCGGAAAGAGCTATGAAGAGCTTCTTGCATATTATGAGGAGAAGTGGAAAGACAATTTTGCAAAATGCGAGCAGATAATGGATAATCTTTTGCATCAGGGGCTTGGAGTCAGCTACAAAGAGCTTGAACGCCCTGGAATAAAACTAAAGCTGAAGAATTGAGAGAATATTATAAACCCATAAAACAATCACAAACTTTATAAATAAAAACCTTTCCTCAGCTTTAAGGGTAAAGGGGTAATGGGAAAGATACGCGAAACATTAAGAGAAATTTACAAGACTAAGTACAAGACATTACTTATTCTTCCATTAATTTTACTTATACTTGCAGTTGCACAGCTGTCTTACCAGTATGCTTCAACAGGCGACTTCATGAAAAAAGATGTTGACCTGAAAGGGGGAATCTCACTTCAGATTAATGCAACAAAGCATATTGATGTTCTTGGCATGCAGGAAGACCTTAAATTAAAGTTTCCACAGGCAGATATTTCAGTTCAGGAGCTGACGCTTCTTGGGCAGCAGACTGACATTATTGTAAAGAGCACAACAGAAGCAAACGAAACATTGATGGTTAAAGAAATCGAGACTTTTGTCGGCTCGAAGATATCTTACACACCAACAATGATTTCTCCAAAATTTGGCGCTTCATTTTTCAAGAGCACTTTTATTGCACTGGGTTTTGCTTTTTTGCTTATGTCGATTCTTGTATTTATTTACTTCAGGCTGCCAGTCCCATGCTTCGCAGTTATTCTCTGTGCAGTTTCAGATATTATCTGTACTGTTGCAGTCTTAAATCTTCTTGATGTAAGGCTTACTCCAGGAGGAATTGCAGCTTTGCTTATGCTGGTTGGTTATTCAGTTGACACAGACATACTTCTTACAACAAGAGTTTTGAAACGGCATGAAGGAGAGGTATTTGACAGAGTGATGGGCGCAATGAGTACTGGGCTTACAATGTCGCTTACAACAATGGGCGCAGTTGTTGTTGGATTGATTTTTTCAAGAGCAGACATACTAAAGCAGATTATGCTTATCATTGCAATAGGCATGGTATTTGACATTATTATGACTTGGATACAGAATGTTGGCATACTAAGATGGTATGTTGAAGAGCATTTGAAAAAGAAAAATGACAGCAAAGGATAAATTCAAAAAATTGTTCAAGGATTATAGGTTTTTGCTACTTTTATTTTTGCTAGTTGGCGCATTGCTTGCAATCTCCCCAATGCCTTGGAGAGATGGAGTTGTTATCAGAAGCGTTGACAAGAGCTCTCCTGCATTTGAGGCAGGCATTCATTTTGACCCGAAAGTAAGGCCTACTGCAAGAGAAAGGATTTTGAGCATTGATACACAGGTGATTAAGTCACTTGAGGATTATTATGCTTATACTTCAACTATAGAGGCAAACAGGACAGTTAGAATAACCACGAACGTAAAAACATACCAGATTGTTTCAGGCATAAATGGGGATTTGGGAATCAAGGTTGCAAAAGCCCCGACAAATAACCTTAGAAAAGGGCTCGATATTGTTGGAGGAATAAGGGCAGTCCTAAAGCCGGTTGAGCCTGTTACAAATGAAGTTCTTGAATACACTGCTGAGAACATGAGGCAGAGATTAAATGTTTACGGGCTTGATGATGTTACAATTAAATCAATTACATGGCCTGAGCAGTATATACTTATTGAGATAGCAGGAGCAACAGAGGAAGAAGTAAAGGATTTATTGGCTTCACAGGGAAAGTTTGAGGCAAAAGTTTCCAATCAGACAGTATTTAGAGGAGGCCCTGACATAAAATACGTTGCATTCTCTGGACAGCAGGCAAGAATTGAAAGCTGCGAGCCTGCAACAGTAGGAACTGAGAAAGGCTACCAGTGCAAATTCATGTTTGCAATAACTTTGTCGCAGGAGGCAGCAGATGCTCAGGCAAAGGCAACTGAAAGGCTTGCATTGGATACAGAAAATCCTGAGTTCCTGAACGAGTCTATTTATTTGTATCTTGATGATGTAATGATTGATACTTTGAGAATTGGAGCTGACCTGAAAGGAAGAGCAGTAACTGACATTGCAATTTCAGGCCCGGGATTTGGAACAACAGGTGAGCAGGCTTTTGATGTAGCGCAGCAGAGCATGAAGAAGCTGCAGACTGTTCTTAAGACAGGCTCGCTGCCAATTAAGCTTGAGTTTGCACAGATTAAAGTAATATCCGCACCTCTTGGAGAGGATTTTGCGAAAAATGCATTGAATGTTGGATTGCTGGCAATCCTCACAGTATCGCTTATAATCTTTATCAGATACAGGAAAATCAAGATTGCGCTTCCAGTTTCACTTGTCATGATTTCAGAGCTGATATTAATCCTTGGCTTTTGCGCTTTGTTTGGAGGGTTCATAAAACTGGACCTTGCGGCAATTGCGGGCATCATAATTTCAGCAGGCACAGGAGTGGACCATCTTATTATCATAACTGATGAAGTTATGAAAGGAGCCAAAACAACAGAGATTTATGACTGGAAAAAGAAGATAAAGAATGCATTCTTCATAATCTTTGCAGCAGTTTCAACAGTCATTGCTGCAGTTATCCCGCTATGGTTTACTGGCGCAGGATTGCTTAAGTTCTTTGCATTCACAACAATAGTCGGCCTGCTTATAGGTGTGTTTATCACAAGAAGGGCTTATGCTTCAGTTGTAGAGATTCTGCTACGGGACTGAATTTAATTCTTATTTTTATTGTATTTTAGTATCCTGTCGGGAGTAATGCTTTTTCGAAACCTTTTTAAGAAGAGTATTAATTCTAAACGCCATGTCAAAATACATTGAGGAATTCAAAAAACTGACTGACTTGTTTCTTGCAAGAAAAATCCTTGCTGATGAATACGAGAAAAGGTTTAACCAGCTTATTTTGAATCCTTCCCTTAATCCAGGAAGCGATTACGAGCAGAAGATTGTGAATGAGCTTAAGGAATGGATAACCTTGTTCGAGCCAAAAGCATGGGTTGGAAAAGGCGGAACATTTGCAAATGCTTCAAGGCTGAGGCAGAAGATTAAAGAGACTCAGGAAAAATTAAACCTGCTAATGCCTAAGAAGATTCGATAAGCCTGCAGCACTCCTTGCACTTCTCTGCAACAAGATTATAATACTTTTCTGAAGTAAGTGTTTCTATATTGTCAAGTGCTATGCCGATTGCTGCGCAAATTGCATCAGAATCTGCACTCCCGTGAGTAACAATTGCTGTGCCTTTTACTCCAAGAACAGGCGCTCCTGCATAGTTTGAAGGGTTCATTATTGACATCTTCAAATCATAATAAGTGCTTAGTATTCCAAGCATGCCAGGCATTGAGAGCAGGAGATTTTTTGGCTTCTTGAATTTTTCCTTGACTTGGGATTTCATGAACTTTGCAGTTGCTTCCATTGTTTTCAGAACGAAATTGCCTATGTGCCCGTCGCAGACAAGCCCATCAATTGACGGGTCAAAAAGTGAATACGGTTCTGTGTTTCCTGCATAATTAATAACTCCTTTTTCGCCAAGCTTTGCAAGAAGATCATTTGCGCTTTTGTAGCTCGAGCTGCCTTTCTGGTCTTCTGTGCCTATGTTCATCAAGCCGATTTTTGGATAAGCTGTTTTTTTATGGACGTGGATGTAGCTTGACAAAAGTATTGCAAACTGCGCAAAATCTTTTTCAGTCACGTTGACATTTGTGCCAACATCGCAAATAACATTCAGCTTTCCGCTGTCCATTGTGGGGATTGCTGATGCAATTGGTGTTTTCTTGATGCCCTCAATTTTGCCAAGTATTAATCTTGCAGATGCTCCCATTGCAGCAGTATTGCCTGGCGATACATACGCATTAACCCTTTTTTCAAGAACAAGCTCTGCAGCGCGCACAACAGATGATTTTTTAGCTGAGCTTGCCTCACTCTTAACTCTTAGCGCAGGGTTTGGCTCATCCATATCTATTATTGTATCGGCATGTACGATTTCAATAAGATTTCCTGAATAGTTCTTAGATCCAAGAAGCTTGTTTATTTTCCAAGAGTCGCCAACAAGAACAATTTTTTCAAGATTTTGAAATTTTTTTGCAGCAATGCATCCAGCTATCGCAACATCCAGCCCTCGCTCGGCTGTCATGACATCCACTGCAACAGAATATTTCATCACAGACTTGTTTTGCTGTTCAGTTTATAAAATTTTTCAAGAAATAATTGCTTTAACAACCCTTTTGTGATTAAACATGTTTTTGAAAACAAAGTCAGGCTTCAGCTTTTTCAGCTGAGCGTATGTTGTTTCAGGCCCGGTTGAAACTGCAATAATTTTTGCATGCATTTCTTTTGCAACTTTAACATCATAGATTGAATCTCCGATGAGCACAACTTCCTGAGTCTTCACTTTTCTTTTCGCATTTTCTATTATCTGTTTCCTATTCTCCAGATTGTCACCGAAACTCCTGATTTTAAAATAATGAAGAAGTTTTGATTTTTTCAATGTTGCTTCAGTTATTTTCTTTGCGCTTCCTGACACAACGCCGAGCTTAATGTTTTTATTTTTAGACAGCTCTTGCAAAACTTGTTTCACGCCAGGCAGAATAATGATTTTCTTGCTTTTTATTCCATTTGCCATGTGCAAGATTGCCTTTTTTATTTTCTGCTTTGCAATTTTTCTGCCAAGCCCATGTTTTTCAAGAATTTCCTCAACAATCAGCTGAGTTGTTTTTCCTGAGCTGTAAATCTCCTCAATCCTTGCATTTATTCCGTAAACGTCCCTGAACATTTTATGATAAACTTCCCTGTGCGCAAACTCACTTCTCAGCAAAGTCCCGTCAACATCAAAAAGAACTAATTTCATCATTATCTCTTAATTTAAAGCTCGATTTGCAAGTCCTGATATTTCTTTAATCGATCCCATTCTTTGTTAACATATTCCTGCACCTGCTTCACTTCATCTTCTGTCAGGTGCTTGAACCTGCCCTGAAGCTTAAGGTATTCTTTTACAGGCACTGGCTCTGCAGGCTCTTTTGTAATCTTGACTTTCCCGTTTTCTATCTCATATAGAGGATAGATGTTGGTGTTAACAGCAAGCTTGCACAGTTCAACAGTGATTTCCGGTGAATATTTCCATCCAGGAACACAGGGAACATAACACTGCACATAGCCTAAGCCTTTGAAGTCAAGTGCTTTCTTTACTTTTGCAATCAAATCAAGAGGATATGCTGGGTTTGCTGTTGCAACATAGCATCCGTGCATTGCAAGAATATATGGTAATTGTTTTTTTGTCTCTTGTTTTCCATGCACTTTTTTTCCAAACGGGCTTGTTGTTGTTTCTGCAAACTTTGGAGTTGCACCAGAGCGTTGTATGTTGGTGTTCATATACGCTTCATTATCAAGGCAGACTACTGCAAAATCCTCTCCTCTTTCAGCAGCAGCTGACAGAGCTCCGAATCCAATGTCAAACAGAGAGCCGTCTCCGCCAATTCCAAGAACTTTTGTGTCTTTGCCCTGAGCTTTTAATGCCCTTGAAACTCCAGTGGCAACTGATGCAACTGTTTCAAATGCAGCATGTATCCATGGCAGTTTCCATGATGTGTAAGGATATGGGCTTGATACAACTTCTGAGCATCCGGTGCCCCCAATAAGAATTGTGTTTTTGTCAACTGCCTTTAGAATGTGCCTTAATGCAATTGCTTCACCGCATCCAGCGCAGGCTCTGTGCCCTTTTGCAAAATATTCATGCTCAGGCAGACCAAAAACTTTGTTTTCTTCAGTCATACGAGCCACTCCACATCTCCTTTTGAAATATTTTTAATAGCATATTCAATTTTTTGTTCAGTAACATCTCTTCCGCCAAGCCCAACAATGTATGATTTTATTATCGGCTTTCCACATTTCAAAACATTTCTTATGTCCGCGCAGACAGGACCTAGCTTCAAACCGTATGAAACTGCCCTGTCAAGAACTGCAACCTCGGCTGCTTTGCCTAGTGCCTTGATAATTTCAGCGTCAGGGAAAGGGCGATAGCATTTTAGTTTTACAAGCCCGACTTTCTTTCCCTCTTTTCTTAATTTATCGACAACAACTCTTGCAGTTCCAGCAACTGTGCCCATTGCAACAACAATCTGTTTTGCATCTGTGCATTTATAGCATTCAAGCAAACCATTTCCATATTTTCTTCCAAACATTTTTGCAAATTCGTCATGGACCCGCTTGATAACTTTTATTGAGCTAATCATTGCATCCTGCTCTTCTTTCTTAATGTCCATGTAAACATTTGGATACCCTATTGGACCGAAGGTTTTTGGATTGTTTGGATCGAGAATGTGCTCTGGCTCAAATTTTGGCAGGAATTTGTCAACCTGCTCCTGCTCAAGAATATCTGCAGGCTCGTAAACATGGCTGAGCTGGAATCCGTCAATGCAAACCATGATTGGAAGTGAGACTTCTTTTGTTTCAGCTATCTTGAAAGCCTGCAAAGTTGTGTCAAATGCTTCCTGTGTTGATTCTGCATAAAGCTGAATCCATCCTGTGTCTCTTTGCGAAATTGAATCCTGATGATCACACCAGATATTGATTGGGGCAGACAATGCCCTGTTTGCTATTGCCATAACAACAGGCAGCCTCATTCCTGAAGTGATGTGGAGCATTTCATGCATTAATGCAAGCCCCTGAGATGATGATGCTGTAAACGTCCTTGAGCCTGTAGCAGATGCGCCAATTGCTGCAGAAAGTGCAGAGTGCTCTGACTCAAGATGAATCATCTCTGCATTCAAGTCCCCGTCATTTATGAAATCCGCCAATCTCTCCACAATATGCGTATCCACGAATCTAAGAATATTATCTTAAATTCTCTGTGGTGTAATGGGATACATTGGCACGACGTCAGGCTTAGCAAGCATTACTGCTGTGGCTATTGCTTTTGATGCTTCTTCAACCACTTTTGCCATAGTTTAAACCTAAAATTCAATATATTTAAATATGCTTATTTTTACTATACCTATTTGGGGCATAATCTGTTAAAATGAAAATAACCTTGGATTTGGTAATTAATAACCGAGTTTACTTAAAATTAAATAAAAAATATGTTGCGCAAATATTAGAAAGCTTGGATATTCCAAATCTTTTTTTTGATAAGCCTGATTTAGACCAGCTATACCGCTTTAAATCAGGACATAAAATTTCCTTATACTTTTTAATGATTTTGATGACATCCTTGAACAAGCCAATTGACAATGTCGAGAATAATATTGCATTAATTACCAGTGTAAAAAATACAAACGTAGGGATAAAAAATCCAAAATTTCCTATTGATTTTACTTCAAAGGACGGAATAAGATTTATTGCTGCAATAATGGGTGACGGGGAATTGAATTCTCAATTGAATGTAAGATACAATAATCAAGACAAAAAACTGATTGATTTGGTTTTAAATTCTGCAAAGAATTTATTTGGCGACGTTGATTATAAATTATATTATAGAAAAGATAAAACGTATCAATTGCATTTCCCTAAGATTGTGGGGATTATTTCATCTATTTTAGGAATTAAACCCGGAAGAAAAACTGTTACTAACTATGGAATCCCGGCTTTCATATTTAATTTAAATCATGGGAGGCAGTCTGTTTTTATTAGACAATTTTTTAATGATGAAGGTAATGTAAGATTGAAGGATAGGCGGCTGCAGGTAAAACAAACTGCATTAATTTCTGTTTCAAAACAAGAAGCAAAAAAGTATCCAACAAAATACGCTCATAATGTTTTGATTGACTTGCAAAGGTTACTTCTCGGAATGGGAATAGATTCTAAAATTTCGCTTGGTTCTTACAGAAATGACCGGGTAGACTGGGAGCTTTCGATATATCGGATTGAAAACTTGAAAAAGTTTCAGAATTTAATTGGGTTTGATTCGAATTATAAATCTGAGGCATTGGATAAAGCAATCAAAAGCTATAAATTCCCTTCTGCAGCAAGAAATAAAAGATTAGATTATGCATTGGATTGTGCAAAAAAATCACAACAGAAATACGGTTTTATTACAAAACATCTTTTAGCCAAAATTTCTAAAAGATCGTTGAAAACTGCAACTTATTATGTGGTTGATTTGAAAAAGAAGGGCCTTTTAATTTGTGTTGAAAAACCTAAAGATAAATCCGGTCATCTTTTGCCGCGCAAGTATAACTTGGTTGAATCATAAGTTTATAAACTTTAAATTATTCACTTGCATTCAAGCAAAATCTTTTTATACTATGAGCCAAACAAATGCCCTGATGCAGAAAATACAAAAAAGAGTTGTGCTGCTGATTGCAGATGGATGGGGTTATGCTCCCCCTGGACCTGGAAACTACATTAGCCAGGCTAACACTATAATTTTTAACAGGCTTCTAAAAGAATATCCGCATACTCTGAACAAGGCTTCTGGCGAGGCAGTTGGTTTGCCAAAAGGGGCGCAGGGAAATTCAGAGGTAGGGCATCTGCACATGGGTGCTGGAAGAATAGTCTGGCAGATGTATGAGCTGATTAACAGGGCGATTAACGACAAGAGTTTCTTCAGAAACAAAAAGCTTAACGAAGCCATGGATTTTGCAAAGAAGAAAAAATCAGCTTTGCATTTGGTGGGTTTGTGCTCTGATGAAGGAGTCCATGCGCACACCAACCATTTGAAAGCTTTGCTGAAAATGGCTGACAAAAAAGGCTTGAAGAAAATTTTCATACATTTCTTTGCAGATGGCAGGGATGTTGCTGAGAAATCTGCTAAAAAATATGTTGACATAATTGAAAGAATGAAGATTGGAAAAATTGCTTCTGTTGTTGGAAGATTCTATTCAATGGACAGGGACAATAACTGGGACAGGACAAAGAAAGCCTATGATTTGCTTACATCAGGCTCAGGCTTGAAAGCAAAGTCTGCAACTGAAGCAGTAAAAATGGCTTATGCTAACGGCGATAAGACAGATTATTACATACAGCCAACTGCAATTGTTGATGAAAATGGAGAGCCTCTGGCAGTCATCAAGAATAATGATGCAGTTATTTTCTTTAATTTCAGGACAGACAGGCCGAGGCAGCTTTGCCATGCATTTTTGGACAAGAAATTTACAAAATTCAAACGAGATGTTGTTCCAAAAGTCAAGTTTGTTGCAATGACTCCATATGATAAATCATTTGAAAAGATTGCAGCATATTCAGAAGAAGTTGTTAAGCATAATCTTGGAGAGACTTTGTCAAAAGCAGGATTGAAACAGCTAAGGCTGGCAGAGACTGAAAAATACGGGCATGTTACATATTTCTTTAACTCGCAGATTGAGAAGCCGTACAAAGGCGAGGACAGGATTTTGATTCCTTCAAAAAAAGTAGCATCTTATGACTTGGCGCCTGAAATGTCTGCTGTCGAAATTGTAAAAGAGGCAGAAAAGCAGATTAATTCCAAGAAATATGATTTTTTTGTAATAAATTTTGCAAACTGCGACCTTGTCGGGCATTCTGCTGTGAAAGATGCGATTGTCAAGTGTGTCGAAGTTGTTGATACATGTATTGGTGTTGTTGTTAATGCCGCGCTGGCTAGTGGTTATGTGACAATACTTACAGCAGACCATGGAAGTGCTGAAGACAAGCTGTATCCTGACGGAAAGCCAAAACCTGCACATTCATGCAACCCTGTAAATTTTGTTCTGATTTCAGATGACCAAAAATTGAAGAAATCAAAGCTTAAGAAAGGCGGGCAGAAAGATGTTGCTCCAACTATTCTTGAGGTAATGGGTTTGAAGAAGCCGAAAGAGATGACTGGCAAAAGCTTAATTAAGAAATGAGTAAATCTATATTGGATGAAACCTAACTTTTCAAAAGAATATTTAACGAAGCAGTTATCCGTGAAAAGTTATGTTCAAATTGCAAAAGAAAACCATGTAGATACGAGTACAATTCAAAGGTATATGCGCAGATATGGGCTTACAAAAAAGAGGGTTTCTTGGACTCGCAAAGAAATAAGATTACTTGAGAAACAATATGAGTTCAATCCGAATATTTATGCTATTTTTTCAGGACGTTCGCGCAGTGCAATAAATCATAAGGCATCAAAATTTGGTTTGAAAAAAATTTTAAGAAAAAGGAAGTATTATTTGAATCACTGGTTTTTCGATACTTGGACTCCAGAGATGGCGTATGTACTGGGGTTATTTTTAAGTGATGGAAACGTCTCTTTTGATAGGAAACAAGCAGGCATTCACTTTTGTGCGGATGATTATACTTTGCTTGAACAAGTGAATCGAGTTATGGGAAGCAACAGGCCCGTCAGAATATATTCAAATTGTTCCTATTTGCGATTTGACAGTCCAGTGTTGTGTGCAAGTTTGATTAAACGTGGTTGTGTTCCACGAAAAAGCCTTAAATTGGATTTTCCGGATGTGCCCCAAGAATTTCTTTCCCATTTTGTTAGAGGATATTTTGATGGAGATGGAAGTATCCACTTTAATAAACCCAACACTATAAAAATCAGTTTTTTAGGAACTAAACTCTTTCTTGATAAATTGCAATCGCGTCTTGGCAGTGCTTTGAAAATGAAACCTCGCTACCTTACTAGGATAAAATCAATTTGGCGTTTCTATGTTTATGGAGATGATGCGAGAGCATTGTGTGCGTGGATGTATAAAAATTCGAAGGGTTTATATCTAGAAAGAAAGAGATTTAGATTTGACACACATATGAGGTCAAGAAAAAATGGTTGAATATAAACAAGCAATACTTTTGAGAAAAGATTTAAAGCTTCCCTTGGGTAAGGCCTGCGCACAAACTGCTCATGCAAGTTTAGAAGCAGCTTTTGACGCGGCGAAGAGTATAGTTCAAGAGTGGTCAAAGCAGGGTATGAAGAAAGTAATCCTGAAAGTTGCTGATGAAAAAGAGCTTATGCAGTTTTTTGACATGGCAAAACGTGCAAAGCTGCCAGTTGGCTTGATTAGAGATGCAGGCAGAACTGTGCTTGAGCCAGGCACAATTACATGCCTTGGAATAGGCCCTGCAGACGAGAATGAAATCGATAAACTAACCGGAAAGCTTAAGCTGGTTTGATTAATTATAAAAGATTATAAAAGAAAAATTAATTTTAAAAATAAAAAATTACTCTTCCTCTTCTTCAACAACTGCGCCCATCATTCTGCATCTCTTGCAGATATCCTTTTTGGTTATTCTTTGTGAGCCGCAAACAATACATCTACCACTTTCCATATTCTCACCTTAGTTTGCTTTCTTCATCTCTTTCCAGTTGTTTTCGAAAAGGCTCTTGAAGTTTGTGACAAAGAATTCTGAATCAACAACAACACCTGCGTCGTAGTTGTGGTTGACTTCCTTGTCATTAACAAGCATGAACAGCATCTTTCTGCCGTCCACAATGCAGAACCTTGAATCAATCTTGCTGTGCCTTATTTCTGCGAACTCAGAAAGCTCTTTTGCAGCTTTTTCTGATTTCTCAGTCAATGGTGCAGCAATTCTGACTTTAATGTCCTTTTTCTTAAGCTCTCTTATTACATGCTTAAGTGCATCAGCCTTTCTGACAAGGCCGTCTGCAGTTGTAGAAATCACAACCTCTTTTTGCGCTTCTTTCATGATTGAAGCCATATGATCGTAAAGGTTATTTCTGCCCCTGATTGCAGCTGTAAGCTCAGTTGGGTCAACTTTGTCGACTCCCTGCGTGTGCAATAGTGAAAGCTCAGTCATTGCATCGCTCTTCTTTAGAGCCTCAATCTGCTCGCCTTCTTTCATTGCATCCTGTGAAATCTTTTTCTTGACTCTCTCAAGAACCTCTTCCGGCGAAACTGCGATATACTTGATTGGCTTGCCAATCTTCATTATGATAAATCCCTTTTTCTCAAGGCTTTCTAGAACATCGTATGCCCTTGATCTTGGGACATTAGAAACATCAGATAATTCTCCTGCTGTAGCCACTCCTCTAGAAAGCAGTGCTGTCCATAGTTTTGCCTGGTAACTGTTTATTCCAAAGTGTTTCAGTTTGCTCAAAAATTGCTCGTTTACTATCATTTTCTGTCTTCTCCAACACCCTCTCACCTCAAAATCTGATTGCGGCACCTAGCCGATAATCTTAATAGCTATCCTCTTTTAGTTGATTTATGATATAGAATACTTTACTAGTATTTAAATGTTTCGTTTTTTCTACTACTTAAGAGTGGTGACTTTATACTTTGAAGGGGTTTTTGTTTCCAGCCTCGACGAAGCCAAAACTAATTCCCTGTCCTACAAAAAACGAAGCCTGCGAGAGAATCTGTGAAAATGCCTCGAGCAGACTTGGCTCTTTTTTGTACTCAACCAGCTTAATTTCATCTGCGCCAAGAACATCTTTAAGATAGGTTTTGGCAGTCTCCTCGTTGCCAAGCTCGTCGACAAGCCCAAGCTCGTATGCTTCCTGCCCAAGGTAAAACATGCCTGTCGCAAGGTTTGCAACATAGTCATATGAAAGGTTCCTGTTCTGGGCAACCTCCTCGATAAATGCGTTGTGGATTAAGTCAATCTTGCCCTGCAAAAGCTTCATTTCTTCAGGGGTAAGATCCCTGTAAGGTGAGCCGACATCCTTGTATTTGCCGCCAACAAGCCTCTCGTATGTTATATTATATCTGTCAAGCAAGCCTGCAAAACTAAGGTAAGAGCCAATCACTCCAATAGAGCCTGTTGTTGAGTATTTGTCAGCCACAATCCAGTCAGTTGCAGAAGCAACCCAGTATCCGCCTGATGCACCAACTTCCTTGATATATGATACTGTCGGCTTTTCAACTTTTTTGATTGCATTTGCAATCTCTTCTGAAGCAACAACTGTTCCCCCAGGTGAATTTATCTCAAATAAAACCGCATCAATTCCTTTGTTTTTATTTGCATCATCGATAAGCTTTGCAATTTCAGATGATGAAAGCGCAGGCGCTGCAAATAAAGATGCAGAAGGCTCTGTTGTGATTTCTCCTGAGATTTTAATCAAAGCAGCCTTTGATGTCAGCTGTGAGTTCGGGCTTAAATCTAATGCCTGAGATGTGATAAGAATTGTAATAACGAATGAGATTAGGACAAGTGCTGCAACAATAATGATTCCTATTTTGAGATTTTGATTCAATCTACCACCCCTTGCCTGATTAGAAAGGGAGGATGTTTAAAAATTTAACCTATTTTATAGACCCAGCCTTCTGCCTTGAGAATCCTCTGATACGGGATTTTGCCCTGGCTGAATTCGTGCTTTTTCTGCTGGAACATCTGCCTGAAATCCTGCTGGCTTTCATCTTCCTGCCTTGGCTCTGGAATGCATACAGGAGGCATGAAATACATGTTGAATATGCCTTTTTCAACTGCAGATATTTTTTTGACTTTCATAGATTGCTTTTGTTGTTTGCAATATATAAATCTTTCTATTTGTCAACACTAATAAGGGACTACAAACTATGACGAATGTTTAAATATCCTTTGCTTTTCTTAAAACCAGATGGGATGGTTCAGCAATATTTTTAAAAAAGAGCAGGCGGAGGAGTCGGTAAGCTTTTCTGAGCTTGGCAAATGGGTTGAGAAAAAAGCCAGGCCTGACTATGAGGCAGTTGAAAAAGATGCAAATGTCATTTTTTCTGAAGTTGAGCCGTTGAGAAAATCAATCCTGCAGAAGCTTGAGAATCTTGCAAATTTAGAGCTGCGCAATGAGCAGATTCAGGGCAGGCTTAAGAATTTCATGTCAGGCAACAGGGACAACTATATTTTGCAGGTCAAGATTTTCCTAAACACACTTCCTGCATTGTCTGAGTATTATTTTGAGCAGATACAGACTGCGCTTGATAATTTTGCAAAGCACAGCGCAAGGAGCTATGCGATTCTTCAGGAGTTTTTTTCAAACGAGACAAAAGATATTGCAGGAGAGGTAAAGAAGATTGATGATATTTCAAGAAGGATTGATTCAATCTATAAGAGCAGCAAGATTGCGGTGCTGAATGAGATTAAAAACAAGATTGTAGATGCAGAGGAAAAATCTGCAAAAAAAGAGCAGCTTAAGCAGAGCATAGCACTTCTTGAAGGCGAAATTGTAAATTTAGACAAAGAGGTTGACAAGCTAAAGCTGCAGGTTGAGGAAAAAAGGCAGAGCGCAGATGCAGCTGAGTTGAAGAAGCTGATGGATGACAAGGCTCTTCTTGAAGCAAGGATGAAAAATCTTGATTTTGGATTCAATGACATGTTCTCCCCCCTTAAGCGAGCTTTACGAAAATATTCAAGATATGATTTAGAGCATGAAAAGCTGATTGATGCTTACACTTCATCGCCTCTGCATGCATTGCTTAAAGACCCTGACATGAAGATTACAGATATCCTTGAAAAAATGAAAACCTTGCTTAAGTCAATTACACTTGACGAGGCTGAGCAGAAAAAGCTTACGCAGAGAATAGATATGTTTACAAGCGAAAAGCTGAGAAAAACAGTAGAAAGCTACAGGAAAGATGAGGCAAACCTTCAGGTATTACAGGATGAGGTTGGCAAAAAAACAATTGCCCAGGAAATCATGGACGGGCAGGAAAAGGTTATTGCAGTCAATGCAATGATTGAGAAAAAGCAGAAGCAGATTCTTGAGCAGAAAAAAGAGTTTGACACAATTGATGTCCAAAAAGACATCTCTTTGGTCGCGCAGCTTGCAGAAAGTGCATTTGGCGCAAAGCTGAATATAACTTTGTGAATATAAATCTTTAAATACAACTTCTTAATCCCAAAAATTATGGAAAAATTAATGCAGAGCAGCAGACGAGGAAACCTCACGAGGATTCTTGATGCTCTTGGAGAGGAATTTGAGCAGGCAAAGCTGCAGAAAAAGGAAAAAAGAGAAATAACTCATGTATTTACACAAGAAGACTTGGGCCTTCTTAGCGACAAGGGGCTTGAGTATAACCCTGCAGAGAACCAGCTTAACGATTCGTTAGGCAGCCACATCTCCGGCAGGTATGTTCCAGTAAAAGACAGTTACAGCAGGAACTAAACCTTTAAATATAATTACATTTATTCTGATGTCGAGGTGATTTTATGTCATTAGATGATTTGTGGAGTGCTGCAAAAAAGCTCAAGTATCCTGTAAAAAACAGCAAGGACCTTGAAAAGGCTCTTGGGAAGCTCGAGATTAAATTTGACGGTGAGGGGCTTGGCGCGAGGGATATTGCAATGGAGATTACACAGTATCCAATCAAGAGCGCAGCAGACCTGATAAGGGATTTCCTGAAAGATGAAGAGGAATATTCCCTTGACGAGGCAAAAGAAGTTGACGAAGTTCTTGAAAAAGAGCTCGACTGAATTTTAATTTTTATTTTTGTTCTTATTTTTAATGTTTTCTTGAAGATAGAAATGCTTATAAACTTTGAAAAGAGTGTAACTCTCAAGTTATTAAATTAATTTTTCAGCGTTAGTGGTAAAAAGAGGCTGATGGAAACTACAAACACGTCATTCGGCAGGATTGTTAAAAGAGGCAAGCCTTCTGTTCCTTTGCCAAAATGGCTTTTGCCTGACGAAGATGATGAGTGATTCTTGTTCTTGACAACACATATGTTTAAATATCTTTAAAAACTGAAATTAGTGATGGTTGACATAAGGAAGATAATAATCATCTTTGTTGTCGCAGTCCTGTTTTCTATTTTAGTATTTTCAACAATTGAAGCAGTTTATCCTGCGCCAAAGTGGGAGGATTTCTGCCCGAATTATGCTTTCCCGAAAACTGCGCCTTTGATGCAGGAGGCAAAGAATTGTGTGATAATTAATGTTACAGATACTGACCAGCAGCAGTGCGCAGAAAAGAAAGGAACTATTGATTTTATTTACAACTCAGCAGGATGCCCTACAAGCTACGAATGCAACACCTGCCAAAATGAATTTCAGCTGGCAAATGATACTCATCAGAGATATGTGTTTTACATTTCAGCAGCGCTTGCGTTGCTTGCAATATTCTTAGGATTATACCTTCCTGCGCAGAAAAACACTTTGAATGAATGGATTGGCACAGGATTTATGCTTGGAGGAACTTTTGCATTGTTCTTCGGCACAGCAACAGGATTTATTTCTCTGGACAGGTATATCAGGCCGATAGTTATCCTAGTTGAGCTTGTTGTGGTAATTTTGATAGCTTACAGGATGATTGGCAACTTAAGAAGCGACAAAAAGAAAAGGTAAGTTTTCTTTTCCTCTCTGAATACAACAAACTTTAAATACAGAATCTCGTTTTTTGCAGCTATGAAAATAACTTTTCCAGATGGAAGCTCAAAAGAAGTTGAGAAAGGGCTTACTGTGCTAGAGATTGTTAAAACATGCATTGGAGAAGGGCTTGCAAGAAGCGCAGTTGCTGCAAAGTTTAATGATGAACTTGTAGATTTGACAAGGCAAATCAAAGAAGACGGAAAGCTTGTTGTTCTTACATGTAAAGATGCAGAAGGAAAAGATGTTCTAAGGCATTCAGCAGCGCACGTTATGGCGCAGGCAATAATGAGGTTGTACAAAGAGGCAGTCCTTACAATCGGGCCTACTGTTGAAGACGGCTTTTATTATGATATTGACCACAGGCCTTTCACTCCAGAGGATCTTGAGAAAATAGAGAAAGAGATGGAGAAAATAGTAAAAGAGGATTTGAAGGTTGAAAGGATTGAGCTTACAAAAAAAGAAGCTCAGAAAATGTTCAAGGGCAACAAATACAAGCTTGAGCTTATCAAAGATATGGAAGGGAAAATTACCGCATACAAGCAGGGCGATTTTGTTGATTTGTGCAGAGGCCCGCATGTTCCTTCAACAGGCAGTGTCAAGGCTTTCAAATTAACAAAACTTGCAGGAGCTTACTGGAAAGGTGATTCTAAAAATCAGCAGCTTCAGAGAATCTACGGCGTTGTTTTCCCAAGCAAGAAAGAGCTTGAAGAGTATGTTAAGCTAAGAGAAGAGGCAGAGAAAAGAGACCACAGGAAAGTTGGCAAGGAGCTTGATTTGTTTATGCACCACGAGCTTGCTTTGCCAGGCAGCCCATTCTTTTTGCCTAATGGAACAATAATTTACAATGAGCTTTTGAAATTAATCAGGGAAGAGTATGTTAAAAGAGATTATCAGGAAGTTCTGACTCCGCAGCTTTTCAAAAAGCAGCTTTGGGAAACTTCAGGGCACTGGGAGCATTACAAGGATTCAATGTTTATGCTGAACATTGGCGGAGAAGAGTATTCATTAAAGCCAATGAACTGCCCTTCACATGTTTTGATTTACAAGAACCAGACAAGAAGCTACAGGGATTTGCCTTTGAAGATTGCAGATTTCTGCCCTCTCCACAGGAATGAGCTTGCAGGAGTTCTTGGCGGCTTGACAAGAGTTACAAAATTCTGCCAGGATGACTCGCATATTTTTGTTGCGCCTGAGCAGATTGGTACAGAGATGGCAAAGCTTCTTGATTTTGTTGACTATCTTTACAACAAGGTTTTCAAATTTACATTTACAGTCAAGCTAAGCACAAGGCCTGACAAATTTATGGGGGAGAAAAAGCTATGGGATGAGGCCGAGGCAGTTCTAAAGAAAGTTCTTGACGAAAAGAAGATGAATTATATTATCAAAGAAGGTGAAGGCGCTTTCTACGGGCCGAAGATTGACTTTGACATAAATGACTCGCTTGGCAGGCCGTGGCAGTGCGCAACAATACAGCTTGACTTCCAGCTTCCATTAAGGTTTGGGGCAACATATGAAGGGCAGGACGGCAAAAAGCACACCGTAATTATGATTCACAGGGCAATACTTGGCTCAATTGAGAGATTTATTGGAGTATTAATTGAGCATTATGCAGGCAAGTTCCCAATGTGGCTCTCTCCAAGGCAGGTAATTTTACTGCCTATTGCAGACAGGCATGCAGGATATGCAAACGAGATTGCAAAGCAGATGAAAGACAAAGGCTTGAGAGTTGAGGTTGATTCAAGGACTGAGACAACAAGCAAAAAAGTGAGAGACGCGCAGGTTGCGCAGATAAATTATATTCTTGTAGTTGGAGACAATGAGATTAAGAACAAGACAGTTAATGTAAGGACAAGAGACAACAAAGTGCTTGGCGAAAAGCCAGCTGATGGTTTTGTTAACGAGTTAGCTAAAGAAGTTGAAGAAAGAAGATGATTGACAAACTTTCTCTTGCATTGCTTTTTGGAATCGGTTTAAGCTTGATTACTGTTCTTGCAGATGCTTTCATCAAGCATGCATCACTGCAGTCTCAGTTCGCAGGCTGGAAATTTCTTGTGCTCGGTGCATTGATTTACGGACTGACTGCATTTGGCTGGTTCTTTGTGATGAGGGATGCAAAGCTTTCAACTTTAGGAGTTTTGTACTCAGTCACTGTTGTTGTTGCTCTCACTTTGGTTAGTGTTTTCTATTTTAAAGAAGGAATTAAATCAATGGAAATTGTGGGAATAACTATGGGCATAATTTCACTGATAATTCTTGCAAGATTCGCTTAGATTTGATAATTTTTATCTCTTTTCAGTAGCAAAGTTTTTATAATCTGACTGCCTTGTCAGAACTATGGCTGAATTTAAGGACCTTTTGTACAGGAAATGGAAGAGTGAGCTCAACTACAGGAAAGCTGTTGGAAGCGGGCGGATGCCAAAAGAAGTTTTGGAAATAATGTACGAAGCGCCGCTCAGGAATGTTGAGGCAAGAATAAATGAATATCCTGGGGTTGAGGCTTTGAAAAAAGAAGAGATGCTTTTTGATGTTTACCAGACGAGCCTTGAGCTTGTTAAGGAGGGTGCTATTGACTCGGGAATTCTTTCAGACTGCAGGTTTTGCGAATACTGCTTCCTTAAGGGCGCTAAGCCCGCTCTTTCCAACGAGGAACAATATGATTTGGATTATTGGTGCAGAACTTTTAACAAGTGCGTTGATGATCTGGAGACAGAAGGCTTCTGCCTAAAATATGACCTTACCTCAAACAAAGACCTTAGGGAAGAGTATGAAGATTTGTCTGCCTCAACTGAAGATGATATTAAGTTTACTGAAGTCATGCTAAGGGAACAGGAGGAAAAAATTAATAAAATAAGGAAGGAGAAGGGGATATCAAACTTGCAAAAAAAGCGAATATGAGAAATGCACGTCTTGCAAGATTTGCATAATTTCAACTTAAGATTTATATACTGGAAAATATATACTAGAGAATATGGGTGTGCCTCCAGAATCATTGGAAAAGCTGGTTAATCTGGCAAGAAGCAAATGGCTGCGCGAGACAAACTACAGAAGCTTACTGGAGCACAAGCAAAGATACGGAACCAGTATTCCGGATTATGCGCTAAAGCGCGATTTCGAAGTGCCTTTACGGAAAAGAGAAGCTGAAATTGAAGCTTATTCTGCTCAGGGGCTTACAAAGCTGATGAAAGAAAAACTAGTTCTTGATGTTTATAAAATGCAGCTGCAGATTTGCAAAGACGTGGTGATGGATTCTGAATTTTTGTCCAACTGCTACACCTGCAAAAATCTTTATGACAAAAATGAGGAGCTTCAGAAAAAGTCAGATGTGCCTGCAGTTCCTGACTATTGGTGCAAGCCAAAGAACATACCTATTGACCAGCAGGCAGAAGAATCAGTTGCAGGCTTTTGTATTACTTATGATAAAAATGAAGCTTCTTTCGATCCGACTGTTGGGGAGGAAGACAGAATTAAAATAGGCGAGAAAATAGTTGCTGAGCAGGAAGCAAAGGTTAAGGCTCTTCTGAGCGAAAGGGAAAAATTAAAAAACAAACTCAAGTTCAGGATGTAAAATGAGAAAAACTTTACTCTCACTTATTGGGGCAGCAGCATTATCTTTGTCTGCTTTTGCAGGCGAGCCTGCTGAAAAGCCAGTGCCGCAGGAAAATCTTGAGCAGAAGGTTGTAAAAGAAAAATTTTTGAGGCAGACTTTTCCTGAGCGCTATGATTTTGACAACAGGGAGCTTGTTGTTTGGGTTCATATTGGCGATAATGTGCTTTGCAAGCTGAAGCAGGAAATGAAGCTTGATTTTGCAAAAGAACAGATGGACGGCAAGAAAAAATGCTTTACTGTTGAGGATTTATTTGTTGCAAAAGATTCACTGCAAGTCATCAAAAAAGATTACGCGCTTACACCTGAAATGAAGGCAGTTGAGATTTCTAAAACAGTTGCAGAGAAACAGCCTCTGCCCAAAGACATTGACCAGCCAATCGAGGTGGAATTTGAAAATTTGTTCATAAGGCTTGTGCTCCAGCCGTACTATCTTCCTGATGTTGAAGTAAAAGTTGAAGAATTTAAATTTATCAAAGACACAAAGATGAAGGACAAGGAAGGAAATATTCATGATTACAAGCAGGGGGCGGTTGTCTATGAGTATATTGTGAAGAAAGGCCAGCAGTCTATTGGAAAAAGTCAGGGAGAATTCCTGATTCCAGCTAGCTTTCTTTCAGACAGGACACCTGACTTTGCAGTCTGGAACTATGAAGAGATAGAAAAAGATGGCAAAAAGGAAAAGAAGGAAATTGTTAATTTTTATGACATTAAAAAAGATGGCTCGCTTGACTTAAGGGTTATAACTGAAAGGATAGTCCCAAAGGCAGAGGAGGAAGACTGTGCAGCTTCATTGAGATATAAAACAATTCTTGCTTTAGAAGCAGGCTTGACCCAGGAAGGCGAGAAAATAAAATCATTCTACTTTAAAGAGGGCTGCTTTTTTTTTGAATACGGGGAAAGGTTTTCAAAAGCAGGGTTTGAAGCGCCAAAGCATCTTGGGCACGGAAATTTGCCGGACTTTATCTTGGTAGACGAGAAGGGCGTAAGCCATTATGCAAGGATAAACAGGAACAGTAAGGACAAGGAGAGATACGGGAAGGTTGAATTAATTATTTCTGAAAAAGGAAAAGTTGAATTCAGCAAAGAGCTTGACGCAAGGCTCAAGACATTAGAGCTGAAGCATAAGGAGAAAATTCAAGAAGTCTTTTAGCGGTTAGGTTTTCTTTCTAAACCGAATCATCATAATCCCGCCAGCTAAAATCATGATGCTGCAGAGGATTTGCCCGAGGCTCAGCCCGAAATAATAAACATCTGCCTGCCTGAAAAATTCTGTAACAAACCTAAATACTCCGTAAAAGAAAATAAATGCCCAGAACACGAAACCTTCCCTGACTTTTTTGTTAGCATCTTTGTATTTTGTTATTGCAAATAAGATGAAGAAGTTTGCAATGTTGTAAAGTGATTCGTAAATCTGGCTTGGATGCCTGCATCCTTCTGCTGACTGAAATTTGACGCACCAAGAAACATTTGTGACAGTTCCATACAATTCTCCATTGATAAAGTTTCCAATCCTGCCGAGAGCCATTGCAAGCGAAGCAGGCAGAACAAGAATGTCTGCAAGATAGTAAAACGAAATCTTGTTTTTTTTGCAGAAAACAAAAAGAGCAACAGCTATTCCAGCAAGCCCTCCATGAAAGGATAAGCCGCCGTGCCATATTGCCAAAATCTCCAATGGGTTGGAGAAGTAGTAAGCAGGCTCCCAAAATAATACTTCAAATACTCTTGCCCCAATAATCATTGCAATAATTATCCAGAACATTAAATCATAAACCTGCTCTTTCTTAAGCTTGCTGAATTTCCTTAGCCACCATATTGCAAACAGAAATCCAATCACATAGAACAGCCCATACCATCTTATTTCTAAAGGGCCAAAGCCAAAGATTACTGGGTTTATGTTATGTATGAACATTTGCCTGCAGAATTCTTGCGAGTTTATAAAATTTATTGGTGAATTTCACTCTTGAGGAATAATGAAAACACTTAAATAGTGGTATATTTCAACCTCACGTTATGGATGCAAAAGATTACGAAATCACACAGAACAGACATATACTGAACAGCTTGTTCTTCAACCATGACAGGAATCCTGCGCATCACAGCGCATTAGAGACAAGCTTAATTTTGCTGTCTCTGGCTTCTGACGAGCCAGTATCAGGCGCAAGCTTCCATGACGAGGTTGAAAAATTAAACCTTGATAAAAAGCTTGAGATTATTGGAGATTATATTCTTGAAAGCCCGCGTGTTGTTATTGCGCCGGGTGTTTTAATGCAGAGCTTTGCTGACAATGTAATATCATTTGACAATGTAATTAGCTGTGTCAAAACAAAATTCAGATACCCTCTGCTTGTGCCGGTTGACAAAGGCTCAAGACCTCTGAAAATTTCTTCTGAAGTGCAGCCAGGCAAAGATAATGCGCTTAACTACACAGTGAGCATGAGTTCGACTGACTTGTTCAACAGGCAGCTCCAAACCACGCTTGCGATGAGTGCTGTTGCTTTTCCTAAAACAGTTTCTGAAAGTGATATTTATGAAAAATATGTGACAGGCAAATTCACTGAATTGGAAGATGATGCCAAAGACCCAATACATTCATTATCCCACAAGACATTTATTTCTTCTGATGACGATGATGCTTACTGGAAAAGCATACAAAACACACCTTCAAGACGAAACGGGGGTTTTTCGCAGCTTGAATTGCTGGCAAAGCTTCCGAGAATCTTGTCAATAGAAGTTGACGAGATAGAAAAAAATCCTCCTCGGGGATATGAGACGCCGCAAAGGAATATTGAGCCTTTTATGAGGTATGTTGAACGTGAAAAAGAATACGGAAGGCTGAACGGCAAAACTGTTGAAGAAAGGGCGTTGGAGCTCAGCAAAAAAAGAAAATACATATATGCAAGGCAGAGCGCTTATTTCAATCCTATGAAGGATTTGCAGACAGGAGAGAATTTTGAACTCAAAATATCGCTGGTGAATTATAATAAAGCCGGGCTGCACAAGTTCGTTTCAGGGGCATACAGCGGAGATACGCCATTGTTCCTAGGAGAGACAACTGTTCTCGCAGGACCGATGTTTACAGACAGGCTTATCAACTACCTTTTTAAGATAAACTATTCTGTTGATTTGCTGCAAAGGTTCAAGCATAAGATGCCTGAATTCTAAAAACATTTATAAACCATCTATAATTTGGAATCCCTATGGTATTAGATAATTTAGGCAGTTCACTGAAGAACATTTTGGCTAAAATTACCAAGGCAAATGTGGTTGATGCCAAGCTAATCAATGAACTGGTAAAGGAAATCCAGAAAGCTCTGTTGCAGAGCGATGTTAATGTTCAGCTGGTTCTTGAACTGACAAATGGGATTAAGAAAAGGGCGCTTGGAGAGGAAACGCCTTCTGGGCTTACAAAGAAAGAGCAGCTTGTAAAGATTGTTTATGAAGAGCTTGTCAAATTCCTTGGAAAAGAAGAAGTAAAGATTGATCCAAAAGAAAAGCCAACAAAAATTATGCTTGTCGGCTTGTTTGGAAACGGAAAGACAACTACAGCAGGAAAGCTTGCAAAATTCTACCAGAAAAGAGGATTCAAGGTTGGAGTCATGCAGACAGACACATGGAGACCTGCAGCTTACCAGCAGCTTGAGCAGCTTGCAAAAAAGATTAATGTGCCTTTCTTTGGAATTAAAGGCGAGAAAGACCCAGTCAAGATTTTCACGACTTTTGAGCCAGAGCTTAACAAGCTAGATATTGCAATTGTTGATACTGCAGGAAGAGATGCGCTTTCTGATGATTTGATTGAAGAGCTTAACAAACTGAACAAAACAGTTAATGCCCAACACAGGCTGCTTGTAATTGGCGCAGATGTCGGGCAGTCTGCAAAAAAGCAGGCAGAAGCTTTCCATGAAACATGCAATGTGAATGGAGTCATTATAACCAAGATGGATGGCACTGCAAAAGGAGGGGGAGCTTTGACAGCATGTTCAGTCACACAAGCTCCGGTTGTGTTTTTAGGTGTCGGTGAGAAGATTGATGATTTGGAGAAATTTGTTCCTGAAAGGTTTGTCTCAAGGCTTCTTGGAATGGGAGACATCGAGAGCCTTCTTGAAAAAGCAAAGGAGGCAATTTCTGAAGAGCAGGCAGAAGATCTTGGAAAGAAATTTTTGAAAGGCGAGTTTAACCTTCTTGATTTGCACGAGCAGGTATCTGCCATGCGAAAGATGGGTCCTCTTACAAAACTTATTGAGCTTGTTCCGGGGTTTGGAAAAATGAATCTTCCAAAAGAGATGCTTGAAGGGCAGGAAGAGAACCTGAAGAAATGGAGATTCATAATGGATTCATGCACAAAAGAAGAGCTTGAAGACCCTGAAATAATTTCTGCGCAGAGAATTGACAGGATTGCAAAAGGCTCGGGCACAGGTGTCGAAGATGTGAGGGGTCTGCTTAAGCAGTACAGGATGTTCAAGAAAGTTTCAAAGATGATGAAAGGAGGAGGCAAGGACAAGAAGCTGAAGCAGATGATGAAGCAGTTCGGCGGAAACCTGCCTGGAATGTAAATGGAAACTTTGGTTGATATCCAGAAACGATTGTCAGTACTCAAGTCATTTGAGCAGGAGTTTTCTGCAGCAGCATTAAAGGAGAAGCAGGATTCTGACAAGATTTTTATTGAGTTCAGGGCGCAGCTTGCCAAGATCAAGGAGCAGATTGCCCTGATAAAAAAAGAAACTGCAGCGATTCAGGAAAATTTCAAGGATTCAGTCAAGGAGCTCAGGAAGACTGTATCCAATTCAGACATTGATGTTCTCCAGCGGAAGATGCAGAAATACTCAAAAGAGAATCTTCTGCCTGTTTCTGAATTCTCAAAGATGGTTGAGAAAGAATTCTAAATCCCGAACATAATTTTAAGGTACAGGAAGAATACGTAGAGCAAAATCAAAACTAATGCTTCTTTCTTGTTTATGCGCGCGTGCTCAAACAAAATAATCAGCGCAAGCACAAACACAAGAAGCATATAGATTATGTCAAATGTGATAATCTGCAAACTCACAACGTAGTTTGAGATTGTTGCACCAATGCCTATTGCGAGCAAAATGTTTACAACTGTGCTTCCAATCAGGTTGCCAAGCGACATTTCAGCTGAGCGTCTTATTGCCGCAGTTATTGATACTGACATTTCAGGTGCTGCTGTGCCAAGCCCGATAAGCACACCTATTAGGGTCATGCTGACATTAAATGTTTTTGCAACATTAACTGCGCTAAGCACGAGTATGTTTGCAAAATAAATTATTGCAGCAAATCCCAATGCCAGTAACAAAAGATTCAGCACAATGCTGCTCTTTTCTGTGCGCACTTCCTTTACTGCTTTTTCCCTCTGCAGGACAAACAGGATATAACCTACAAAAATAATAAGCATGATAACTCCTTCAACTGCTGAAATTACTCCGTTTGAGGCGAACAGCAAAAATAGCGCGCCTGTCAGCACCATCATCATGCCGTCTCTTTTCAGAGCGCTTTTTCTAAGCCCGAGTGCGCCAATAAATCCTGCAATTCCCATTATCAGGGTCATATCAGTTATGCTGCTTCCGATTATTTGCCCTAGTGCCAGCGACGAGGTTTGTATTCCTGCGTTCCTGTCAACTGCTGCCGCAATGTTTGTGAAAATTTCAGGAAGACTTGTTCCTATTGCAGTTACTGTCAGTCCAATGAACAATTCAGAAATCTTAAGAGTTCTTGCAATCTTCTGGGCAGCAACAACAACAATGTTGCTTCCAAAAACTATCCCTGCAAGTGAAATTATGACAAAAAGTATTCCGTCTAACATTGTTCCTCTTTTTTAGTTGATTGAGGTAATTAATGGTTTTTGGTTTAAATAGTTAACTGAAATTGAATGTCCGTAATATTTTCGAAATAAATCAGATACCTTTTTAAAAAGTAAATTCCTTTTTATTGACATGAAATCTGGAGATGTTATTCTTAATTTTGCAGATTTACAGAAAATTTATGTTAATGGTATTCCGCCCAAACAACTTGCGAATTCTAGACAAGTTTTGCCGCTTTTGTATGATTCCGCTTTTGCAGTTGAATTTGCTTATTTAGTTGGCAAGGTTATGGGAGACGGACATTTGGATAAAAATTTTAGTTTATCTTTTGTTGGCAAGAAGAACGAGATATATTGCCTTAAGATACACATTTCAAAGACATTTGGGTTGCGCCAATCCAAACTTCCAGTTAAGCGAAGAGAAAGTATGGGGGTTTCATACAGACTTTCTGTGAACAACTGTTTACTTGGAAGAATTCTGTTTTTATTAGGCGCGCCACAGGGAAATAAAACGAAACAAACATTTTTGATTCCAAGCTGGATAGTTGGAAACATGGATGCAAAGAAAGCATTTCTTCAGGCTTTGCTTGAGGACGAACTTACAACAATAAAGATTCATAAGTGCAATTACTCAATTAAGCCAAGGCTCAAAATGTCCAAAAAGGAGCCCTTGGCGCATAATCTACAAGAATTTCTGATGCAGGTTAAGCAAGCAATAGAATCCTTTGGTGTTAAGTGCAGTAATATCTCTAAGCCCATTCCAAAAAAAGAGATGGGCTCTGTTGAAATTTATTTAGATATAAACCGAGAAAAGCAGAATATAATTAATTTTTCTAATAAAATTGGGTTTAGAATTCATAAAGAAAAAATAACTTGCCTAAAAAATTGCGTCGATGTTTTAGAGAAAACCAAATTTAACAGAAAGCCAGAAATTAATGTTGGCGAAATAATCGCGCTTAGAAAACAAGGGTTTACTTTCCGGCAAATAAGCGGAAAAACTAAAGTTAACAGGACTACAATACATCGAATTATAAAAAAATACGGCCCCTCCCTTTTAATCTCAGGGACCATATTTTAAGTGCAGGGGATGAGATTTGAACTTTTCCGTAAGTCTGCTTTGGCAAACTTATCACGGACCCACTAAGGGACAGGATCTTAAGTCCTGCGCGTTTTCCGAGCTTCGCTACCCCTGCATACAGTCATAGAATCTGGTTTGTTTTAAAAAGGTTATGGGGGAAGGAGCCTGAACCGTAGAAACTCTGAAACAGTCATCCCCATATGCTTTGCTCCCAGTGAAGTGTGAGAATCCCAGACAGCTCTTTCGTATCTCAATCTCGAGTCAGGGAAATCTGTCAGGAACTGCCCGAAATGCTTCAGACCTCTGTATGAAATAAGCTTCCACGCCTTTTTCTTAATGGCTTCTGCAGTCAGGATTAAGTCAGTATAGCCAAGCATCCACCCAGATGTGCGTGAGCTTGCAGGCATAATATCAAATGATTTTTCATCAATATAGTATTTTCCATTTTTATTAATCCAGTAAAAGCAATTTTTGTTTCTTATTATAGTTCTGAACTTTCCTTCATTTTGGCTCCAATCATATTTATTGTCATGATGAAACTGCGGCCATTTTTTGTAAAGCTCTTCTTGTGATTCAAACAGTTCGCTCCTGCCGGTCATTTTAATTGGCTTTATCTTCATATTATAGACATATTCAGGTCCAGGTGAAAATTCATCTTCGTCTTTTTGATATTTTTCATTAATTATTTCTGTAACCAAGCCAATTTCACCTGTATCCATAATATCTTCCCAAATATCTCCTGCTTTAAGTTTTACAAACGAAGATTCCTGCACAACTTTTTCAGCTTCTATTATATTTTCAAGATGCACTTGCACGCCAAGTTTTTTGTTCAGTTTTTTATGTTCTTCTTCATCAAGATGAAATAAAAAAGGAGGCTCGATCCCCAATCCATTTTCATCTTCCCTTGGCGTATTGAAGTCCTTGTAGTTTTGGCTGTACTCAATTCCAAGAATATCTGCCAGCCCTTCGATGCCTTCGTGGTATGCATCGAGCGCGTCTTGTGAATACTGCCCCCAAGGATAGTCTAATGCATATTCATTGAAACTTGAAGAATGTGTCTGGTCGAGAAGCTCTACAAATCGCTCTCTCGTCAGCCCAGGATTATCAAAAAGCACAGCTGGTGCGATAAGCTCATCGTATGCATACCCCATAATTAAGGAGAATTCTGAACTTATTAAATGAGTTGCGATATCTTTTTATACCCTCGTTCAATAGAAGATATCAATAAAGGAGGTGATATCATGGGATGCTATACAGTTCCGTTGCTTGCAGCAGCAGCGCATTTTGTGCTCAGGCAGAACATACACAGCTGGAGACAGAATAGCTATCATTTGTGGCTGAACCTTTTGTTTTTGGGAGGCTCGGTTTTCGGGATAGTTGACCACATCTGGAACAAGGATTTGCTGTCGTTCAGCTTTTCTGACATAATGCTCGGCTTTGCAATAACATTGTCAATCTTTATAGTGTGGGCAGGAGTTGTTGTGTACGACAAACTGAAGTCAGTAGAAAAAGTAACTGCCTGATTTTTATTTTTTACTTCTTTTCTTTATTTCGTCAGCCAGCTTTTTAGGAATCGGCCAGCAGGAACAGTTTTTATGATGTGCAATGTGCCACTTAATCCTTTGCTCTTCTGTTGGATTCTTGGGCATCTTGTGCTTTTGGTGCCACTCTTTATTGATTGCCATATTAGAATTACTTTTCGTACTTGTACAAATTCAGGAATCCTTCTATCTGGTTTGCTGCGTGCTTCAGCTCGTCTACAAGAACTGCCTTTTCCTCGCTTAGAGGAAGAACGAACTTGTCAACAAGTGTCCTGAAGAAAACTCGTACTGGAGAATTCTGCCATTTATTCTCGTAGTCTGTGACAAAAAATGCCTTCAGCTCAATAGAAACAGAGCCCTGGTTGTATGTCTCTGACTTGTCTTCTTTCTTGATAACAACCTCTTTTATATTTGACATGTTTATTTCAAACTCAATAATATATTTGGCATAATCGCTTACTTTTTTTAGGCCTTCAACAATCATGTGTATGTTCTTGCCTGCGTCAGTAACCTGCTCGCTGTGCATTACTTCGTTCTTATCATACCCTCTCTCGAAAATCCAGTCATGAATAAGCTTGTATAAGTCTCTGACTTTGAAAAGCCCTTCATAAACAACTTTCTGCTCCTTGACTGTCCTTCTTTCAGCCACTTTTCTCTGCCTCCATTTCAAGAGCCTGCTTGATTTTTGCGTGCAAGTCTGAAGTCATTCTCCAGATTTCCGGCTCGTAAACTGTCTTGATTTTCTTCTTCAATATATAGTTTTCGTAGAAGTGCCTGAACTTTTCCATGAACTGGTTTTCTGTCCATCTCTCCTGCCAGTCTGTCTGAAGCTCTGAAAATACCCTGAACCGTATTCTAGCTTTAGTCCTCTTGACTTTTTTGCCGTTAATAACAACCTCAACATCAGCAACATTCCATCCCTTGATTTGGATGTTGACCCAGTACCTTATGTAGCCATTTATTTTCCTAAAAGCATCCCATTCGTTTGTGAGCTCTATGCCAAAATCCTTTGCCTTGTCCTTGTATACCCTTTCAAAAGGCACAAACTTGTGCTCAGAATACCACAGCCTTATTGTGCTGTAAAAAAGCTCCAGGTCAAACACGCCGCTTTTGTAGATGTAAAAGTCAGCTTCTGATATTTTTGGCATTTTTCAGTTCAGTATTTTACAAGTATCTCAACATTTGAGCCGAATATTCTCTTAAGGTCCTCAAATATTGGCTCTTTTATGAATGCTTTATCAGGCACCTGTATCTTTGAGATAACCTCTTCCATTTCCTCAAGCGAGCTTTTCTCTGCTGCGCCCAATGAGCCGTCTTCTCTTATTTCTGCTTTTGAGATTTCTTTTTCTTCAGCATCAAGGTCCTTGATTATGAATGCAGTTTTTCCAAGCAGGATTACTTCGCCGTATTTACTGCCGCACTTGACTTTGATTTTTGTCCTTTCAAGCTCAAGCCCTCTTCTTCTCTGCATGTGCTCGACAAGTGCAGTAATCAACTCCTGCGTCTGCTTCCTTGTTTTTTCAATTTCAGTCTTTGTAATATTGCCTGAATCAAAGTCCTTTTTGGCTTTCATAATCTCTTCAAGCACTCTTAGGAATCTCTGCGGAATCTTACCTTTATTAATTATCTCGGATGTGAATTCTCTTGCAAGGTCCGTGTCGCTGACATTAATGATTCCGTCAAGCTTCAGCACGTCCCTGACAACAGTGCAGACTGTGTCATACATCTTCACAACAGTCTCTTCCTGCTTTATCTTTTCAATCTGCGTGAACAATCTTTTTATTCTTTTCAGGTAATCTTCAGAATCTTCAAGGAACTTGTCTATCTCTGAGCCTGACATCTCTTTCTTTTTGCCGTACTCAAACTCTTTCCTTGTCTCAATTATCTTTCTGAGAATGTCAATATACTTTTGCTCAAGCATTTTTTCCTTGACTACAAAAATCTCCTTCATCAAGTCAGGAGTCTCCTTTGGTGTTGGAGGAGGGACTCCATAAAGCATTAAAGCTGCCTGGCTTGGAGTCAGTGTTGCCCAGAAAAAATCTTCTGTGCCAATATCATTAAGCTTGAACTTTATTCTTTCAAGTGTCTTTTCTCCCCCTTCCATGTACTGGTCAATTGCTTCAGGGCTTGGCTTTATCCTCCCCATCTTCAGCAGCTGCTTCCACGGCATGAATATGCCCCTGTCGTACAATGGAATCCCGTCTCTTAAGAATGTAAAGATAACAGGGTGAGCCTCTTTTATGTTCTCCCAGAAATCAGTCAGTATGTAGACCTGGATATTCAGCTTGTTCTTGATGCCAGTCATTGAGCCAGCATCAATTCCCATGCCGATTATAATTGCCCTTAGCTTTTCTTTAAGCTCATACCGGGTCATCTTTTTGACATCTGTGTCGTCAACAACAATGAAAACATCAATATCTGAATCTTTTGTAGCCCTTCCTTGTACAAGCGAGCCCCCAAGCACATAGCTTACAATATATTTTTCAAATTTCTTCAGAACCATTTCCTTGTGCAGGTCAGTAATCTTAAGCGCAGCCATCATGCCTTTGTCAAACACTGGCGCTGAAATTGCGAGCATTTTCAGCAAATCATATTTTGCATCCATACAGCTCTGCCAAAGCTCTGAAAGAACAACAACTTCTGGCTTAAGGTTTTTGTCAACTTTCTGCGCAATGTCCTCAATTATCGCAGTAAGCTTTGCCTTAAGCTCCTCTTCTGTCATCTTTTTTCTGTCAGTATCATCAACAAGGATTACAACATTAATTTCCTTTTCAGCGTTTGGTTTCGGGTTCTGCGGGTCCTCTTTTTTTGGAGGAAGCAAGCCAACTCCCATAACATACTGGTCAAACTTTTCAAGAAGCTGCTTTGTGAACTTGTCAATCTGCGCTTTAATTTTTTCGAGCTTTTCCTTTACTTCAGGAGGAATATCCATCTCTTCCTGCGGCACTTCTTTAGCTTCCTTTGCCTCTTCTGCCCCCTGCTTCTCCTCATGTTTTTCTTCTTTCTTTGATTTTTTACCTTTTGCCATTTTGAAACCTCAATTAATTCTTATTTTTAAAGCTTTGTATTTATTTTCGAGTATGACTTTGCAGTCAGCCCGAGGATATTATGATTTGAGCATATTTAAGTCTGGTGTGACATTTTAGTCATAATTCAATAATAAGGAGAACTATTCAAACCTGACATCAATTTCCATGTTTGCCAGTTTTCTGTACAGCTTGCTTTCGCGCGCAAGAGGCCACCATTCATACAAGAAAACTGTAATTGGGAACCACATTGCAGCCCAGCCCCCAATTATAAAACCATTTACAGCAATCTCCCTAATGAACCCGCTAAGATTCATTTCAGCAAAATCTGCCATTGTTATTGACGCGATTAATGCAATAAGCCCTATCATAAATGCAGCCCTGCCATCCCTGAGCTTGTTTCTCATCCTTCTTTCTGAATTGTCTGCATAATAGTGGAAATAGCTGGCGAATGATTTCTTTAAATGAGTTTCAGAAATCCTTTTCATCTCATGCAGAGGCATGTGTATGACTAGCTTTAAGGACTGCTTTAACGGAAACTCTTTGGCGGCGCCAAAAAGATAATCAACTGCATCATCGTCAAGGTCCTTTTCAATAAACGGGGAGGGGTCTAAAGAATTGTAGAGCTGTCCTATCTGTTTTATTTTTAGCTCAATCAGAAAACTGTCTCCCTCTCTTTTATACCTCGACTCTACTGTCACAGTTTTTGTATAGGTTCAGGGTTTTTAAATTTAACTAAGGGCTGTCATCATTTTTGCCAGAAAGAAGCCTTGGATTGTTCCAGATAATTGCCTTTATGTGTTTTCTAAGTGTCTTGTTTTTAGCCTTCAGGTCAAGCTCAACTATCACCATTCAGTTTGCTTACCAGACAGGCCTCCACTTTTCAGTCTTTTTCCACTTGTTTTCTCCAGCCTTCTTGATACTTCCAATCTCATGGAAAAACACCGGGTTATTCTTGCTTTTCTTAAACATAGTTCCCCCGGGCATTAGATTGGATGAGAAATCATATATACCTTGGTTGAGAATATATTCTGAAGGTTCAGGAATGTTTCGAAAGCAAAACTTTTAAATAGTAGTTTTACTATCGTTCAGTAATTAGGGGGTACTGATGCACAAATATCAGGAGAGGATAGTCTCTCTTTTCAGGAAAGAGCCTAACAGGGTATTTTCTACAGGCGATATTCTCAAGGAGCTTGGTTTTGAGGTGTTTGGTTCAGAAAAAGCACTGAACCTGGAGCAGAAAAGAAAGCAGGTTAGGGAAAAGGCAAAGATGCACAGGGCAGTTCTTTATCACTTGAATCTTCTTGTTTCTGAAAGCATACTTAAGGTTTCTGGCAAAGGGCTGAAAGGTGAGAAATTTTTTGAGCTTAATCTTGAGCAAGGCGAGGAGCTGACAATAAATTTAAGAAAAAAGCATTTGAAGATAACAAAGCCTCAGGCTCCAGAGCTTGCGATAAAGCAGTTTGAAGAGCTTAATGTTGTTGAGAGGCTGGGTGCTGAGAACTGGATTTACAAGATGAATTCAGTTATGTTTGAATGCTCTGCTGCGAAAAGCATTGAAGAGCTTGAGTCACAGGTTGAAGATGCAGTCAGTCTTGTGAATGATGCAGTTGCATTGAATGATTTTGATTTTTTGCTCAGAAAAAGCAGCAAGGAAGAGCTGATACGATTCTGTGACGCTTTGGAGTCATACGGCAGGGATTTTAACAAAAAGTTCAGCTTTATTGTATCTGGGTTTTCAGCAGAGCTTCTGCAGTTCATAGAGGGATTTGCCAAAAAAGGATACATGCACATATTCCTGATTTTTTCATCAGATTCAAAGCAGATGCACGAAGCAAGGAAAGATGCTGAAAAGATATTCAAGGTGCTTTCTGAGCATTCAATTACAATTAATATTTTGAACATGGGAGTTCACAACGCGCCTGTGTTCTTGGGTGATTTTGGGGTTTATGCAATAAGCAAAGATGACTGGCAGAAATATTCACAGAAGCAGAAGCTCAACTGCTTTGTTGTGTCGCAGGCTTCATTAAAGGTTGACTTGGAAAAATTCTACCAGAACTCAGGATTGAAGATTGAGAATTTCATAAAATTCCTTTCAAAATGCCTTGAGGCTCTGCTGACTGCAAACACTTTGCAAAGGACAAATGCGCCTGATTATTTTGACAGTCTTGTCAGCATAAACAGGGATTCTGCAATGCACTCATTTGACTTGGGCATGAACTACATCAGGTTTGCGAACTTCAGAAACCTGAATGAAAAGCTTGACAAGGATTTTGATTTGTTCCTTTTCAAGAAAATTGATGAGGCGCTCAAGCAGTATTCTGCGAGTGAGGAAACTATTTTCATAAGCTGCGGAATGCCTGCAAGGTTCAGGGTTTCAGCATCGCTTATAGACGGCGAGCCTCTTGCAATAAATTCAGTCAATGATTTTAATGCAAAGGAAACAGAGATGCTTTTGAAAAAACACGAGGAATTTTCTGCAGTCTTCCCGGCTGAGCTGAATTTTGCAGTCAAAAGAAACGGCGAGCCAAAGCCCGAGGAGATTTTCAATGAACTCAGCCACATTGTGAACGGATATTCAATCCCGTTCATAAGCTATTCATTCAAAAAAACAAAAGGCTCAAACCTGAAGCTGACAGATTTTGTTTAAGTGATTCAAAATGATAAAAGGAAAAAACGCAATTGATGCATGGAAAAAAGCATTAAAGCAGTGCTTTGAGTCAGGCTCCGATTTCAAAGACCAGAGAGGAATGCTGTCAAGGGAAATGCTTAATGTTCTTGTCACAGTTGATAAGCCGAATGAAAATGTAAGCGGGCCTATAGAAAAGCTTAACAGCCTTTCGAACTGGGTTTATCCCAAGCTTGAGCTTCTGGCAGATGTTATGCTCAGGAAAACACCTTCATTTTTGTACAGGTATTCTTACGGCAGGAGATTGTTTTCTTTTGGAAAAAATATAAACCAGATTGACAATTATATAATTCCGTTGCTGCAGAAAAATTCTGAAACAAGAAGGGCAGTTGCAGTATTGTTTGAGCCAGAAACTGATTCAGATGTTTCAAATCTTGATGTTCCTGGCTTGGTTCTTGTTGACTTCAAGCTTAGGGATGGAAAGCTAAACATGACTGCAGTTATTAGAAGCTGCGACTTGTTTTTTGGCTGGCCTGCAAATATCTACCAGTTATATGTCCTGCAGGAATATGTGCAGAAAAAGCTTGGCTGCGGGCTCGGGAGCCTTTCAACATTCCTGACTTCAGCCCATATTTTTGAGTACCAGTTCGAGCATATTAAGAACGTGCTGAAAGAATAAATGTATTTAGAATTTATTTGATCTTCATCTCAAGTTTATTTTTCTAACTCTAATCCCGCATTCAGAAATAAGCTCTCTTGTAAGCTTTACGCTTTCTGAATCGCCATATTCTCCGATATAAACAATTTCTTTTATTCCAGAATTAATCAAAAGCTTTGTGCAGATTATGCACGGGAACTGGTTAACGTAAATTGATGCGCCGTCAACAGCAATGCCGAATTTTGCAGCCTGCGCAATTGCATTCTGCTCTGCATGCGAAGCCCTGCAAAGCTCGTGCCTCTGCCCTGACGGGATTTTCAGCTTCTCCCTCAGGCATCCGTCTTTTTCATCGCAGTGCGGAGCTCCCATTGGAGCGCCGTTGTAGCCTGTTGCAATAATCTGCTTGCCTTTCACAAGAACTGCTCCAACTTTTCTTCTCATGCAGGTGCATCTCTCGGATGCAAGCATTGCTATTCTCATAAAATATTCATCAAAAGGCATTCGTTTCCTTGATGCAGGTTTTTCCATTTTATGTGTTTATGGTTTAAACTAGTTTATATATCTTTTGGAATATATATTTTAGAAACTAGGTTTATTTGGTTTTTGAGAGCATATCCAAAAAAGAGTCCAGCTGCTCTTTATCAAAAGTGAGTCCTGCTGCTTTCTCGTGCCCGCCGCCTATGAAGCCAGGGATTTTGTCATTGAATTTCTCAAGAAACTTTCCTGCATCAAAATCAACATCTTCAGGAACTCTCATGCTTCCAAAAATCCTGCCTTTGTAAAGATTCATGACAAGCAAAGGCTTTCCGTTCGAATGCTTCTGGCAGAGAACCCCCTGAATGTTTTTGTCGCAGACAATCAATGCATACTCAAGTTTTCCCAAATCTATTTTGTCTATTGCCATGTTGTAGTATTCCCTCAAGTCAATCTTGTATCTCTGAAGCTCGATTGCAAGAGGATGCTGGCTGTAGATGAAAGGCTCAGGAGATTCTATTGACTTCAAAAGCTCGAGAGGAACCTGCCCGCTCCAATGCATTCTTTTTCCTGTGTTCAATGCAGAAACATATTTCTGGATTTCAAGATAGCTGCCGTCGCCATAGTAAGACTGCTTCAGCTCCATCAGCTCAGGAAAAGCTTCCATTGCCTTGAGCTCCAAGTCAACTGGAAGAGTAAGGTGGCTTCCATTGTCCCCAAAATACCCCATTAATGTAAGGAATATGTAATAAGGATTATCTGTTGTTTGAAGAAAATTTTTCCACAGGACAAGAGTGCATGACTGCGATTTGTCATCATGTATTTTTAATGAATATTTTATTTTTGTCTCATCAATTTTTACTTCAAACTCATCTTCACCTATAGGATGATGGTCAATGTATATTATGGGCTGCTCAATGTCATCAGAAGCATGGATGTCAGTGCAAACCACTATGTCTGTGTCTTTTGGCACATCTTTCTTTTCTATGACAAAAACATCGCCCTTTGAAATAGTCTTGACTGACTTTGCCCTGTCTTTGATTAGATGATAGACTATTGCACCTGAGGCAATCCCGTCAGCATCCCAGTGCGTTCCCAGGAACACTCTTTTTCCATCTATCAATCCAAGAAGCTTTTTTAGCATTAATTGATGAGAATTGTAATTTGTTTAAAAGAATTACTATTTTTCAGCACAGTACTGGGAAATCACGCTCTGAAGAGTGTATGAAATACCAAAACCATGGTAATTTAGCTCTTTTTTATGCTTGTCAATAACAATCCTGCTTCTGCAGTTGTAAAGAATTATTTCAGAAATGTGCCCGTTGCCGTTTATTGCATCAACGTAGAATTGCTTTGAATTTGGTTTTTCGTACTTTGTTTCTTTTCCGCCTGAAACAATACCAAACTGGGACCATTTGTAGCCTTCTCCTGGATTTTCATTAACAATAAGCTGCCCAAGAAGTGTTTCAATATTATTTTCAAAAGAAAATCTGCGAATTGGCTGTTCTTCGACTTTTTCCGGCTGTTTTTTCCCGACAACTCTCACCGATAACGGCGTCCTGTATTTCCTTGATATCATACTTTCCTGCTCCCTATTCCTACCCTTCTCTCCCCCAAAACCTATCCAATTTTTGTATATTTATAAGGTTTTCTGTGCTGGAGGCATAAAATAACAAGGTTTTTAAAGCGGTCCATGATTTTTTAAAATATGAGGGTATTAAAAACAAATTTTTATGACAGCCCGAATATTGGGATGTACTGCTACTGCTGCAACAGCTACTGCCTTGTTCCGCATGGAGTCATTGAGAAATACGGTAAAGAAATATCAGAGGTATTGAATGTTCCAGTCTACGAGATTTCTGTTGCAGGCACTCCTTTAATTGGAGTTTTTCTTGCAGGCAACGACAACTGCCTTCTTGTCCCTGAAATAATGTTCAAGTACGAAAGGGCTGTGCTGGAAAAAAACAACATAAAATATGAAGTTATAAAAACGAAAAATACTGCGCTTGGAAACAATATCTGCGCAAACAATAATGGCGCAATAATTGGGCATGATTTTGAGCCTGCTGCTGTTAAAAAAATTTCAGAGGCTCTTGGTGTGCCTGTAAAAAAGGCAACAATTGGCGGAATGGATATAGTTGGCTCAGTTTGTGTTGCAAATGACAGGACTGCAATTGCCCACAACAATATCACTGACAAGGAAAAAGCTGCTGCAGAAAGCTTATTAAAGGCAAAGATTTTGCCAGTCACAATTGATAGCAACCCTCACGTAAGGGCAGGGATTATAGTCAATAACTCAGGATATCTGGTGACTGAGAACATAAAAACAAAAGAAATTATTTTAATCGACCAGACATTAAATGAGTAAAATGGCAAAGCAAAAAGAACATGTGCACGGGCCGGAGTGCGGGCACGAGCATGGGCAAAAGCAGAAAGTTGACATGCAGCTCTATATGGAATTCCAGGTTCTTAACCAGCAGCTTAAGGAGTTCCAGCAGAAGCTGACCACTATCGGGCAGCAGATGAACGAGATTATGGTGATAAAAGAAGCAGTTTCAGACTTGGGCGAAGCCCAGGTTGGCTCAGATATGCTTGCGCCAATGGCTGCAGGAATTTTTGTAAAGTCCAAGCTTATGGACAACAAGGAAGTGCTGATTAATGTTGGGAACAATGTTGTTGTTGGCAAGAGCCTTGAAGAGGCAAAGGGCCTGCTTGACTCGCAGTTAACTGAGCTGAGCAATCTTGAGCAGAATCTTGCAGTGCAATGGCAGCAGGCAGTTATAAGGCTGCAGGAGATACAAGAGCAGCTTAAATAAAAGAGGAAAATGTTTGGGTTCTTAAAAGAGAAACTGAAGGCAGCGGCGCAGAAGTTTTCGAGCCAGATTAAGGAAGTCATCAAACCTAGTGAAGAGGCTGAAGAAGCAAAGCCAGTTGAGAAGCCTGCAGAGAAAAAAGAAGAAAAGAAAGTAGAGGAAAAAAAGAAGGAAGAGAAGAAGCCAGAGCCTAAGAAAGAGGCAAAGGTTGAGAAAAAGAAAGAAGAACCTAAAAAAGAAGAAAAGAAAACTGAACCTAAGCCTGAGCCTAAGAAAGAAGAGCCAAAAGTTGAACTCGAGCCTGAAGTCAAGGCTGAGAAAAAAGGATTCTTCCAATCACTTAAAGACAAATTCACCCGAGAAAAGCCAGTCGAAGAAGCAAAACCTGAAGTCAGAGCAGAGGAGGCAAAGCCTGAGCCTAAGCCAGAGCCAAAGGTTGAAGAGAAAGTTGAAGAGCTTAAAGAAGAAGCCGAAGAAGAGGCTCCAGAGGAAGTTCCCGAGGAAGTTGCTGAAGAACAACCCGAAGAGGAAGCAAAATCTGAAGTTGAAGAAAAGCCGGCTGAGAAGAAAGGCTTTTTTGCAAAACTTGGTGAAAAGTTCACAACGACAAAAATATCTGAAGACAAGTTCAATGACTTGTTCTGGGATATGGAAGTTGCTTTGCTTGAAAGTAATGTTGCAGTCGAAGTTATTGAAAAGATTAAAGATGATTTAAAGAAGAATCTTGTCGACACTCCGATTGGCAGGTCAGGAATTGATGAATTGATTTTAAAGAGCCTTAAGCAGAGCATTGAGCAGCTGTTCGTTACAGAAGATTTGGATATAATTGAAATGGCAAAAAAGAAACAGCCATTGGTTATTGCAGTATTTGGAGTTAATGGCGCAGGAAAGACAACAACAATTGCAAAGCTTGTAAGATTGTTTGAGAAAAACGGGATAACTTCAGTTTTGGCTGCAGCAGACACTTTCAGGACAGCAGCAATAGAGCAGCTTGAAGAGCACGCAAACAAGCTTGGAGTCAAGATGATAAAGCATGACTATGGCTCTGACTCTGCAGCAGTTGCGTTTGATGCAATAAAACACGCGCAGTCAAAAGGAAGGGCAGTTGTCATAATCGACACTGCAGGCAGGACTCATGTTAACCAGAATCTTATGGATGAGCTAAAGAAACTAGTGAGGGTTTCAAAGCCTGACTTGAAGATATTTGTCGGCGATGCGCTGACTGGAAACGATGCAGTTGAGCAGGCAAGGGCGTTTAACGAAGCAGTTGGCATTGACGGCATAATCTTGACTAAAGTTGATGTTGATGAAAAGGGCGGAAGCTCAGTCTCGATTTCATACGTGACAAAGAAACCTATTTTATACATTGGAACAGGGCAGGGGTATGATGACTTGCAGAAGTTCTCGCCTTCGATTGTCCTGCAAAACCTTCAATTAGACTAAGCTAAGGCTTAGGGTTACCAAAACCTTTTTAAATCAAGTTTGGTTATTGTTCCTAAATTAAATTTAAATCAAAAGTTAAAACAAAAGAGAGGGGATAAAAAATGGCAGATGATGAATCGAAGATTTTTGCATTCCTTGCATACCTGCTTGGGATAATAGGTTTTGTTATCGTTCTTGTCGCAAAGAAGGATGACAAATTCGCAATGTACCACGCAAAGCAAAGCCTTGTTCTGACAATATTTGCATTTGTTGGATGGATTGTGCTGATTATTGTTGGCATAATACTGGGCTTCATACCAATATTGGGAATTGTTTTGGATGTATTGCTGTTGCTGGCATTCTGGCTGTCAATTATGGCGCTATGGATACTAGGAATGGTAAATGCACTGACAATGAAGCAGAAGCCATTGCCTATAATCGGGCAGTATGCTGAAAAGATAAACCTGTAAAGGTTTTTTCTTTTTTATTTTTTAAAAATATTTTGGAGGCAGCGCAAAAGCAAACTTTTGCTGGTCTCCAAATAAAAAATTTGGAGGTTGAAAAAAATGGTTGACTACGGACTTGCGTTCAAAAGGCCGTTTATGGACATGAAGACTTTGTCCATCGGAGCAGGATTGTATTTGCTTGTCACAGTTCTTTTGCTTGTTCCATTCATAGGATGGCTTGCAGCAATGGCACTTGGGCTTGTGCTGAACGGATACATGCTTTTATGCGCAAAAACAATTATGGATAAAAAGAAAGATTTGCCTGAGTTTAAGAACTATGGCGGGTTGTTTGTGCAGGGACTGATATTTACAGTAATCACTTTGATTTACCTGATTCCAGCATTAGTGATTGGAATTGTTGTGGGCGGAGTCGCTTTCATGACAGGCGTTACAACAGGAGGCTCTTTGCTTTCAATTTTTGGAGGCTTGGGCTTGAGCTTGATGCTGTTTGTGCTTGTGATTTTGCTGACTTTTTATGTGCTTCCGGTTGCAATAATGAACTACGCAAAAACAGGAAAGTTCAATTCAGCATTCCAGTTCGCGCATGTTTTTAGGAAAGCATTTACTGGAACATACTTTGTGCCATGGTTCATCGCTGGAGTCTACATCTTTGCATTGATGGCTGTTGCAGGAATGATTGAGCTGCTGCTGGCAATAACTATTGTTCTGCCATTTGTGATTGGCGCAGTCGCATCATTTATGCTTGGAGTTACAGTTTACTCTTTGCTTGCACAGGCAGTCAACGAAACCAAAGGCTGAATTTTTTCTTTTTTCTTTTTTTCTCTTTTTTTCTTAACAACCTTTTTATATTCATTTGTAGTCTGTGTTTTTGATGGAAACTCCTGAAAAAGTATGGAGAGCCTGCCTTTCTTTCAAAAAACAATATCTGGAAGCAGGCCTGCCTAAGCAGGGCATTGAGTGCATTGAGCTTACAATGATAGATGCAAGGCATGTATCTGACTATAGTACAGCCTTGATTCAAACAAGCGCGATTCTAAATCACCTTGGAGAACATTATCATGTTGAGCTTGCTGCGCTTACTTTTTACAGGGAAACAATGGTTGAGATGGTAAGGCAGAAGATTTTAACCCATCTTTACAGCAGCGACAAAAGGTTCATTTCGCCAGGCACTTTGCTCAGCAGGATAAGCGGGCTTGAAAAAAAGCTAAACATAGTTCAGCCACTGCCTGAAGTTCAGATTGACGCGCCTGAAGATGAACCTGCAGACAGGCAGAATCCAGAAACTAGAAATCCACACGCAGAGATATTAGAGAAAATTATAGAAGAAGGAACACAAAATCAGTCAGGCTAAAAGAATTCTATTTTTCCATCTAAATAAGTGCCCTGATACAGCTTGACAGGCCTCCACTTGTCTATGACAAGGTTTGCCCCAAGCCAGCCTGCTAATTCGTCAGGATTTCCAATTGTGGCAGACAATGCAATAATCTGGCATTCTTTCAGAACCTGCTTAAGCATTGTGATTAGAATCTCGAGAGTGGGTCCTCGTTCTGTGTCGTTGATTAAATGTACTTCATCAATTATAACTGTTTTTATTTTATTTAACCACGGGCAACCATGCCTGATAATTGAATCTAGCTTCTCGACGGTCAGAATCAAAAGATCGTACTTACCCAGCCATTCTGACCTAGAGTCTAAGTCTCCTGTCGTACATCCAACTTTGAATCCGCTTCCTATAAAAAGATCTTCATAATCCTTATGTTTTTCATTTGCTAGAGCTTTCAGGGGCACAAGATATAGCGCTTTTGAACCAACATGTCCAGTTAAATTTTTGGTTATTGCAATTGTAGCGATGGCAGTCTTCCCGCTGCCTGTTGGGGTACAAACTAACAAGTTTTTTCCTTCTAAAAGCCCCTTATTAATTGCTTTTATCTGGGCGGGATTTAAATTTGTTATTTTCTTTTTTTTGAATTTATCAATAACAAAATCTGGAACATATTTATTTAATTCTTCTACATTCATTCTAAATACCAGAGGTATGTCTTACCTTTTACTTTGCAGTTTATCTTATTTTCTTTTTTTAGCTCAGACAAATAACTTAATGTTCGGTCTTTACCTAAATATATTTTTTTGGAGATTTCAAGAGTTGATACCTGGGTATCTCTTAAAAAATCCATTATTGTATCTTTTCTCCTATCGTTAATGAGCGTGTATTCTTTTACTTTAACCCACACAGGAACATTGTATTTCCCGTACGCGGCAATTTTCACATAACCTCTTTTTTCTAATTGTTTTATATGTTTTCTGATTATACTCGGTTGCACACCTATAATGCAGGACAGCTCTTGTATGGTTTTCGGGGAATCTAAAGCAAAAGTAATTTCTTTTTTGACTAGATCTCTCGTCCATATAACTCTTTTGTTATTCTTTCTTTTAATCTCTACTTCTAATGCTTTTTTCTTACAAGGATGCTTGAATCCCACATTTTCATGAAAATACTTTAGACCTTCTCCTTTGATTGCAAAGTAATGAATGCCGCCTCTTTTTTTGACAGGTGTCAAGTTTTCTTCTTTAAATCCAAGGAGGATGTGAAGTTGTCTAATGTCCTCCAATAACGCTTCGTCTTTTTGTGTATAATTTATTTCAGAAGTAGTTACGCAGGATTCATCATCTGCAAACGCACGTATTAAAGAGGTTATTTTGTCTTTTGACAAATTAAAAATAGAAGGAGATAATTTCTTGTTTAATGCTTCTGGAAAAAATTGAGTTAATATTGTTGCAAATATTCTTGGAAGGATGACAGTTTCAGCATCAAACCTTTTATCAAGGCACGTTGTTAGTTCAATCTCTCCAAACACGTTTTTGCATAACCTTTTAAACTCGCCCACGAGCTTTTTTGAGGTATTAGTATAATTGCTAGTATTGCCCTTTTTTAAAGTTAAATACCCATCGCCCATGCAATGCCCTAAAATTTCCAATAGGTCAGGAGACACACGTATGATTAGTTGTGGATTTTTTATCCATTTTCTGCCGTGATATGATTTGAGTGAGTCGATCTTTTCACCTATATTCTCAATCTTAAAATGATTTTTAAGAATGTTAAGAATATATAGCGGAATGCTGTTTATTTTTATGGCTTGCCATATTCTAATGTAGTTTAATTTGTATTTTTTTTCTAATTTGTAAAATCCGCCGTTATTAATAATTAGGTTTCTTATCTCGCGATGATATTTGCTTTTTAATCTAATGGTAATTGATTTTCCATTAAGATCCAAAACATTTAGTTGTTTAATCATTTATTTTAAAATAGGTTCTTTAATTTAAATAGCTTACACGCACTTGTCCAGTGGGAAGTGGCTCTTTCGAATTTTTTTCGTATAGAAAATATTATTGCACATCTATTGAACTAATTTTGCTTAGAGTTAAATTTGCATTATACGAATTCAACTTTGCCGCATCTGAAGCCAGAGCCTATGATTTGCATCTTTTTGCAGACAGTGCATGTGTATCTCAAGTCAACTTTCTTGGTTGCTTTCTTGTTATACATTTTCCACTTGGTCATTGCACCTTTGCTGGTTTTTCCCTTGTTTCCAAAGCCCCTGTCCTGCCCTCTTAATCTCATCCTGATTCTTGAGCCCCTGCTCATTGGGTGAGCCTTGTTCTTTCCTCTCTGCTTTACCTGTTTTATTGTCTGCTCAGTGTGCTTTTTGCAGGTAGGGCAGTATCTCGTTCGTTTCTTTGGAAATTTCATTCTTGTTCCTCGTTAACCAGCTCTGCGCTCCCTCTGTTCAGGAGCACCTGCGCGACTTTGGCAGGCAGTGCTGCAATATCATCCTTCTTGAAGGGTCCGAAGCTCGCCAAATCAGGGCCTACGAACTCCTGCACAGGCTCTATAAACCTTAAAAGCCTGTTCACTGCTTGGTTTTCTATTTCCCTTTTTAATGTTTTCGGTTCTTCCTCGCTTTTAAGCATGATTTCAGGTGGTTTGCTTATAAGCAGATTGGCAAGAATGCCCACCCTGAACGTGTTTAGTGTTGAAAGAAGCTTTTCATACATTATTTTTTCTTCTTCAAGGAAAGCTTTCTCATTCACAAGGTTTGTGCCTGTCCTTGAAACATCCCTTGCAAGATTTATTATCTTTTTCTCCCTCAAATCATAAAGCTCTCTGAGGATTCTTTTTACATTGTCAATCTGGAGCCTTGTCTGCCTCTTGTCCTCGTGCCCGAACAATGATTCCTGCTGGGAGCTGTTTTCAACTATGGCTTGCTTCTCCCTGAGATAGTCAACAACCTGGACAAAGAACTCTTTATTCATCTCCTGAAGCTCATCTATGTTTTTCTCTCTCCTGAGAGTATCATAAAGAGTTTCAAAAGTTATTGTTACATCATCTGCCAATTTACAACCCCCATCAGAGAGATTTCGCCTTAGTTTTTAAAAGTTTCTTACAAAACAGAGCCAAAGTAGATATTGTGCTTGTCTCTCGTGATTTTCACCTTACAGTTTTTCTTTTCAGTTGGATTGATTTTGATTAATCTTCCTTTGGCTGAAGCATATTCTTTGTACATAACTTCAGCACTTACGACATCGTCTTTCTTCATTGGCTTTGGCAAAGTCTTTTGTGCAGTTATTCCAAAGTCTTCGGCTGACAAGATTAGTTTTACGTTGTGCTTTTTTTCAAGATTCTTGAGTAGTTCATAGAACTCTTCCCAAGACTTCTGCTTGACAGGATTCCTGCCCCCTTTGTATTGAAGAAAGTTTTGGATTCCGATTTTTGCATTAAGTTTTTTTGAGAGTTCGATGAGCTTGGGCATTTCGCTGTCGTTAATGCCTGGAACATAAACTGGAGCAAGGAGTAATTCCATTTTCTTTGCAATGTATTCAGCTGTTTCCAAAACTCGTTTTACAACATATCCACAGCCAGACATTTTCTTGGCGATTTCTGGGTCAATTGCATTAAGTGAGAGGTTTATTCTTGTCATCCCTGCCTCTTTCAGCTTGTCAATAATGTCTTTGGTGAGTAGAACTCCGTTTGTATCCATAGAAATGGTTTTTACATTTGGGAGTTTGGACAAGTCGGAGACTAGCTCTGTTAGTTTTGAGTACATCAAAGGCTCGCCCTGCGGACCAATATGGGCTTCAACATTCTTTTTGTCTTTTGTTAGGGTTTTGAATTCAGTTACTAGAAGGTCTTTGTCAACAACATAATCTATTTTTTCAGATTCAATGCCTTCGTCAATCGAACAGTAGATGCAGTTAAGGTTGCAGCCAGTAATCGGGCGGACTTCTATCAAGTTAGTATCCCTGTCCAGAAGCCCGAACCTTAGTGAGCCAATCAAAGGAAGGCTATGAACATAGAAAGCCCTGTTTCCCTTTAATGACTTTAGGTTGTTTTCAATATTTTTGGCCAATAGCCTTTGGAACTGCCTTTCAGCTTTAGCTTGAGTTGTGTCAAATTCAATTGCCTGGCTGTTTATTATTGTGAATTTGGCTATTTCTTCGAGCTCGTTTACATTTATGTCAAAGTAGAAATTCTTCAAAAAATACACTCTAATCAAGCCATCCTGCCGGCTGAAACTAATGTCTTTGAACTCTAATTTTGCCCCCATGACCTTGGATTGTGCAGTTCTTGTATTTAAAATCGGGTGTAACGTAAGCATCAATATGCTGCCCAGTTCGTGCGGTAAACCATAGGTAATTATTTTATTGATTTATATAATTTACTATTTAGATTCGTAGTTGGACTATTTAAAAATAGAAAAGTTTATATATTGGTTTGGTTAGATTTAACCTGATGGAAACTAAAATGTTGCTAGAAAAACTGGAAGGCATACATGCCATAGACTCTATAATGAGTATCCTTAATGTAGATAAACAAAAAGCTATCTATTATGTTCATAGGCTTAGAAAAGAAGGATATGTCAAAACCCGGGCTGCCAGTAATAAAACTAGAATCTATTATATTTACAGAAAGAACAAGCTAGGCGGAAAGAGTTATTATGAAATAATTAATTTATACTCTCCCATTAAATTAGCTGAATCAGCGTTTTACAAGATTTATGGCAGGGAGCCGGCATTAGAAGAGGCATTAGTTTATGCAATCAAGACAAAGAAGGTAAGGGTTATCACAGCAGCGCTGGGCCTCTTCAAACATATACACGACTGGACACTACTAGGAGAATTAGCGAGAAAAAACCACGTTGAGAGGTCAGTTGGGGCGTTATATGACCTCTCTAGAAAAATAATGAAAACAAGAAGGATGAGCCAAAAGTTAAGAAAATCTCTTTTGCCGGATAAGGATGCAAAATTTGCTGAAATGATCGAAGGGTTTAAATCCAAAGATTTCAAAGATATAGAAGAACTGTGGAAAATTCGGATACCATTAAATAAAGCTGACATTGAGGATTATATCAAAAGATGATTAATGTAACCGAGCAGCAGGACTTATTGCAGAACATTGCGAAGAAGCTTAAAAGAGAATTAGTAGTCTATGCCGTTGGCGGAACTGCAATGATGTTTCACGGGCTAAAAGACGCCACCAAAGATATTGACCTTGTTTTTAACAATGAACAGGACAGAATCATTTTCGAAGAAGCTGCAAAATCTTTAGGTTACAAGGAATTTGATTCTGTCATAGTCTATGGTGCTGAAAAAGAACACAAGCCTGTAATGCTGGCAAGGGGCGATGCTGAAAGATTTGATTTATTCAATTATGAAGTAATTTCTTTTTTCTTTTCTGAAAATATGAAAAAGAGAGCTGAAAATACGATTGAATTTGGGGGGAAGCTTACATTAAAGATAGCAGACGTGCATGATTTAATCCTGATGAAATGCGCCACCAACAGGCAGAAAGACGCAGAAGATGTCAAGGCAATTATTGACTCTCAAAGGATTAATTGGAAAATAGTTGTTGAAGAAGCAAAACACCAGGCAGCTCTTGGAAAAACAACTGCAATTTTTGAATTAGGGGAATTCTTGGAAAAACTAAAAGAAGAGCTCAAGGCAAACATACCGAAAGAGACAATTAATGAACTGTTTGATTTAGTTATAAAGCAGGCTGAAGATAAAAAGGAATAAATGCGCAGTAACTATTTTTAAACCCTCATAAATGTTCTAATGTTATAGTTTGGAAGAAAAAGAAAAAAATTAGTTAATTGACAGCACCACAAAAAAGAAAGGTTTAAAAATGAGCAAAGCAATTGTATTTTCATGCGTGAAGAAATTAAGAATTGGTGGGAGCAGGCAAAAAGAGACCTACCTTGCAGGCATTCCAAGAAAGTTTCATGCTTTTTTAAGACAGCTTTCTCCAGAATATTATATCTCAAGATATCCTGACGCTGTCGAGGACATTCCTTACACATTGTATAGTTTGGAGGATGTAAAGGAGACGCTCAAGAATTCCAAGGAGGTATTAACGTGGATAAATACCCAAATGAAAGAGTAAAAGCTGCGCTTAAAGTTTACCTTAAGAAAATTAACAAGAAGTTTAAGCTTCAAAAAGCAATTCTTTTCGGGAGCAGGGCAAGAGATGACTACCTGCTTGACTCAGATGTTGATTTAATACTTGTTTCTCCTGACTTCAAGCAAAAGGGATTCAGGGCGCGCATGGGCGAAGTTCTTGCAGACTGGAGCGAAGGCATTGATTTAGAGGCGCTTTGCTACACGCCTGACGAGTTTGATGTTATGAAGAAACGGATTGGGATTGTAAGGCAGGCAGTAAAAGAAGGCAAAGAATTAAGGTTTAACTGATTCTTTGTACCAATTTTGGTACATATGTAACAAATATGTTACATTAACTTTACTTAAAGTTAATTTAACTCATTATAGTATTCAATTTATAGCCAAGGTGAGAGCGTATTGTTCACCCTGTAGATGTTAAGAGTCGGCTGTTAAGAATTCAGATGTTTTCTTTGTAAACCTAGAATTTCCAGCCTTCTGCCCTATATAATTCGACTACGTCTATGGCTTCTATAGATTTCTTATTGCAAACAAAAGGTATTCTAACTCTATTCTCCCTTAATTTTTCTTCGGTTACAACGATTCTTTTAATCGTAAATAGGGTTTGTTGTGTACTTGAGGATAATTCAATCGCGAGAGCAATAACCCACGGGTCAGCATCAAACTTTCTTTCAGTATCAATTAATGCAGGAAAATCCTTCAATATTTCTTGGACTAACTCAATCTGCCTTTGCGTTGGCTCTTTGAACATCTTCTTTTGCTTTTTAGCCCATTTGCTAAGCATGTCATCATTCTGCTTAATCTCGTTTAAGACTTCTCTTGGCGCAATAAGGCGATTATTGTCTGCTAAGAACTTGAGTTTCTCCCAGATACTTGGAAATACATCAATTGGGTTGTTTCTATTCAACTTCACTAAGGAAGAAGTATCTATGATGTAAACGTTATTGGTCATTTTTTCGCCTTTGAGAGTACCTTATCAAAATTCTTCGATTTTATTGAGAGGTAATTTAATGCGTCTGTGTAGGTTATGTAATCTCGGTCATAATTATTTGCCACTAGAGAAACAAATTTATTTCCAACTTCAGAAAGGCACCGTATTTCAGAAGGTATTCCCCCGCCAGTTCCTTCTTCAGCTTCTTTTTTAGGTTTGATTTCTTCTTTCTTAAATCTTGATAGAATGGCGTCGTAATCAGTCCTTTCAATATATCTTAATTTAAGCATATTTAATAGAAGCATAGCCTTACTGACTTTGTATCGATTAGATAAATATTTGAGAGTTTCTTTTTGAGTAAGATTTACCTTGTTTGTATCAAAAGCATTTTTTGCCAAATCTTTTGGGAGCAAGAATGCCGATGCGAATTCATTACACCATTTTTCTACATAGTCTTTGAATGAATGTGTTGCATCCGGCAAATCAATAACTGATTCACCTAGAAGAATGTGTGCAAATTCGTGCATCAATGAAAATATTCTTGCTTCTATGTTGTCTTTTGTATTCACTACAATAACAGTTGGTGTTTCGTCTACAAAGACAAATCCTCGTGCATCTTCAACAGGCATTGAAAATTGGAATAAATAGATATTTTGGTCTTCAAGAATATCTCTCAAATAGTTGAATAATTCGTAAGGTGACTTGAATTTTCTTTGTTTTTCTTCTGTTAGATTGAATTTTTCTCTAAATTTTAGAGCAACCGTTTCTGAATTATCTGATATTTTGACCGTTTCTATTTTTGATTTTGTTTCATAATCAACATTTCGTGACAATTCCTTGCTTAACTCTTGCAATCTTCTTGCATGTCTCATTACAAAAACGGTTTTTTTGTCAAATTTATTTGTTTTATCTGGAAGCATCCTGTAATCTTTCGGCTTTGGCTTTTCAGTCAAAGGTGTTGATAATAGGAATGATGCAACAGGCCTTTTGAATATGCCTGCTAATTCTTCCAATTGCCTAAACGATGGCTTCTTTTCTCCAGATTCCATCTTTTCAATATTTTGAGTGCTGGCGTTGAGACGCTTCGCTATCTCTTCTCTTGTCCATCCTGAGCTTTCAATTAGCCACTTCAAGACAGATGGCTCCACACTCACAGCAATCTGTTTTGTTCTTGCCATTTTATTCCTATTTTTTGTAATTTCATTAGTTAAGGTGCTTGGGAGTATTTAAAATTATTTGTACATTTTTCGGATTATCTCATTATTGTCTTTTATGTAAATTTACAAGAAAAATAAAAAAAAAAGAAAAAAATTAGTTGGGTTTATCCAACCTTTGTTACGGTCTCAGTTGCAGTGGTGACTTCAACTTCCATACCTGATAGGTCATAGTCTTCGTAGTTTGCCATGACTTTGGAAGCTGCTCTTGTGTCTTCACCAGTGAATCCAGCAACTAGCAATGCTACGTTGTCGCCGTTTGCGAACAACTTAACCATTGCTTTGCCTACTTCGAAGCCTGCAGTACAATCTGCTGGGTTTCCTAGTAGGTCTGCTGATACTGTGTTGACACATGGTCCACCTACAGCAATTACGTTCTGTGCTGATACGCTGTCAACTTCTGAGTCGAACTTTGTAGATCCGACATCAATCTTGTTAACAACTACAGAGCCAGTTGATGATGTAACTGCTTCACCTGCGATTGGTGCAACGAAGACGTTACCCTTGACGTCGCCGTCTGGGTGGTCGATAACAAGTGAGTCCTTGTTCTCGTCGTCATAGGTGTACTTTGTACCCTTGTCTGTTACGCCAAGCTTGGTATCTGAGTTGTCTTCAGAGATGTCAACAAGGTCTACTCCTGCTGGAGTCATAATGTTGATGTCCTCATCGTCTGGGTCATAACTCAAGTCTACGTCAACTGCTACGTCATCAATGTCTCCATCCTGGTTGCCTCGGAAGCTAACTGTTGTTAGGTTTCCAACTCCAGATACGGTGAAGTTAATTGACATGCCGTTGTTGGTTAGCAATGACTCTGTGCCTACACAGTTGTCTGCAGTACATAGCATATTGTCGCCAATTTCTATGTATGTAACTTTTCCAGCTACTACTTCTTCTAGATAAAGTTCTGCAGTTCCAAGTGAGCCAAGAGCTACATCAGTCCAACCGCCGTCGGTGTAGTCTTTGTCATTGTATGTTGTGCCGTAGGTCAAGTCTTTGATGTCGACTTTGTCGTCAGTTTCATCAACGTTTTCGATGCTCAAGATGTGTGTTTCTCCGCCAGTTGTGACGAAGAAGAACATTGTTCCTTCAACACCTGTTGATGCTTCGTAGCTTTCGCCGTCCATCAATAGTCTCTCATCAACGTCGTTACCAAGTTGAATGTCCCAAATCTTGGTCTCGTTCAAGAACATTGGCACTTCAACTTCCTTGCCGTCGTTGTTTGGGAAGGTTAGTGCTGCATCACTTGAGCCGGATGTTTTTAGCTCAACTTTTTCCATGCTCTCAGTCATTCCTGCGAACAGGAATTTAAAGTTGCCCATTACTGGGTCAGTGTATGCTTCACTTGGCTTCAAGTTTACGTCGTCAGAGTCTGGACCGAATACTACGTTTAGTCCGTACCATTCGTCGTCATCTCCTGTGATGCCAACTACTGAGCCGTCAACTTCAACGCCGTTTACAACGACTTGCTGGCCATTTTCAAGTACAAGCTCTGTTGCTCCGATGTTAACTTCACAGATGTCTTTGTTCTGAGCTTCCTCGTGGATAGCTACTGCATCTGTTACACCAATATCTAGTGCGCCGAAGCTCTTTGTCTGGTCAACGTCAATCCACATGACCTGTCCGTCAACGTCGATACCACACTTTGTTTCGTCTTCACTGACATCAACTACTGTTACAGTGTAGCTTTTGCCTTCCTGCATTACAGTAAATGGTTCTGCTTGTGTTAGCCATCTTGTGGTTTCGCCAGCAAGCATTGTCAGCTTTGTTAGTGCGGCCCCTGTTACAGCTGCCTTGGTGATTGTGTAGGTTTGTCCCTGTAGTTCCAAAGTTGTGCTGCCTAGGTCATCTGTTGCATCAGCTGAGTCAAATTCAACAACGTCGTCAAACTCTAGTGTAAAGTTGTAGACGTTGTCATCCTCTGTAAATACAAGGTATGCGCCAGCGTCCATGTCTTTTGGCTGTACAAAGTCTAATGTGCCTGTACCTGCCAATAGAGCTAGGGTCTGAGTGTAGGTGACATCGTTTTCATTGTCTCCTTCATTATCCTCATATGTTCCGTCTGCCAATACTGTTGGTAGGTCGGAGTCGTCCAAAGGTGTTGCCTGGATGTCATTTAGAGTCTCAAAGTAGTTGAGGTCGTCTCCAGTTTTTTCTATTTTTACACCTTCGCTAATACTAACCTCGGTTGATCCGCTTACAGCTGTAGTTGATACATACTGTAGGGATGTTGCGATGTTAGTTACGCCAATATTGTCTATTGGCTGTGCCTTTGCGCCTATTACCAGTACTGCATTGAACTTTCCGTCCGTTACAAATGGTGCTGGATAGTCGCTAAGGTCTGCAGCTGCTGCGCCAAGTAGTGTTGCGCCCAACATGCTTGCGCCTGCTGCGATTGCTGCAATTTTCTTCAGCATTTTTCTCATGCCTTTAACACCTCCATTTTTTTAGTGTTGTTTTTTTTCTTTGTTTGCCAAAAACCTCGCGGTTTTTGTGTTTGCCATTCCCTTTGTCGTTTGCGTTTTCAAAAGGTGTTTCTATGCGTATGGATACGTATATTAACAGTATACATATCCGTCTCTGTCGTTGAGAGTGGTTCCTCTAATATGAGAGCATAAAACTCATTTTCCCTTTATAAATACTTAGATACTAGAGAACATAGTTTTTACCGTCGATAACGGCGGTAATCACCCAAAACAGGGCTTTTGCCATGTTCACCTCTTTTGTTATTGAAAATTGCGCCAATTTTCAATCCCAAAAACCGCACGTGCGGTTTTTGTTATAAAAGGAAACCCCTCGTTCCTTGACTATGGGCCTATGCTTTCGAGAGAAAGCACAGGTGATAGAATGCGGACTTTAGAGTTCGTATATAAAGATTTCTAGGCTATAGACTAATAACCATTTAGAACGGGACGTTCGTTTGTTTATCCTTAGTTGGGTAGAATGATTCAGGGCATGAATTCATAATTGCTTCTCTCTGCTGGACTGGCAGTTTCTTAAGCCTTTCTTCAAGTGCTTTGTCTGCAGCACATAGAAGTGATGGTGATTCAGTTGCAACTGCAAGAGCCTGTGCTTCAAGTATGTCGTAATTGCTCTTTGACTTTCCGCCCCAGGAAAACTGCCTATATATAGAATCAACTTTAGCTTTTAGCCCTTCCAGCTTTCTCAAGTCTCGTTCATATTGTCCTTTCTCGAAAAGATGCTCGAGCTGCCTTTGGTATTTCTCGCCTATCTGCCTGCCTTTTATGTCTGTCTTTGCAATCTCGACATACTCTCCTCTCTCGTCAAAGGATTCAGGCACGTAAGGAAATCTTTCGTGCACTTTCTTTAATCTTAAGTATTGGTCAACCCAGTCAAATGCCATTGTAATACTGGTGGGAGTTTCAATATATAAATCTTTCGGTTTGTTGTCATCTAGAAGTGGTGAATTAAACGAACTGAGGCAGCTGCGTGGCGCATCTGTTGTTCGGTCGGAAGATTTATATATTGGTTACCCATTAGGTAACCATATGACAATCGAAATACCACCATATGGGTTAAAGGCATACGCTTTGTTATTTTCAAAGCATGGCACTCATGGAAAATTTATGCAGTCTGAGTTAGATTGGATAGTATCCACTAGCATGAAAAAGAAGATATTTGCATTGTTGTTAAGAACCGGATGGATAAAAAAGAATTCTGACAAGACATATTCATGCACAAACCCGTCTGAGGCAATAACAGGATTATTGGAATTTCGCGTTCCCGAGGTTATCAAAAGTGCGGAGAGAAAATATGCATTTACCAAGTTATCCGCAGTCGAAATATGGTCTGATTTTTCCTACGTTCAAAGGGGTTTGGAAAAGTCTCCTTATTTTATCAGGATTTTGAAAAAAGACTTGAACTACTGGAAGGCATTTTTCAACAATAATGAAATACCAAACTATGTAGGTTCAGGAGGAACAATAGGTGAATTTATCATATTAATTCCAGTAAACTCATTGTCATTCGAAGAAAAAGGCGGATTCAAAGTTGACTCATTGAAAGAAACTATGGCCTATGCAAAATCCAATGAAATATATGGGTATGCATCAGAATATATGGAAACTAAATATGGTGCGCCGGCATGATTAAAGATATGCTTTCCTTGAGAGAAGAAGAGATATTCAAGACGCTTAAAGAATTGAAAGACAGAGATTTTGTTGTTATAGGTGGCTATGCTGTGAATGCGTATGCATTGCCAAGATTCTCAGTGGACTGCGACATTGTTATCCGTGATGAAAACGAATTAAAGAAAATAGAAAAAATTCTTCTAAAGGCAGGCTATAAAAAAGAAAGCCCGACTGAGGGCGCGCCGTATTCTGGAAGTTTCTGCAGATATGAAAAAGAGATTGACTATAATTTTGCAGTAAGCATGGATGTTTTAGTTCAAAATGTCAGCGACAGAATTACCGGATCAATATTTTCCGCGGATTGGATTTTTGAAAACTCAAAACTGCGGATTTTGAAAGGAAAAACAATTAATGAGGAGCTCAAGTTGAGAATCATAAACATAGAATCACTTATTGTGATGAAAATAATCTCCTGCAGGGCATCAGACATACGGGATGTGTTCATGATGTTTCCGAATGCCGCGGGAAAAGAGTGGATAAAATCCGAGGTTTCGTCAAGATATAATCTTGATGACAAGCTGTCAAAAATACTCGAAAAAGTGAATTCAGCCCAGTTCAAAGACGGGCTTTCAGGGGTTTACGGCAGGTTTGACCAAAAAACTTTTGAAAAACATAAGAACGCGTTATTGTCGTTGAAGAATAAGCGCTAACTGCCAATGAGAAGATTTGTGTGTTTGTACTAATTGCCAATTAGTCTTTTTTTGCATTATTGGATAAACAATATCTCTGCAATCTTATGATTTTTGTGCATCATTTAATGTAATTTCAGCAATTCCAAACAGGTACGCTTTGTGTACATATGTGTATGAATGGGCCCACCCAGATTCGGACTGGGGACCTCTGCCTTGTGAAAGCAGCGTCATAACCGCTAGACCATAGGCCCTTAACTCAAGTTAGTTTTATTGTTTGATTTAAAACTTTCCGTTAGAAAAAAA
>Ga0315277_10000086_pt1 | contig 150360 bp, 145 predicted proteins | sample YL17G05_15_MG_FD_203695 | JGI IMG/M metagenome (GOLD analysis project Ga0315277, IMG submission 203695) | Sediment microbial communities from Yellowstone Lake, YNP, Wyoming, USA - YL17G05_15 | ecosystem: Environmental > Aquatic > Freshwater > Lake > Sediment | place: USA: Wyoming | collected...
TAAGCGGCGGCGGAAGAGCATGTTGGGGCAAAAAACCCTCTCGAACCGGCTAAAAGACGATAGACTTCCGCTCCAGGTGATAATGAGATGATTAGATCAGGGCGAGGTCGTCGGCAGGATCGTATTCGAGGCCAGCACCCGCTCCAAGAGCAGCGGCAGCGTCGCAGGCTCGATGTAGACTGGAATAACAACTGACAATTTCATTCGTGGTTTCTACTTTTTTACCTCAACAGCCGCAGCTGAGAAGCAGTGCTCAATCAAGACAAGGGGATAGGCTATCACGGGCACGTATGCTGAGAAAAACATCCTTCCCATATTGTTACTTATCAGAGCCAGTCCGAAAGCGATGGGTATGGTCAGGAGCAAATAGTTAGGTATCTTGTACTTGCGGTATCTCCGATCCACGAGTAGCCCCAAAGGAGCAAGGACTGCGAAGAACGCAAAGCCGTTAAAGAGGTCATGAATGCCTGCCGGACTACACAGCCGCCTCAGGGATAGTAGGACATTGGACCAAACATGGCCCATCACGATAGTGACCAGCGAGATAGGTTGGGTACCTACGGCTTCCCGTTGAGTAATATGTGCAACAACAAAGAAAACGCTAAGGGAAAGAAGAACCGAGCTTACCATCTTCCAGTTCCGCATGCTTCGCATAGCGAATGGAAGAAACAGGAATGGAATGATCGTTTCCTTGGACAGAACAAGCAGCGGGCATATGCATGCCAGCAGCACGACTTTCTCATACAGCATCAGATATACAATTGCCCCTATAGCAAAGAAGTACAGCGAGTCCACTAAGGGAGTCCCGACGCACAAGACTGTTATCCGACTAATCAGGAAAAAAATCGTCCCCAGAATACTGAGTTGCCACTCGAACCCTAACTTGGTGAGTACTCCGAACAGCAGAAGTGCCGTTCCTGTAGCAATGACGAAATTGACAACATAAAATGACAACTTATCCAGTTCCTCTTCGTTCGCAACCAGCGGGTGTAGCGCCTTCCGGACGAGTGAAGCCATGTATGGTATTAGCAGTCGGTATCGGTGTAGGTGGTTGACGTTGTAATTTCCATGTGACATTTCAATATAGCTCAATGCATCCGGAGCACCACGAGGGTCCGCCATATTAAAGTGACGAAACTGCTGGTAGGTTGCACCGTAGAGAACGGTTACAATGACCAGCAATAGGATGCTAAACCTCACTCGATATCTTGTCACAATGTTCTGTACTCGATCCGGAAAACGTGCCATGCTTCAATCCTCCTGTTTTGATTTGAAGTTCTCTCAGTGTTCTTGGTGTTCTCCGTGGTTCACTTCTTTCGGCTTTCTTACCACGGAGGTCACGGAGCACACGGAAAAGATAGAAAATTCCTTTTTCCGCGGCGCGGGAATTCCCCCTCTTGGCGCTGAATCTCCCCTCCTCACCATGCCGGTAATATATCGCCGGCCGCGCGGCGCTGTCAACAGCCCCGGAAATCGGCGCCTGAAGAGCCGGGGGGGGCAAGATACCCTCTCGAACCGGCTAAAAGACGATAGACTCCCGCTCCAGGTGATTATGAGATGATTAGATCAGGGCGAGGTCGTCGGCAGGATCGTATTCTTTGAACCCGAAGTGACCTTCAAGCTGTCGCGTATCGAAGGCGTGCGCATTTACGAACTGGGCATCTCCTACCAGGGCCGCACCTATCGCGAAGGCAAGAAGATCGGCAAGCGCAGCGTCCTGCGCCTGAAAAAGTAAACGATCGAAATACGGTCTAAAATCCGAACAGATAGCTGTCGCCGATATGTTTGATGAGCGGCAAAGGTATCTTTTTGGCGGTGGCCGCGCTTCCGCTACGGGCCAGCAGCCACAGGTGCGAACAACCCATCCGCTGCAGCTCCGTCAGCAGTAACGGCAGATTATCTTGTTCATACGCGGCATACAACCGGCCGCGGCTGACTGTCGTTCCGGAACCGGTCTGATGATCAGCGATGCGGGCAAACACCGTGGCGCGCAGACAATTGCCGCGGGCAAAGGAAAGGTTCAGGCGACGGCTGCCCCACTTCGCTTCATACGGGATAATATTCGCCACCAAGGCCTGGCGGGGCAGTTCTTCCTGTATGAATCGTCCCATCCGGATATCGGCATGCGCTGTAAAAACTGCCACTGGCGCCAGCGGAAAACCGGGGAAAAAACAGACGGCCCAGACCAGAACCATCGCCGGCAGCACGATCGGGCGAAAGCGCGCCGATAATACAATCTTCAATTCGGCCGCAACCAACGCCGCGCCCAGGCCCAGCAGCGCGATGATACTGAATCCGGCTTGAAAGGTGGCAAACCCGGCCGTATTTCCGAACAGACCATTAATGGCGTTGGCGCCGATGAACCAGACGGCGATCACGCTGAAAAAATCATGGGCGCTGTGCTGCCGCCGCCGCCGCCACCAGGCCCAGGCAATTCCCAGACAAAGCGGAAAACCGCCATGCGAATCGGATTTGAGCCAGAACCAGAGATTTTTCCAGAATTGCACGAAGGTCAGCGCGTGCAGCAATCGATTCGGAGAGGAGGGGGTTGCCGCCGGATCGAATCCGAGTCGGTAAAGATAAAAACCGCAGACCAGAAGCAGCGCGGCACCCACCAACAAGGCCGGCGACCATTGCCGCCGGACAACTGAGCGCAGCCAGCAATAGCTCCACACCAGACCGAAAGGCAGAGCAGGTATCGGCTGGGTCACAAACGCTGCTGTGAGCAATATCGCTGCGGTCGACAATGAACCGCGTAATAATGCCAGGATCATGCCGATTCCCAGCGTATATGCCAGCATTTCCTGGATCTGGCCGCCGGCGATTCCATAATACCCGGTTACTGTACTGGTCAGGGTAAATAGAATCGCCACTACCCGATCGGCCTGCAGGGCGCGGGCCAATGCATAGTTAACACCGACAAACATGATCCAGGCCAGAATCCAGACGATTAAAAACGCTTCCGCTGTCCGCATATTCAGCGCGTGTCCGATAATCCAAGCCAGCCCGCTGATGCCGGCCGGGTAGCGAACTGGAAACCATTCATTCAGTAAACCGGATCGCACATGCCCCAGCCATTCCCCCTGAAAAAGGTATCCGGTTATCTCCGCAACCGAAGTCACATCGGCATCAGGCGGGGCCGGGGTGAAGGCATAGGGCGCCAGGGGTAAAATCAGGAGTATCACAAAAAAAAGCGTAAAGCGCCTGCCTTCGACAAACCCTGGTATTTTGCCCGGCGTTCTCAGATTCCGCCAACCTAACGCCAGGCCGCCGAGTACCAGCGCCAGATGCGTCCATTTCGAAGGAGCGGAGAGCAGCGCATTGCCATGCGCCCGTGTTGCCACTACAACGAGAATGATGGTGACCGCAATTCCTAACAGCACCCGTTCGGTCATCCCATGGCGCGGCCGTAGCGCATCCCCCGCTTTGAAAAAAAGGAAAACAAGCAGGCCGAGATCCGCCGCCAGACAGACGCCCCCCCAGGGGAGGTCGTAGGCATACCCGAACAGTGCGCGCGTACCCCAAGCCGCCAACACCGCGCAGGCCATCCCCCATGACAGTAACCGGGCAATCGTCACTCTACGCCAAAAATGCAGGACCAGCAGCAACACGCCGATCACCGCCACCGTGCCACTATTTAACATCAACAGCCATCCGCGTTCCCGCAGCGCGGTATTATGAAGCAGCTCCGCAACAGCTGATGGAAAAAACTCCGCTACCCGAACCGGCAGATCATATAAAAACCATTCCATATTTCACTCCCTAGCTCTTACCGGGCAGTCTTGCACCTTTTCGTTCGTAGAAAAAATGAATCTCCCCTCCTCACCATGCCGGTAATATATCGCCGGCCGCGCGGCGCTGTCAACCGCCCTGTTCTATTGTCAAGCCAACATGAATATTTCCGGTTCCGGGCGTCGAAGTGCTCGAGGACCAGCGCCGGGCGAAGCATCCACTTTCTATCCTAGAAGGAGGGGTCCGGCCCGCCTTCCGCCATTTTGAGCTGGAACTATGTCAGAAATGCGGTTATGGCTATTTGCCGGATCCGCATTAATTGAGTCAGCCTCGATCGTTTTATTGCAACCCTACTCTCCGACGGTATCGGCGGTAAAGCAAATGATTGAGGGGCCAACGGTTGTATCCGTATTGTCTTAATACAAAGTGAACGAAACTAAACAAAGGTTCTATGTGGCGATTTCTCCTTCTTAATCCCCCGTAGTGCTTTGATAGCGTTGATACAAAATCTAACAGTATTTCTTGGCGAAGTGCAACAGCATCGCGATTCATAGCATGGATGTATTCACTCTGAGGGAAATCAGATGAAAGCGAATACATTTTCCAGAAAATGGCGGGAAATTTCAGCGAGCTGATCTCGCGATGAAATCCAATTTTTACTTTATGAGCCCATAGGCGCTTTAAAAATTCCAGATCATCACCGACTTTGGTCTTCAATGACCACGGACCGATCGCCTCGACGAGAGAGCGCTTATGCATCCAATTGCTCGGGGAAAGTCCTCCATGCTGGGTCTTTAGACTTTCGGGAAGACTAAAAAAACTGACAACTCCTTCAGGTCCAATAATCGCTCCTAGGGAATAGACAAAATCGCAATCTTTCTGTTGGATATGCTTCGCGAGTCCCTCGAGATGCCATGGGAACCAAAGATCGTCATGACCTAAATAAGCGATGTATTGCCCTTTCGCGTTTTTTAGACCCTCATTTCTAGGCTTGCTTGGGGTTCCGGAATTCTCGGGGAGATTCAGCCAGTGAAATCGATCGTCACCAAAGGACACGACGGCCTGCTCGCTATTATCAGAACAGCCGTCCCCGACGATCCAAACCTCGAAGTCCTTAAAAGTCTGACGCAGAACGGTTTCCAAGGTCAGCCTCAATGTGCCGCTGCTGTTATAGGTCGGGATAATGACCGTGATTAATGGTGAAGAAATCATTCGAATATTCTATTCCTGTCATCCCTTTAGAGAATGTGCGGGAACGAAAATCGCGTTTTTGCCGCGATTTTGAAATCTTCCAAGGAATTTTTTTCCTGGCGGAGAAGCCGTTCAAGAAAATGGTTATAGAGAATACTTCGATGCCGGCTTTGAAGGGCGGAATAGCTTTGGCTGTGTATCGAGCTGATCAGATCCAGTCGCCTGGCATCCCAAAGAATGTCCGGACGGTCGTCTTCGTGGAAATCCGCGATGACGAACTTCGATTGGTATTTAACTTCCGGAGCGAGGTAATTCAGGCCGTCAGCCCCCACCACCAGAAGAAAGTGAGCGGCGTGATAACCGTTGAATCGGAGATCGGTATTTTGGTACCTTTCCCGAATGAAAAAAACGTCGTTGCCGCCGTTCCTTCCCGCCCTGATTTGCTCGATCTTTGCCGAGACCCCGTCTTGATCAGCGAGTTCAGGCGAGCCCAATCCCCATTTTGAACAGAGAGGATGGAAATATATCCAATGCGCGCCGGCAGTCCTCAGCCGCTCAACCAAGCTATCCAGCTGCCCCACTCGGCTCGCCGACGTGAGCGCGCTCGCTCCGATCTTGAGCTCACTTCCTTCCCGGTCGATCCGCTGTCGAAGGAATTCGATCCGCTTCAGAGTGCTTCCGACCCCTCCTTTGGAGTTGTCCTCCCAATCATACATGGAAAGCCGGATCGTCGTCGCGTATTTGAGCAATGCGTCGGCGACATGGGATCTATTGATGAGGCTCCCATTGGTGACAACCGCGATCTCTTGAAAACCAAACCGGCGGGCGTTCTCGAGAACCTTCGGAAACAGAAGCGACATCGTCGGTTCACCGCCGGTCAATAAAAGGCCTGATGTTTGACCCTTGAGATTGGCAAAGAGCTTCTCCAAGAAATCTATGGTTAAGTGATGATGCTTGGCGGAATTGATGCTTGGACATTCCGGACAAACGCGGGTGCACTCGCTCGTCAGATCGAGCTCAAGCGTTACCGGAAATATGTTTTTGCCCTCCAAATAGCTGTTGACCCTCTCTTTGTGAAGGCCGACTTTTAATATCGACCCGACTTCGGGTTTTGAGTTGATCATCCTTCTGTAGCAGGCCTTATCTCTCGATGTAAAAACGAGTATATCAGAATTTCATGATGGCGTTAAGAGCCCCGGAAATCGGTGTGATAGCCAAGGAATAGTGTCCCCCTCAACAGACAAGCTAAAATGTCCCCTTCCAGGAGGAGGGAATGAAGGAGACTATCACCTTGAGTACGCGTGAGGTTCAGCGGATGCAGGTTCTCGAGCAGGGCCCGGAAAGCCAAGCGGCAGAGATCCCCCAGCTGGAGGCTTTCGACCGGAAAGCCTCTTATAAGCCGCCGCAGAGAATCTCCCGAGAGAAGCTGGACGCCCTCGGGACCTTACGATACGTAGCCGGCGGGGCCCTGGCTCCATCTAAGATGTCCCATGACTTTCTGATGCAGGTCCGCATGGACTCTATCGGAACGGTTGTTTATTCGGATTTCATCCGGCATCCGGAGTGGGGGAAGCTCCTCTAGAATGGCCGTTCCCCCAGGAAGCTCGTCACCGCCGATAATGACCGCATTTATAGTATTTCCGAACCCAGGCAGACGATTTTCCTCTACCGAAAAAATGAAGGATTCCGTGACCTGGCCATGGAAGGCGTCACGGACCTTGTTCCGCGCTCGGATAGAAAAAGCCTGTACATCGTCCGGCAAAAGAAAACATCACTCCTGGATCTCGAGGGAGGCGGCGCGGACCGGAACGATGCCGATCTGGGAAAGCTCTTCCCCTGTTTGGGCCTCTACAGTGACCCTAAAAACAACCTTTATGTTTTGATGGAGAAGAGGCTTCTCAAGATGAACGAGGAGGGGAAAATCATCCGGACCCATGTTGTTCTTATTGGCTATAGCGGATGTGATACAAGTCCTGCATCCGCATCAAGATCCTGCGGTTCTCACCTTGCACTTTCCTGTTTCCCATTAAATATTTTTTCTCTGTACCAGGAATAGGTTAAAGCGATCCCCTTCTCAAGATCCACTTCGGGAACATATCCGGTCATACGGAATGTCTTGCTCATATCAGGAGCCCTTCTTACGGGCGAGCCCGCGGCGCTTTCGCCGGGTTTGATCTTAAGATCCTTGCCAACCGTCCTCAGAACTATTTTTGCGACATCTTTCATTGTATATTCCGGGCTTTGATTTCCGATATTAAATGTTTGTCCTGCACATTCTTGCATTTCACCTACAGCCCGCATCATTCTTACCGCATCCCTGATATAGCAGAATGTTCGTTTATGGTCGGCGGAAAACACATCCAAAACACCGGGAAGAGGTGTAACGTGAGCAAGCTGTAAAAGTTCGGGGATCACATGCGATAGTCCCATTCTCGGACCGTAAAGATTATGCGGTCGAACAATCGTAAAAGGCAGACCGGAATGATGGCAGAGGGCTTCTCCATAAATTTTTGAAAGCATATAACTGGTTCTCGGCAGATCCAGTCCGGTGAGAGCGAGCGGGGTGGTTTCAGGCGTCGGTATTTCCATCTTAAAATGCTTGAGTGTTCCCGCATAGACCTCGCTGGTTGATGCAAAGATCAAACGCTTCAAATCCTTCTGCTCCCTGCAAAGATCAATTATTCCGATAAGCATGAGCATGTTATTCTGCAACACCTCCAAAGGACGTTTCTGGACATGAGTGACGCCGATTATCGCGGCAAGATGATAAATATACTGATAATCCCGTTCAATTACATTCTGCCATCCCTTCGAAAGCAGGTTCCGTTCGATCAACCGCACTTTGCCGTTGGCCAGAAGATGTTTCAATTCGTCGTCCATCATGCCGCGCTGAAAATTGTCCAAAATATCGATCTGATATCCTTCTTGGGCGGACAAAAGAGAGGAGAGATGATAACCGATGAACCCCGCTCCCCCTGTAATGAGAATTTTTTTTATTGCAGTCATTCAATATCTCCCTTCTCTTTTTTTGTTATCTGCACGATAAAATATTTATTATTTTTATAACTGTATTTATTCATTTATAGAAACGAATTTTCTTTCCATTATTACATCAAGCCACGTCCGATGGATCCGACCTCAAATCCGGCTTTTTTCAAATTCCGGAGCTGTTCCGAAGAAAGAACGGCATTTGCATCAAAAATATAAGGACGATTTTCTTTCAACCAAACCGGAAAATCAAGCTGCTGATATTCCTTATGTTGAACCGCCAAAACGACCGCATCAAAACCCTCAGGCGAAGGAAGGTCTTTATAGATCCGCATGTGGAGTTCCGGCCAATAATCCAATAAAGGATCGCACGGAACGATCACGGCTCCCATCTGAACGGCTTTTTCATAAAAAATCCTGGCCGGCGAACACCGCGCATCCCCGATGTCCTGCCGATAACTGACGCCCAGCAGCATGATTTTTTTAGAATTGAGATCACCGTTGAAATGACGGACAATGAAATCAAGGGTGACCAGAGGCATGTTGTTATTCACCGTAATGGCTTTTTCTGAAAAAGGAAATTCGTTGTTTTTAAGGTTGAATAAGTCCCTCGCAGCGACCTTGGCAAATAACGGATCTTTTGTCAAACAGTATCCACCGACGCCGAATCCCGGTTGTCTTATATTATTATGGGTTGGTCTTTTTCTGATGGCATCAATAACCTCGAACAGATCGATCCCGACCGCTTCAGCAAACCTGCCCCATTCTTCGATAAAAGCGATATTCACCGCTCTATAACTGTTTTCAAGAACTTTTCCTGTCTCTGACGCGGTCATGGAATGCAATCGGGTTAACGGAAAATCCTTGACATTGATCACTTTTGAAAGAAAATCCTCACATTTATCAGCGGCTTCTTCCGTATACCCCGAATACACGCGCCAAAAATTAATGATGGAATCCAGATATTTGTCTCCGGGCATGACGCGTTCATAAGAATGTGCTATCAAAATAGCATCGTCCGGCAGTTTTCGCTCTTTCAAAATGGATCGGATCTCCGGAACAACTATCTTTTCACAAGTACCCGGAGGAACCGTGCTCTCAACAATGATCAACGCTCCTTGAGGAAGATACGTGCCTAAAGCTCGTATCCCTTTTTTAAACCCGTCCATTCTTACGACCGGTTTTTTCCGTTCGAATTCAAGATCCAGATTGATGCTGACAAGTGTTATGGAGGCAAGCGCAAACACGGCCGGATCACCCGTCGCGAGAAGATTCCCTGCTTTCCAGACCTTTTCGAAAGCGAAAGACATTTTTTTATCTAAATTATTAAAAGGCAGTATACCCCGGTTGATGGAATCGATTCTTTTCTGACCCTCCCCGGTCGGAAGATCTACCCCGATGACATTAAAAACAGATCGTCCTGAAGCGTCTCTCGCCCCGGCAACCGCAATACCCATTGCCAACCCGACGAACCCCAGTCCTTGGATACAAACCACCGGGCGGTCAGCATTATTAACATTCCTGTTCAGTGCGCGCGCAACATCAGAATAAACCTTATAAATACTGGTCACTATCTACTCCATGAAAAGCGGTACGTTGTTACGAAATTCAAAACAAAAGATCCAGAAATCTTCTTCCGTTCAAATAATATAACATATTCAGGAATGTCATCAAGCATGCAATAATTGCCCAAAATTACGATAGAAGTTTTTAGGGGTCCGGTTTTTCGGGATCAGGTCATCCTGGTTCGGCTACGAAGGAGTTTTTTCGGCGTTCGACGACGCCGCGTTTTTCAAAATGATCCCCAGTTCTTTTGAGCCTGGCCATATGAGAGGGGGCCCCTACTTCTTTCCTTGACAAGCACGCGGCCGGGGACCATTATATGCATAGATTGGTGCCAGAACCATCAATGAGGTTCTTATGGAACAGTTCGAAAATGAAGTGGAGTTGATCGAATACTTCATCGAATACTTTAATATTCTCCGGAAACGACGATGGCTCATCATCGTTCCCACGATTCTCCTGGCCCTCGTCGCCGGCATCGTCAGCTTCCTAATCCCGCCCAAGTGGGAAATCGATGCCATTATTCAGCCGGGGAAGTTTTTTGTTCGGTCCGAGAAGGGGACGTTCACCGAGGCCGTGGCCATGAACCCCAAACAGCTCGCGAGCCAGATCAATCAGGGATCCTACAATAGCCTGATCAGCGCCAAACTGAATCTGCAACCAAGGGAGTTCCCCAAAGTAAGGGCGGAAAATCTGCGGGGCACCAACCTCGTGCGGGTGAGCCTTAAAACCGGAGAAACGGATAAAGTCCGGACGATCTTAAATGCCCTTTTCCAACATATTAAGGGTGAACTCGACCAAAAAATCGATGTCGAAATGGAAAGCGTCTCCACGCAGATCGCGGCCCGCGAAAACGACATCAAAACCAAGAGCCTCGACATCCAATCCAAGAACATCGACATTGAAAAAGCTCAGCAAGAGATGATCTCCGCCGGCAAAAAGCTCAACATCTCCGAAGATCATTCCCGCAGCCTTGTCGACGAGATCGAAAAACAACAGAAAACGACGCTGGAGCTTCTCTTGTACTTCAACCAGGAAGACCTCCGTTTTTTAGTTCGCGAAAAAGAACAGGAGATCAAGAGCCTGAAGAACGAGATCGAGAAGATCAACCAGGAGATTGCCGGAATCCGGAGCGACATCCAGCCTCTAATTGAAATTAAACTGCGCATCGACTACGCCCAGTTGGTGAAGGAACCGACAGTATCGCTGCGTCCGGTTTATCCAAGGAAGAAGGTGAACGCTGCCATTGCCGGATTCCTTGGGTTCTTCTGTTTCTCGATCCTGGCACTTTTCTTAGGTTATATTGAAAAGCGAAATATCAGGCTAAAAACCGGTTCTTGATCGCATTCGCTGATCACCGTCCTGATGAAATTAGCAGCTGTCCCCAATAATTTCCTTGACAAGCCCTTCCCGGCTTCATAGAATCGGCTTATCCAACATTTTGTTGGTGACGGGAGTGCGTTAATGAGCCGTTTCTCCTAGTTCTCTCGGCGCGCAACTCATTTATTGGCAATTATAGTCCGGTGCCTTCCTCTCTCCACCGGCGGTAGCTTGCCTTCCGCCTGAATCGAGGCGCGCCCCCCAAGCCCCCCAAGGAGACGAACCCCGAAGACCCGAACTTAAGCGACTTCGATGAGCCGAATTGCCCGCGCCGTTGCTGCCGGATATCCTCACCATATCCTCCAGCGCGGCAACTACAGCCAGACGGTCTTCGAGGAGGACGCCGACTACCGCCGCTACCTCGACATGCTCGGCGAATGCTTGGCCAAATTCGGACTCTCTATCTGGGCTTACTGCCTGATGAGCGACCATGTCCAATATGTCTGTGTCCCCAGGGATGCCGATTCCCTGGCCAAAGCCCTGAACACTCTCCACATGCGCTATTCGCAGTATTTTAACGACAAGAAACACCGCCACGGCCACCTCTGGCAGGGCCGGTTCTATTCGACCATTCTCGACGACCGCCACGCCCTCGAGGCCATACGCTACGACGAAACGAACCCCGTGAGGCGTGGCCTTGTCGCGGACGCGACGGATTATCCCTGGTCGAGCGCGCGGGGGCACGCCTTGGGAGCAAGCGACCCGGTCTTGCAGGACGGGAGCGCGATCATTCACGCGGCCGGGGATTGGAAATCTTACTTGGGCGCCGCGGGCGACGGCGAACTTGTTGAGAATATCCGAAAGAACATGCGGACCGGCCGTCCGTGCGGGGACCGGGAGTTTGTCCACAAGCTCGAGATCCTGCTCGATCGGAGCTTGACGGCGAGGCCGAGGGGAAGGCCAAGGAAGACAACGTGATGATAAAGGCCTTTTTTGCATCGTCCATAACGCGTCTCATGATGTGAAGGGATATATGATGAAAAATTTCGCGCTCATTGGCGTAGCTGGTTATATCGCGCCACGCCATCTCAAGGCTATCAAAGAAACCGGCAACCAGCTTGTCGCGGCACTCGATAAAAGCGATTCGGTCGGTATCCTTGATAGTTACTTTCCCGATGCCGACTTTTTCACTGAATTCGAGCGCTTCGACCGCCATATCGAAATGCTACGTCGAATGAACAGCACTCGTTCCATACAGTATGTTAGTATTGCCTCTCCTAACTATCTCCATGACGCTCATATCCGCTTCGCCTTAAGAGTCAACGCAGATGCTATCTGTGAAAAGCCGCTTGTCCTCAACCCCTGGAATATTGATGCGCTCAAAGAGATCGAGAAGGAATCCGGGAAGCGAGTTCACTCTATCCTCCAGCTTCGTCTCCATCCGGCCATCCAATCCCTGAAACGACAAGTCGCCGAAAACATCTCGGTCCGCAAACGCGACATCGACCTCACTTATATCACAGGACGCGGCAACTGGTACCGGTATTCCTGGAAAGGCGACGAGGAGAAATCGGGCGGTATCGCCACCAATATCGGTGTCCACTTTTTCGATATGCTGTCCTGGATCTTCGGCGCGCCTCTGGAGAATATCATCCATCTCAGGTCCCCGAACCGGGCCGCCGGATTCCTCGAACTCGAAAGGGCCCGCGTCCGCTGGTTCCTGTCCCTTGACGTCCGCGACCTGCCGCCCGAGGTGGCGGCCGCGGGAAAGCGCTCATATCGCTGCATCACCATCGACGGCGAGCCTCTCGAATTCACCGAAGGATTCACCGATCTCCACACCCGGAGCTATGAGGAGATCCTCGCCGGCCGGGGATTTAGACTTGAAGAGAACTGCCGGGCGGTTGAGATCGTCCACCGCCTCCGCCAGGCGGTGCCGGAGCCTTCCCGGGGAGAACGGCATCCGCTGGCCCTTAACATTCCGACAAAGGAGTAAACCTCTTGTCCGACAAGCCCTATTTTGTTCACCAGAGTTCCTGCGTTGACGACAATGTCGAAATCGGCGAAGGCACCAAGATCTGGCACTTCTCCCACGTTCAGAGCGGCGCCCGCATCGGCCGGAAATGCGTCCTCGGCCAGAACGTCAACGTCGGAAACAACGTCGAGATCGGCGACTTCGTCAAAATCCAGAACAACGTCTCCGTCTATGAAGGCGTGACTCTCGAGGATTACGTATTCTGCGGGCCGTCCATGGTCTTCACGAACGTCTCCGTACCGCGCGGGAAATACCCTCAGGTCGGGGCCGCTTTCTATATACCGACAGTGGTTAAAGAAGGAGCATCGCTCGGAGCAAACTCGACCATCGTCTGCGGCCATACAATCGGCCGGCATGCATGTATAGGTGCGGGCGCGGTCGTTACCATGGATGTCCCGGATTATGCGTTGGTCGTCGGCAATCCTGCCCGGATCGTCGGTTGGATGAGCGAAGCGGGAGAAAAGTTGAAATTCGATGAAGCCGGGCTCGCGGCCTGCGCCCGCTCAGGAAGGACGTACCAGTTTATAGAAGGGCGCGTCCGGGATGTTACCCAAGAATAGCGAAGAAGTTTCCGCCGACATGAACGTTCCCGGATTTGATACGAGTTTGCCAGGTTAACGTCATGAAGCTGATCAGGCAAATCTCTTCTCTTTTAGCCATTAGATGGATCCTAATTGGCCTGGGCTTCATCACAGGTATCTTTGTAGCGCGCACTCTAGGGCCACAGGGGAAGGGCGTACTGACGTTGTTGGGCTCGTTGATGGCCATGATGTCCGTGGTTGCGAGCCTTGGCCTGCCTTCCTCAGCGGCCTACCTACACAAGCAAAAAAAATACTCTATTGGCACGCTGACAGGAGTTGCCGCCCTGTTTTGGGTCGTTGTTGCCTGCGCCTTGGTAGCTCTCCTGTTTTGGAAGTTTGAAGCATTCATCAAAATCTTTGCTGGTGATTTTAGAGGCGTCGCCATTGAGCCGATCTGGCTTTGGCTGAGCCTGGCGACCTTGCCAGGACTTGTGTTCTCGGCATTCGTTAATACCATCCTGGTTATTGACGATCAGATGCGGCTCTACACCCTGGCGAGCGTCGGTAGCCAATTGGTGGGCACCGTCTTGAGTTGGACGCTTGTGATTGTGCTCAAGTGGGGAGTCACCGGTGCCCTAGTCGCCAACGTGGGTGTGCTATGCTTTGCGACTGCCATCGCGTTTTACTGGCTGCGGTCCTGTGGAGAACAGGGGAAATTACATCTGTCATGGCCTGCATTCGTTCAGATGGCCCGCACAAGCTATGGACCATATTTCACGGGCCTCGTCGCCAGTATATTCAAGCGCGGAGAAGGCATAGTGCTGGCGTTGCTCCTAGACATCAGTATGGTCGGCTATTATGGAGTTGCGCTAACACTCTATGACCTGCTGATCGACATACCGCGCGCGACCTTCTGGCCGATTGTGGGGCGGATGGCCGATCTGACAAGCTCCAATCAGGCCGAAATGGCCGCCAGGAGCATCCGGCTGCAAATTGTCACAATGGCAGGCCCGGTCATTGGGGTCGTTCTGATCAGCCCTGCTCTCATCCCGCTTGTTTACGGGCAGGTGTTCGCTCCAGCCGGTCTGTTGCTGGCCTGCATGGTGCCCGGCGTGCTCTTTCGCACGGTTCATCTTGGAGTGTTTGCTTACTTTACCGCACAGGGGCGCGCTGAGGCAACATTGCCCAGTGTCACCGTGGCAGCGGTGGTCAATTTGGGACTGGATTTTGTCCTGGTTCCCTCCTTGGGCCTGATAGGGGTCGCGATTTCAAATGTCATCGCTGAAGTTTTGGAGGCTATGTTGAGCGTAATCTTGTTCTTGAAGCATTCGCATGGCCGATTGAGTGATGTGTTTCCACCCCGAAAATCTGACTTGTTGGATCTGCTGCGCATTACCAACGCTTTTGTTCAGAAAGCCAGGAGCACGTTGATGGCTCGCACGGGGTGACTATTCTATGATAAGTGAGGTTGCCACATAACAACTATGCTCACGACAGCAAAAAGCACTCTCGCTTGAATGAACCGGGGCGGCATGTCATTAGCAAACGGATTGCGGATGAGGTGATTGTTTTGTCGTCTTGACACAGGTGTGTGAGGTCTGTGTATGATAAGATCTGTTGGTGCGTGGATTGGGCGAGGCATTCGCAGGGCGTTGCGGTTGATCGGTATCGCTGCTTTCCGGGAGCGAGCAGGCTATCATTATGTGCCTGATTACTATGGCCGCTCTGCTGGCAAGCACGACGATATCCGCACGTTGCCGGTGTTCGGGCAGTTAGCCAACGACACAATCGCACAACAACGGACGCTCCTGTACTATGACAGGTTGTATACGATTTATCAGGCGTTGCGGCACGTCAAGAACTTGCCCGCCTCCCGGCACGGTTTTAACATTGCGGAAGTGGGTGTGTATAAAGGCGGCACCAGTTACTTCATGGCCTCAATGATCGATGCGATCGACCTTAAGCCGACAGGCCTACATTGTTTCGATACGTTTGAAGGACATCCCGGCGAGGACATACGAACGCAGTTTAATGGGGCGCATGTGGCAAAGACATTTGGTGATACCAGCTTCGAGGCCGTTCAAGGCTATTTGAGCAGATTCAATAATGTGGCGCTGTATAAAGGGCGCTTTCAAGAAACCTGTCATCAAGTCGAGTCGCTCAAGTTTCATTTTGTTCATTTGGATGTTGACATTTATGAGCCAATGACGTTTGCTCTGGATTTCTTTGACAGCCGTCTGGTTGTGGGCGGCAGCATCGTCGTGGACGATTATGGCTTTCTCACCTGCCCGGGTGTTAAACAGGCCGTCACGAAATTTCTTGCGAGCCAGCGCAACTATTTTTCGCTTCATCTTCTAACAGGGCAAAACATCCTGATCAAAACGAGTAGGGAGGGATAAGAACCGTGAAACGAGAACTCATGATTGATCGAACTTACATCAGCGATGTGAGTGACTGCTACATCATCGCTGAGATCGGCCAAAATCACCAGGGTGACCTGAACAAAGCCAAGGAGATGTTCCATGTTGCCAAAGAGTGCGGCGTGCAAGCGGTTAAACTGCAAAAGCGCGACAACCGCTCACTATTTACCCGTGCGATGTATGATTTGCCGTATCAGCACGAGAATAGTTTTGGCTCTACGTATGGCGCGCACCGCGAGGCGTTGGAATTTGGGCGCGATGAATACGTCGCATTGAAACGCTATGCGGCTGAACTGAACTTGACAATGTTCGCCACGGCGTTCGACTTTCGGAGCGCTGATTTTTTAGCGGAACTCGCCATGCCGGCTTACAAGATGGCCTCCGGCGATCTCAAGAACACGCCACTCTTGAAATATGTAGCGCAGCTCGGCAAGCCGATGCTCGTCAGCACGGGCGGCAGCACATTGGAGGATGTGCAACGTGCCTACGACACCATCATGCCCATCAACTCTCAATTGTGCATTTTGCAATGCACGGGGGCCTACCCGGCCGAACCGGAGGACATGAATCTGCGGATGATCGAGACCTTCCGCGAGCGATTCCCGGATGTCGTCATCGGCCTGTCGGACCATCAAAACGGGATTTCGATGGCATTGGTAGGATACATCCTGGGCGCACGGGTGATCGAAAAGCACTTTACCCTCAACCATGCATGGCGAGGAACGGATCACGCTTTTTCGCTGGAGCCGATCGGGATGCGCAAGCTGGTGCGCGATTTACGCCGCGCACGCATAGCCCTGGGCGATGGCGTCAAGCGCGTGCTGCCGTGTGAAGAACGTCCCCTGTTCAAGATGGGCAAAAAACTGGTAGCTGCCCGCGACCTGCCCGCCGGTCATGTGTTGACCCGTGAGGACATTGCCATCAAGTCGCCTAACGATGGCCTGCCGCCTTACGAATTGGATAAAGTGATCGGCAGGACGGTGCTTCGCTTTCTTGCCGAAGACGAGAACATCTTACTTGATAATTTGAAGGACTAAGCGTGGTGACAGGCAACGCCTACTTTTCTGATGACGCCTCCATTGTTCAACTCGTTCGCGCCGTGAGCTTAGTCGCATTCGACTTTGATGGCGTGTTCACCGATAACATGGTCTATGTCTTTCAAGACGGCGCCGAGGCGGTACGTTGTTCTCGAGCCGATGGCATCGGCTTGAGGAAGCTGGAGCATGCGGGCATTCAGGCCATCATCATCTCGACCGAAACCAATCCAGTCGTTTCTGCGCGCAGTCGCAAGTTAAACATTCGCTGTGTGCAAGGCTGTGACGACAAGCGCGCCGCACTGGAAGGCATCGCGCAGGAATTAGCCCTGTCTTTAGCACAGGTCGCTTTCGTAGGCAACGACATTAACGACCTGGCGTGCCTCACCTGTGTGGGCTTTCCTATCGTTGTTCAAGATGCGCATCCCGACGTATTGCCCTATGCTCGTTATCGGACAAAAGCGCGAGGGGGGGAGGGAGCGGTGCGTGAAGTTTGCGATCTGTTTGAACGTGTGTTGATAGCGCGAGGAGTAGGGTAAATGCCTAGAGATATTTTCAGCGTGCAGGACAAGGTTGTGGTCATCACGGGTGCCCTCGGCCAATTAGGACGGCAGTTCAGTTTGGCGCTCGCGGATCGAGGGGCCAGGGTGGCTGTCTTGGACGTGCAGGTGGATGAGCAGCGAGTGGCGGCGCGGTTCGGCGAGCGGCAAACAGATGAAAGACTCATGTTTGTGCCAGCGGATATCACGCAACGCAGCTCTATTGAAACCGGATTGAAGCAGGTGATGGATCGGTGGGGAGTACCGCATGCTTTGATCAACAATGCCGCACTGGACTCGCCGCCCGATGCGCCTGCCGAAGAGAACGGGCCCTTCGAGATGTATCCCGAAGCCTCGTGGGACAGAGTGATGCAGGTTAACGCTAAGGGCGTGTTTCTGTGTTGCCAGATCATCGGCGGGCAAATGGCTAATGCGGGGCGCGGCTCGATCATCAACATTAGCTCGATCTATGGGTTGGTTTCGCCCGACCAGCGCATCTATGAATTTCGTCGCAAGGGTGGCGCGACATTCTTCAAGCCTGTCGCATACTCCGCTTCCAAGTCTGCGCTCTTTAACCTCACCCGCTACCTGGCGACGTATTGGGCCGAAAAAAATATCAGGGTGAATACGCTCACGTTCGCTGGTGTCTTTAACAACCAGGGTGAAGAGTTCCTCAAGGGCTACTGTGCCAAAGTGCCGTTGGGCCGGATGGCGCGCGAAGACGAGTACAATGGCGCGATCATCTTTTTGATTTCAGATGCCTCGTCGTACATGACCGGCTCCAACATGGTCATAGACGGCGGATGGACAGCGTGGTGAGGACTATGAACAAGGCGCTTTTTCCAGCAGAGATTCCTAACTGGATCAATGGCAAGGAACAGCCAACCGTATCGGGTGAGCTGTTCGATAAGTTGAGCCCGGCCAGCGGCAAGGTGTTGTGCCGAGTTGCCAGGTCGCGAGCTGCGGACGTGCAGCAGGCAGTCGAAGCAGCCAAACGAGCACAGTCGGGCTGGGCAGATACACCGCCTGTGCAGCGCGGGATGCTCTTGCACAAGCTCGTGGTAGCTATGCAGTCGCAACAGGCCGAAATCGCCCGCGTCGTGGCGGCAGAGACCGGCAAGTCATACAAAGATGCTTATGGCGAAACAGGCGGCGCTATCCAGTGCGGCCTGTTTTACGCCGGCGAAGGCCAGCGATTGTATGGTCGCACGACGACGAGCGGTGTCCCGAACAAGTACGCGATGACGGTTCGACAACCCATCGGCGTGGCCGGGCTGATCATTGCAGCGAACACGCCGATTGCGAACGTGGCCTGGAAAATATTCCCGGCGCTGATCTGCGGCAACGCTGCTATCTTGAAAGCGGCAGAGGACACACCCGCGACGGCCTGGATCGTCGGCAAGATTGCGCAAGAGATCGGCCTGCCTCCCGGCGTGCTCAATATCATTCAAGGCTATGGCGAAGAAGCCGGTGCGCCACTCGTAGAGCATCCTGATGTGGGCGTCATTAGCTTTACCGGCTCGACTGAAGTGGGCCGATACGTCCAACGTGCGGCGGGCGAGCGATTTGCCAGAATATCGCTGGAATTGGGCGGCAAGAATGCGCTGGTCGTGTGTGATGACGCCGACCTGGACAATGCAGCCAGGTGGGTGCTGCTCTCGGCGTTCAGCAACGCGGGGCAACGGTGCGCTTCAGCCAGCCGCGTGATCATCTTTGATGCCGTATATGACAAATTCCGCGATATGCTCGTGGAGCGAACGCATCGGCTAAAGGTTGGCCCGACAGACGACGATGATTTTGGGCCGGTGATCAACGAGGGCCAACTCGGTGCCATGCTGGCGGCGGTGGAGCAAGCGCGCCGGCAGGGCGCTGTCATTTTGACCGGCGGCGCGCGCATGACGGACGCCGAGCATCGGAATGGTTTTTACATGGCGCCGACGTTGCTCGAAGGTGTAGATCCGCACGCCGACATTTCTCAATGCGAGCTGTTTGGCCCCATCACCATTTTGTATTGCGTCAAAGATTTCGACGAGGCATTGAAGCTGGCCAATGATTCGCCGTATGGCCTCACCGCCTGTATCCACACGCGCTGTCTTCATCGTGCTATGCGCTTTTGCGACAAGGTTCAAACCGGCGTGGCGGTAGTCAATGCGGGTACGTATGGCAGCGAACCGCACGTGCCATTCGGCGGATGCAAGCAATCGGGTAACGGTTCGCGCGAACCCGGCACGGAAGCGTTGAATATTTATTCCGAGATAAAGGATATTTACATCAACATTGATTCCAATCAATTGTGAGAAAGAAAGAAAAAGTAAAATGGAGAAATCTAAAAAACCCCTCGTCGTTGTCATAGCGGATATCATTAAAAAACGAGGCTGGTTATATTCGGCAGGCATTCCCCAGCGTATTTTTTCTCGCCTGTCTTCAGTCCACCCGGTGGAGTTCCATGCTCAGGAGCCGTCCAAGCGTTATCCATATTTAGAACGCAGGAATTATGTGCCAATCGGAGTGAAGCAGGATACCGTTGAAAAATTCAAATCACCTCTTCGCAAGGCATTACAAGCCCTAAGATCGGGCTGGAAGTCCAATTTTCGGCTAGCGGGCAAGGCGGTTCCTTATGAGCGAACAGTTCCCGCTCTGATAGGAAAAGCGAAAGCGGCAGGAGTAAGCTATTTAGCTCTAGTCATGGACGATAATGTGGCTGTGTTCCCTGAAGCCGTCGAACTGGCTTTTCGATTCGCGAAAAGGGAGAAAGCTGATTTACTCTACGCAACGCAAATAGAAGGATTACTCCCAACAATCGTTTCGATTTCGTTATTGGAAAAGTGGCTGGAATGCGATCCCAACCCGAATCTCAAACTTTTGCAGACGCCTGACAAATTAAGTGGGTTTGGAAAAGTCGTTGGGATTGATTTTCTCGACGCAGGGAAGTATTCGGGGCAAATCCGTTGTTCGCCGCTTGACTTACACGAAGCATGGCTGTTGGAATACTGGGAAGGTGTCGCTGATGAATTAGAGAGAGCATTAAAGCAAATCTCTGAATCTTGGGGAGAAGGGCGCCTTAAGCTCGAAAAGATTATCCGAACCTATTGCTCGAAGTTCGCCCCCGGCCTTGAGACATATCGCATCGTTGGAACCCTGTATGATGTGGAAGATTTGCGACAGCGTATGATGACCACGAAGAAACCGCTCACAGATTATTTTGTAATCGCCACTCATTATGGCCGCTTCCTGCAAAAATATGCGGGACTCAAACCCAACTCTCACGTTGTGGATATTGGTTGTAGTTGGGGGTACTTGGGATTTGCCCTCGGTAACTTCCTAAACAAAAATGATGGGGCCTACCTTGGTGTGGAAGTCCAAGAGGAAGCGACCAAATGGTCCAAAGAACGTCTCGGCTGGCTGGGAGATAATTTCCAGTTCGTGTATCTGGATATTCATAATGATTATTACAACCCTGAAGGTATGACTCCCAGAGGACAGGTTCGCTTACCAGTTCCGGACCAATGGGCCAATGTAATTTTCTTGGGCTCCGTATTTACCCATATGCAGGAAGATGGCGTCCAGAGTTATTTGGAAGAATTTTACCGGATACTTGCCCCAGGAGGAATCGTCACATTTTCTTATATTGACAGTTCCTATTGGAATTTTGGCAAAGAATATGCGATTGAAGATATGAGGGTGCCGGATAAAACAACAGTTTACAGTCGCGAGAAGATCAAGTATATGATTGAAAGGGCCGGTTTGAAAACGGCTCGTGATCCGGTCAATATACGTCAATTTGACCGAACGGATTATCAGACCTGGTATTTTGCGGAACGGTAAAGGCATTGAGGAAGAATACACCAAGCATTATGGCGTTGATTCCAGCTCGCTCTGGATCCAAACGTATAACGGATAAGAATGTCCGTCCGCTGGCTGGGCATCCGGTCATGGCTTATACCATCGCAGCGGCGTTGTGCAGCGAAATATTCTCTGACGTGGTCGTATCAACCGACTCTGAAAGATATGCCGATGTGGCTCTCCACTACGGAGCGCAAGTGCCTTTCTTGCGACCCGCCCAATTTGCAGGCGATATGTCCCCTGATATCGAATGGGTGGAATACACCCTGAAGCGGCTGCGCAATGAAGGGCGAGTCTACGATGGCTTTAGCATCTTGCGGCCGACCAGCCCCTTTCGTCGGGCCGAGACGATCCAACGAGCCTGGCGTGAATTTCTGGACCAACAAGGCATAGATTCCTTGAGAGCTGTCGAAAAATGCAAGCAGCATCCAGGCAAGATGTGGGTGGTGCGGGGCAAGAGAATGATGCCGCTGTTGCCGCTCGGCCCGGCGGGGCAGCCCTGGCACAGCAGCCAGTTTCAGTCGCTGCCCGAAGTGTATGTGCAGAATGCCAGCCTGGAAATTGCCTGGACGCGCGTCGTCTTTGAGGGGCGCACGATTGCGGGGAACGTTATCATGCCGTTCTTCACACAAGGCTACGAGGGATTTGACTTGAATCAACCCTGCGACTGGCAGTTGGCCGAGGACCTTGTGCGGAGTGGGCAAGCGATCTTGCCGCCTGTGCTTCAAAAGCCGTTTCGGGAATCCTAGTAAAAACCATCCACGAAGGACATTCTATAGAGGAATCAGAAGACATCAACCGGCATGATCAACCTTACGCTTATCCCGACAGATGAGTTCCGGCGCGTCCGCGCGGCGCCGATCGATCGCCACGCCCGGATTGCCCTCATCGCCGACATGTGCCGGGCGAACACGCTAGCCGCTGTCAAGCGAGCCGGTTCGGGCCATATCGGTTCCAGCTTTAGCGCGATGGACATGGTGGCCTGGCTTTACTATGAAGAGATGAACACGATTGCGGTCGGCGTGGACAGCCCGGAGCGCGACATTTACTTTTCTTCCAAAGGACATGACGTGCCCGGACTCTATTCGGTGCTCTATTCCCTGGGTGTCGTTCCTGAAGAAAAATTCCTCAAGCTGCGCCGCTTTGGTGGATTGGACGGGCATCCCGATATTGGGGTGCATGGCATCGAGTCCAATTCTGGTTCACTAGGGATGGGCATTTCCAAAGGCCGGGGCATGGCTTGGGCCAAAAAGTTTCTGGGGCGATCGGGCCGCGTTTATGTGTTGACCGGCGACGGCGAATTGCAGGAAGGGCAGAATTATGAGGCCTTGCAGTCTACGGTCCAGCAGCGAGTCGCTAATCTGACGGTCATCGTGGATCACAACAAGATCCAATCCGATAAACTGGTGAGCGAGATCGTCAGTCTGACCGACCTCGAGCGCAAATTCACCGTTTTTGGCTGGCGCGTCGCGCGCTGTGATGGGCACGACCTCCACCGATTCGAGCGAGTGCTGGCCGAGTTCAAGACGGTAAAAGATAGTCCACAGATCTTGATCGCGGACACGATCAAGGGGCGCGGCGTATCGTTCATGGAACACCCTGCTGCGCTCCAGGCGAATCGCGGCTTGTATCCCTGGCATTCCGGCGCGCCCGATGACACTTCCTTCCAGGCCGCTTATCGAGAACTCGTCGACCGGATCAACTTGCGCCTGAGTGACCGGGGCCAGTCATCACTCGTTCTGAAAGATATGCCGCCGCTCGAAGACAATCTAGGCGTGGGGCCGCGCATGATTCAAAGTTTGGCCGGGGAGCCGCTCAGTCAGGCCGCGCAAGCCAGACTGATCAGCGGTGTTTCGGATGAATATGTGGCAAAGGCTTATGGCCGCGCGCTGGTCGAACTGGCTGTGCATCGCTCAGATCTGGTGGTGCTCGACGCTGACCTGGCTTCGGATTGCCGGGTCCGCGAGTTCGAAATGACCTATCCTGACCGATTCATCGAGAACGGCATTATGGAGCAGGACATGGTTTCAATGGCAGGCGGCTTGGCGCGCCAGGGGTTGCTGCCCGTTGTCAACTCGTTCGCCAGCTTTCTCGCCTCCCGCGCCAACGAACAGATTTACAACAACGCCAGCGAAAAGACCAAAATCATCTATGCCCTTCACTATGCGGGCCTCATTCCCGCCGGGCCGGGAAAGTCACATCAGAGCCTTCGCGACATTTCGCTTTTCGGCGCTCTCCCGAACTGTATCGTGTTGCAGCCATGCAACGCAGACGAAACGCGTCAGGTTGTCGAGTATTGCGTGAACCAGGCGACCGAAAACTGCGCCATCCGTCTTGCGATTGGGCCTTCGCCGCGCGAGATTCAACTCCCGCCCGGCTATCGCCTTGAGCCAGGACGCGGCGTTGCGCTCACGCAGGGTGATGACGCCATTTTGTTTGCGTATGGGCCGGTCATGCTGCACGAGGCGCTGTTGGCGAGCGAACTGTTGGCCGAGCGGAAATTTGGACTTAAAGTTGTCAACCTGCCCTGGCTGAACCGCGTTGACGTGAATTGGTTGGCCGAAACGCTCGCGCCGTTCGAGACGCTGTACGTACTGGATGACCACGCGCCGGTCGGCGGTTTGGCCGATCACTTGTTGCACGTCTCGGCAACTGACCCGCGCCGTTTGACCTATCGGCGGCTGGTCAAGTTTGCGGTCGAAGGATATCCGGCCTGTGGCACGCCCACCGAGGCGCTGCGCTATCACCGGTTGGATGGCGCATCACTGGCCGAGCGCGTCCTTCGCAGCCGTGATGAGGCGAGATGATCTTTGTTGGATCACAAAACTATGCAAGACATTGACATTGTCTATTTATATGAACATGCCACCCGCGAGCTGGACGTAGCTTGCGCGATCACGTCCATCCTGCAACAGCAACATGGCCTGCGCGTCGAGATCATACAGTGGCCGCATGGATTTCACCGTGTCGCAGGCCGGATACATCCGCGCGTGGTGGTCGTGCCATTTTGCTACACCGAGCGGAGCTACCCCACCTGCTTGATGGAATGGCGCAAGGCGGCCTTTTTCAACCTGACCTGGGAGCAACTTTTTTACAAGGGCAATCTTAAAGCTAAGACACCACGAGGCGATTTTGCCGTCAACCATGTGATCCATCACTCTTGGAGCGACCGGTACGCTTCGTTCTTGCGAGAGCAGGGTATCCTAGAGGATCACATCTTTGTCAACGGCCAGCCCGCGTACACGCTATACAACGAACCCTATCGGCAATACTTTGAGCAGCAAGCTGATCTTGCCGCCCAGCACGGGCTCGACATGACTAAAACCTGGGTCTTTTTCCCGGAAAACTATAACTGGGCTTTTTACTCTGAAGCCACGCTGAATCGCTTTATTCAAGATGGACAATCCCCGGATGATGTGTTCGCGATGAAAGATTTTTGCACCCGGTCGTTCCAAGAAGTGATCAAGTGGCTCTGCGATCTTGCCGGTCACGACCAAATCGAGGTTATTGTGCGCCCCAGGCCCTCGACCTCCTTGGCTGAATTTCGAGCTGCTGTACGGCGCATTATCCCATCCATCCCAGAACGGCTGCGGATCATCCAGGATAAAAGCGTACGAGAGTGGATCATGGCAAGCGATATCGTTCTCTCATCTCACAGCACAAGCTTAATCGAAGCCGCTGTTGCAGGGAAGCTAGCCCATATCGTCGCGCCGTACCCGATCCTCGCGTCGCTCCACCAGGAATGGCATACATTCGTTCCGCGCATCAGCACGCGACAAGAACTCTTGGACGTCGCGCTTCACCCATCCGAGTCCGCGGCCGATCGCCGATTGGAGCATTGGGCGCACAATACCCTCATGTCGCGCGGCGATGCGATCCAAAACCTAGCCGGTTATATGGCTCGACTCTGCAAAGGTGACATTCCGGCGCCCCCTGTCCCGCCCAGGCAAAGCGTGACCCCGCCTGGAAGAATTCCGCTGCCCAAGTGGTTTTTATTCGAGTACCGGCGAATCCGGTATCAAAAGATCCGGCAGACACCGGCCAAGAAAATCGAACCGGAGTACGTCAAGGACATGGTCAACTCGGCAGAGATCGAGAATCGGGTGAGCCGGTGGGGCCAAGTGCTGGCAGGAGGCAGGAGAGCATGATGCGAATCCTGATCACCGGCGTCGCTGGTTTCGTGGGCGCACACCTGGCACACCATCTGAAGTCCCGAGGTCACCAACTTTTTGGCACGGACCGTGTAGCGCCCAAGCCATCAGAAGCAAGCGTTGCCTTCTACCCTAGCGATATTTGTAACAAGGCCACAATCTCGCGAGTTCTCGTAAAAGTGCAGCCGGATGTGATCTATCACCTGGCTGGTGTGCTTAAGTCGAGCGATGCCAACCAGTTCTACACGGTTCACGTGCTGGGCACCGTGGCCTTGTTTGAGGCGATTGTCAATGCGGGAATCAAACCTAACGTCATCGTAACCAGTTCGAGCGCTGTCTATGGACACGGGCGGGGCAACCGGCCCCTTACCGAGCAGGTCAAGCCGCAGCCCATCACTCATTACGCGCTTAGCAAAATCGCTCAGGAAGCGGTAGCCTTGCGCTACTATCGGGCCTGTCAGTTGCCGGTCGTCATTACGCGCACCTTCAACATCATTGGCCCACGCCAGCCGCCTGATCTCGCCTGCTCAGCGTTTGCCCGCCAAATTGCCCTGGCCGAACAATTACGGAACACGACGACTATCATGACGGGCGGACTTGGCGCAAAGCGAGATTTTATCGATGTTCGTGACGCTGTGCGCGCCTATGAAATCGTCGCGCGCCTAGGGCAGCCGGGAACGATCTATAATATTTGTTCTGAAAAAGCGGTGTCAATCCAGCAATGCTTCAAGGTGATGATGAAAATGTCGAAGGTGGCGTTGCAAGCAGAGGTCGATCCAAGCCGGGTGCAACCTAACGATGTTCCGATCCAAGTGGGCAGCGCAGCACGGATCCGCGCTCACATGGGCTGGAGACCCAAAATCACATTGTCACAATCGCTGCAAGACCTGTTAAATTATTGGCGGGAAGCCGTGAAATCTCATCTCGTTGGATAACTCATGAATTGGCAAGACACGCGTGTTCTCGTCACCGGGGCCGGCGGCTTTATTGCCAGCCATCTCACAGAGCGATTGGTGGCTGAAGGTGCACATCTACGCGCCTTTGTCCGCTATAACTCTTGCGACGAGGGGCTGCGCCAGACGATCGAGTGGATCACCGCTCACCTTGAGCTGTATAAACCCGATCAATTTGCGGTGTGAGAGTGAAATCTATGAAAGCCATTATTTTAGCTGGAGGGAAAGGTACCCGGCTTGCGCCTTATACCACTGTCCTTCCCAAGCCGCTCATGCCTATCAACGACATGCCCATTCTGGAAGTTGTCCTCCGCCAGTTGGCTCATCATGGTTTTTACGAAATCACTCTGGCCGTAGGCTACCTGGCCGAACTGCTCATGGCCTACTGCGGCGACGGCTCAAAGTTCAGCATAAAGTTGAGTTATTCGCGTGAAGAGACACCGCTGGGCACTGCTGGCCCGATTGCCCTGGTGCCTGACCTGAAGGAAACTTTTTTGGTGATGAACGGCGATCTGTTGACCACGCTCGATTATAGTGAAATGTGGCGCTATCACCGTGAGCGGGGAGCCATCGCCACTCTGGCGAGCTTTCAACGTGATGTGCGGATTGATCTGGGCGTGATCGAGTCCAATGCGGCCAATTGGGTAACGAACTATGTGGAAAAGCCCACGTATCGCTATGCTGTCAGCACAGGTGTTTACATTTTTGAGCCGACGATATTGAATTACATCTCGCGCGGCCAACGCCTTGACTTGCCAGAGTTGATGTTGAGCCTTCTGAGTCAAGGCGAGCGAGTCAGCAGTTACCCGTTCACCGGCTATTGGTTAGACATTGGAAGGCACGACGACTATGAAGCCGCTATTCGAGAGTTCGAAGCACACCGACACGAGTTCCTGCCAAAAGATTAGCTGACAGTCGCAGGATACATTTACATGCAACCCATTTCCGGCCAGTCGCCACAATTGACCCTCATCTTGTTCACACAATCTTATCCTTATGATGTTGCCGCCGAGCAAACATTTTTGGCTCCAGAGGTCGAGTATCTGGTCACAAACTTTCAGGTCATTATTGTGCCGGAGCAAAACGGCGGCGGGAAGAGCGTCCTCCCTGATGCCATTCAAGTTGAGGAGGACTTCGCCAGAATAATGCAGGCCAACTCTGGAAAAGCGAGCCTGCTGCTTGAAGCGCTCTTCTCGCGCTCTCTTTGGAAGGAACTCGTCACTCGGCCTTCGGTGTTATTGCAGCCGTTTTCGCTCAAGTGGTTGATCGTGTTTGTCGGAAAGGCGGAACTAACGCGTAAATGGGTGTGCCATTTTATCGCACGCCATAAGTTGGACACAAGCCGGTGCATTGTCTATACCCTCTGGTTGGACGTGAGCGCGATGGGGGTTGGTCTGGCCAAGCAATCTTTTCCCCGCACCGCCCTAGTTTCTCGCGCGCACGGTTATGACTTATACGAAGAGCGTCACCGTCACGCCTATTTTCCATGCCGCCCACAGTCTTTGAAAACCCTTGATCGCTTGTTTCCTGATTCGGACATGGGCAGCCGGTATGTAGCCGGTCGTTATCCCTGGTTTGCGTCCCGGTGCGAAACAGCAAGGCTGGGAGTAACCGATCCAGGCTTTGTCACTTCATGTTCAAGCGATGGCGTCTTTAGGATCGTCTCGTGCTCATTCGTGGTGCCTGTCAAGCGAGTGGACCTGATATTGAAGGGAATCCAGCGCGCCACTCAGCTCAGACCGAATCAGCAATTTGAATGGCATCACTTTGGAACCGGGCCGCTAAAACTAACGATCGAGAACAACGCGCTCAAGATGCTTCCGGCCAACGTCAAAAGCTATTTTCCGGGATATTCTACCGTTGAGCATTTGATGCAGTATTACAGAGGCCATCCTGTTGATCTGTTCATGAACGTGAGTGTAACCGAGGGGACTCCTGTTGCCGTCATGGAAGCGATCAGTTGCGGCATACCGGTTATGGCTACCGCTGTGGGAGGCAACCCGGAAATTGTTTCGGAGCAAAACGGCCGGCTGCTGAGTCCGAACCCAACTCCCGATGAGATCGCTGAGGCCATTTTGAGCATCTTGGATAATCCCGACCTGGCAATAGAAAAAAGGAAAGGGAGCCGCCAAGTGTGGCAAGAAAAATACAATGCCTCTCAAAATTTCCAAGCCTTTGCAGATCGCCTGAAGGCTATTCGAGCGCAGTTATGACTCGTTTGTATTCGCGTTGACGAAGGATGGTCAGTGGCATGATCGCAATTGTTGACTACGGCATGGGCAATCTCGGTTCGATTGTCAACATGCTCAAAAAGGTCGGCGCTGATGCAACGCTCACATCGGACCCGACAATGATCGAGAAGGCTGACAAGCTCATTTTGCCGGGCGTGGGAGCGTTCGACAATGGCATGAGAAACCTGACTGAGCGCAACCTGATCTCACGGCTCACGGCTCGTGTGTTGCAGGAAAAAACCCCCATTCTGGGTTTATGCCTCGGGATGCAGCTATTCACCCGACGCAGCGAAGAAGGACAATTGCCCGGCCTCGGCTGGCTGGATGCAGACACGGTGCGCTTCAGATTTGACACCTCCCAGGCCCACCTCAAGGTTCCACACATGGGCTGGAATACGCCTCATCTCTGCCGCCCTCACGCGCTGTTTGCCGAGATGGATGCCGAGCCGCGCTTTTACTTTGTGCATTCATATCGTGTTGTCTGTGCGGACACCCACGATGAGTTGGCGCACGCCAATTATGGAATTGACTTTGTGGCCATGGTGGCGCACGACAACATTCTCGGCGCGCAGTTTCATCCGGAAAAGAGCCACAAATTCGGGATGCGGTTGCTCAAAAACTTTGCGGAGCGTGTCTAGATGGTGCTGACGCGTGTCATTCCCTGCTTGCTCCTCAAAGGGCGCGGGCTGGTCAAAACCGTCAGATTCAAAGACCCGACTTATCTCGGCGATCCCATCAATATTGTCAAGATTTTCAACGACAAAGAAGTGGACGAATTGCTGTTCCTCGACATCGCCGCGACCGTCGAGAACCGTAAGCCGCCCTATAAATTGCTGGAGGAAATTGCCGGCGAGTGTTTTATGCCGCTCGGCTATGGTGGCGGCATCCGTGACCTGGAGGATATCAGAACCATCCTGAACCTGGGCGTTGAAAAAATCTCGATGAATAGCTATGCTGTCGAGAATCCTTCTTTCATCAGAGCGGCCGCGGATTATGCCGGCAGTCAAAGCGTTATCGTCTCGATGGATGTCAAAAAGAATCTCCGGGGCCGGTACGAGATTCTTACGCGCGGCGGCAGAAAAGCGACAGGTCTGAACCCCGTCAAATTCGCTGTGGAGATGGAAAAGCAAGGAGCCGGTGAACTGCTGTTGAATTCGATGGATCGGGATGGGATGATGCAGGGATATGATATCGAGCTGATAAAGCTGATCACCGGCGCAGTGGGGATTCCTGTTGTGGCATGTGGCGGCGCCGGCAAGACCCAAGACTTGGCAGATGCCGTGAAGCAGGGCGGTGCTTCGGCGGCGGCAGCCGGAAGCCTGTTTGTCTTTCAAGGGGTGCACCGCGCGGTGCTGATCAGTTATCCGACAAGCGAAAAGCTGCGAAGCGCCTTTTATGAAAGAGACTGAACAATGGCGATCAAGGGTGATTCTCCCAATCCTGTAACAGCGGAATCCGCTCGGCTGTATCAGATATGCACGCGATGCATCATGGATACAACGGATCCCAACATCCAGTTTGATGAGAAGGGAGTGTGCAATCATTGCTATACCTATGATGAACGTGTTGCAAAGTATGTGCATACCGGGGAGACAGGCCGACGCGAACTGGAAACCCTGGTCAACCGTATCAAGCAAGACGGCGCAAAGAAACAGTATGACTGTGTGATCGGAGTCAGCGGCGGGGTGGACAGTACCTTTGTCGCATACAAAATTAAGCAGTTGGGCTTGCGCCCGTTGGCGGTCCACCTTGACAATGGTTGGGATTCCGAATTGGCGGTCAAGAATATTGAACAGAGTCTGAAACTGCTGAAGGTTGATTTATTTACCCGCGTTCTTGATTGGGAGGAATTCAAGGATTTGCAATTGTCATTTTTGAAAGCATCTACGCCGGATTCGGAGATTCCGAGCGATCATGCCATCATTTCGATCATGCGTTATATGGCTAAAAAGATAGGAGTTAAATATATAATCTCCGGAGTCAATGTGCGAACCGAATCGCACCTTCCTGCAGCTTGGTCTCAGGGGCATCTCGACTGGAGGTATATCGCGAGTATTCAAAAACGCTTTGGCACTGTTAAACTCAAGACTTTTCCCCACATGGCTTATGGAACTCAAATCTACTTTCGCTTGACGCAAGAATGGATTGATATTTTGAACTATCTAGATTATTCCAAACAGGAAGCCGTGTCCATTTTAGAGCGGGAAATCGGGTGGAAATACTATGGGGGCAAGCACTACGAGTCCATCTACACACGATTCTATCAAGGATATTGGCTGCCAAGGAAGTTTAAATACGATAAGCGTAGGACTCATCTTTCAAGCCTTATTTGTTCCGGCGAAATGACAAGAGCACAAGCGCTAAAAGTACTAGAAAGTCCATCTTATCCTCCCACGTTGCAGGAGGAAGATATCGCCTACGTGATCAAAAAGTTTGGTCTGACCAATGAGGAATTTCAGGCAATTTTAGATCTGCCTGCTAGAACATATGAAGAGTATTCCAACTATCTTTCATTGAGCCGCAAGTTGCGGCCATTGACACGGCTTGCAAGTCGTTTGTTGCGCATTCTAGGATAAAATATGAAAGTTCTTATTCTGGCACATTCAGCCGCGCTAGGAGGATCCGGCCGCAGTATGGCAACGGTAGTGGAGCAATTGCGGATAGCTGGATGTGAAGTCGTTGTGTTGACTCCATCTGGGCCAATTTGTGCCGTGTTGGAGAATTTGGGTGCAGAGGTTGCTTTTTGGGAGCCGCCTGATTGTCAATGGCTCGGGACTAGTGTCTATTCGTCCTTAGTATCCGCGCGTGGCTTGAATGTTTTAGCATATCGGTTGTTGTCTCTGGCAAAATTGCCTGTCCGCCTGATGCGCAGTGTTCGTATGATTCGAGAGATCGTTACACACCAGTCTATTACAACTATCTACGTGAACACGCTTGTGCTTTTTCCGGTTTCTGGGATCTTGGCATCCATTCGTCAGGGCCATCATGTTCGAGTGCTTTGGCAAGTTCGCGAAGTGCTCAACAAGCACCTTTTGCGAATCGTGTACTCTGGTATTGCGAAAAGTATTGCGCATGCTTCAGATGTCATCATCGCGATATCCGCCAATGAGGCACGTGCCTTCGAGTCGTTAGTCCCAGTCGAGATAATCCACAACACCGTGCCGATCGAGTGGGCCCGAATGAAGGATCGTTACCTTTGTGCCAATGGTGACAGACACCGAGTTTATATGACATGCGATTTTAACTCAGGTAAGGGCATTGCGGATTTTCTAGCGATGGCTGAGATTGTTCACGAGAGATGTCCGCAAGCTGAGTTTACATTGTATACACCACATCCGCGACTCCATCAGGGTCCCACTTCGCGGATCTTGCGGGCAGTAGGTTATTGGAACGACAAGGTAGCGTTGCTGGTTGATTTCTTGGGCAATGCGAAGGAGCTATCGTTGCGTCGACATGTTCGCTTGATATTTGATTATGCCATGGACTTGGAGTCCCATCGCCAAGCGGCCGTTTATGTGCGGGCTGATCGAGCCGCTTGTCCTTGGGGACGTGACATTATCGAGGCCATGTGGGCAGGTGTCCCCGTGGTGGCTACGGGAACTTGTCAAGAATTCGTATTGGATGGTCAAACGGGTTTTCTCGTGCCTCCTGCGCGGCCGGATTTACTGGCAGACCGGGTCTGTCATCTGCTATTGAATCCAGAGCTACGAGCTGCGATGTCCAGGGCTAGCCGCGCTCGAGCGCTCGAACTGTTCTCGCCCGATCTGTTCAATGCGGAGATACGCCGAGTGTTCAGCAAGGAAAAGTAATGAAAATTATCGCTCATTATCTCCCTCAATTTCACGAAATTCCAGAAAACAGTATATGGTGGGGCCCCGGTTATACAGAATGGACCGCAGTTAGAAGAGGGAAATCTCTGTTTAAAGATCATTATCAACCGCGTATTCCGCTTCATGAAGAATATTATCGGTTAGATAAAGTCGAAACGTTGAATTGGCAAACTGAACTGGCAAAAAAGTTTGGCATATATGGATTTTGTATTTGGCATTATTGGTTCATGGGAAAATTATTACTTGAAAAGCCGGCCGAAATATTTATTAGTAAGGAAAAAACAAATTTCCCATTTTGTTTTGCTTGGGGAAATGAATCATGGACTAGAGCATGGTACGGTCAGGAAAATAAAATACTGATTGAACAAAAATATGGAAATCAAATAAGTTGGGAAAAACATTATTACTATTTGAATAAATTTTTTTCGAATGAAAACTACATAAAAATAAACAATAAACCAATACTAGCAATATTAAATACATCTGATATCCCTGAGTGTGAAAGGTTATTAGAAAGATGGAATAACCTTGCATTAAAAGAAGGCTTTTCTGGAATATTTTATATTCAAATCCTTTCCGGACGCCGTATTGATAATCGTTCTCTTTGTATTGACGCTCAATTACGTTTTGAACCTGGATATACTTTAACGCACGTCATGCCTTTATTATGGAGGGAGATGCGAAGAGCGAAAGCACTTATAAAACGGATAATAAATAGATCAAACGGAAAGCATAAATTTATAGAAAATATCTTATCCTATGATGAATTGTATAGGAATATGTTATTAAATAATAATATCAGTGATAAAAAACAAATCCTTGGCGGTTTTACGGATTGGGATAATTCGCCGAGAAGAGAGTACTCATCAACCGTTTATCGCGGAAGTACTCCCGCAAAATATGAAAAATATCTAATAAGTCAAATAGAGCAAAGCCAATATATTTATAAGAGCGATATGCTTTTTATTAATGCTTGGAATGAATGGGCCGAAGGGGCGTATTTGGAGCCCGATTTAAAGAATGGTTATGGTTACCTAGAAGCCGTTAAAAATGCACTAAATATTTCACTCGCGGGTGATAAAGGAAACCGCCTGGGGGTTCAAGGCTGAGCAGGATGCCAAGAACATAATGGGGATTAGGAAGCCGGTCCCTGACGCTCCGCGGCGGCGGTGATGGCGACTCGCATGGGTTGGCGATTTCTTTCGGCAGGCGCATAACATGATGAGCAACAGTGACAAAAGCTATCATGACGAAAAGAAAGCAATAGCAACCACCATCTCAATAACTGGAGGCACAGGCTTTATTGGTAAGCACCTAATAAATGCTTTGTCCCATTTTCCGGATTTGGAGCTAAGAGCCCTTACGCGTTCAAAGGCAGAGTGTCAATACCTGAAGGCGACTCATGTGAGGTGGTTCTATGGGGACTTGGAAAATCTTGAGATATTGCGGGAGTTCTTGGCGCCCGGGGGCGTACTTGTACACTTGGCCTATCCAACTGACTGGAATTCAACCCGTCATCTGTCAGCAGCGGAGGAATTGGGCCGCGTTGCCGCAGAGGTCGGGGTAAAACGTATTGTCTTGTGCAGTACGGCAGTGGTCGTTGGCAATGCAAAATCCAGACGAGTTAACGAAGATACGATATGTTCTCCAGTGAGTGACTATGAACGCACCAAACTCAGCATTGAGCAAACATTTGCCACTTTGGGGAAAGATGCATACCAACTGGCGGTGCTGAGGCCCACAGCCGTGTTTGGTGCGGGTGGTCGCAACCTCTTTAAACTGGCCCGTGATCTTACTCAGGGCAGCCTGACCGTCAATTATCTGCGTTCATCCCTGTTCGGCAGGCGGCGCATGAACCTGGTGTGTGTGGAAAATGTAGTCGCTGCCCTGGACTTCCTCGTCCGACGAGAGCAGGCCATGTCCCGTGAGGTTTTCATTGTCTCCGACGACGATGACCCGCTGAATAATTTTCGCGACATCGAAAGAGAGTTAATGACGCAACTTGGAGTCGCAGATTACCCGGTTCCGCCCTTTCCCGTACCACGACAGGTATTGTCCGGCATCTTGCATTTGGGCGGTCGTAGTTGTACCGACCCTAAACGTATTTATGATGGGTCACGTCTGTTCCGAGCAGGATATAAAAAAATATCAACGATCACCCAAAGCCTGAAGCGTTTTGCAGTTTTCTTCAAAGGTATTGATTAAAAATTTGCATATACAGGATCGCCGCGAGGCATAATGAAGATATTAAACGTCGATATGTCGCTTGACCCGATTCTTGGTGGAGGGTCGGTCGAGAGAACATTTCAGATGAGCCGTTTCTTGGCGCGTTCCGGTCATAGCTGTGCCATTCTCACGACCGATCTTGGGTTAACCCCTGAGCGAGTGGACGCATTGGCCGGCGTGGATGTTATTGCCTTGCCTTGTTTGGTTAAGCGATTCTACGTTTCAAGATTTTCGTATTGGGCCGTTCAAGAAATTGTGGGCAAGAGCGATATCATCCATCTGATGTGCCATTGGACATTTCTGAGTGCGCTTGTTTACTATTTTTCTCGCCGGCTAAAGAAGCCCTATGTGGTATGTCCGGCAGGATCGCTGCCTATTTTCGGGAGATCTAAGTTGATAAAAACACTTTATAATTTGGCGGTTGGAACAAAAATAATCCGTAATGCCGATAGGTGTATTGCCGTCACGCGGGATGAGGCTTCACAATTTGTGCGCTTTGGAGTCGGGCATCATAAGATTTCCGTTATTCCGAACGGCATTTGTCTCGAGGAGTATTTGGCCAAAGACGATGATGCTTTCAGGCAAGCGTATGGACTTTCGGATAATCCCTTCATCCTGTTCGTGGGTCGCTTAAACCCGATTAAGGGACCGGACTTGCTGTTGCGTGCTTTCTGTGCGATCAAAGATAAATTCCCTCATCATTTGGTGTTTGCCGGGCCGGACGGAGGGATGCTGAGCGACTTAGAGGAAATTGTCAGGCAGGAAAATGTTGAAAGCCGCGTACATTTCGTCGGGTATCTCGGCGGAACACAGAAGTCTCTTGCATATCATGCGGCTGATTTGCTGGTTATTCCGTCGCGCTCGGAAGCGATGTCAATCGTCGTCTTGGAAGCCGGCGCCACGGCAACACCGGTATTGATTACCGACCAGTGTGGCTTCAATGATATTAAAGAGATGGGCGGAGGGGTCGTCGTGCCTGCAAGCGAGGAAGGAATAAGAGAGGGGTTGATAAATCTCTTGTCGAGGCCGGGCGAACTCAAAATGATGGGAAACAAACTGAAGCAATACACGCAGGAGTTTTTCGCATGGGACCATATTGTCGGTAAATATATCCAGTTGTATGAAGAAATCCTCGGCATCAGTTGAGCTGATGAATAAGTGATGCAGCCTGTTATCGTCACCTCCCATAGATTGACAGTTCGGTATATTTTAGGTGTGCTTTTTGTGTTTTTTTCAACTTTGCCTTGGGTATCCTTTGGTACAAATAAATTAGATATGCAGCCGTGGTTCATAATCCTTGGACTTCTATTCGTAGTCTCAGTAGCGAAGTTTCCTGTTAGGAGGAATGTCTGTTTTATTATTCTTATTCCAGTGGCGTTGGTATTAACGATGATTTTGTCCGGATTTTATGTTGACTTTTTTTCAGCTAGAGCCATCGTTTCATACATGGCGTTTGTTTTGGTTCTTTTCGGCTTTTATGTATACGTGATGCGATATGGCTTCCCCTGGAAAATTATTATTTTTTCTAATATTATTTGGCTGTTCGTTGCAGTTTTACAAATGCGATATGGGAAAATGATATTTGATTTTTTAGTTTCTGCGAGAACGAGCGCACCAAGAGGGGTTACAAGTTTGGCCGTCGAGCCGACCTATTTTGGCCTTTTCCTTCTTTTTATAAGTTGGATGTATTTAATTGCGGGAAACTACAAGTTGCCTTTCAGGATTTGGTTGCTTGTTATTTTAAATAGCGTTTTTATGGTGTTCTTTTCTCGATCATCTACGGCCGTGTTATTTTTGGTTGTTGGCATCTGCTTTTTTGTAATAGGATCTTTTTCTGTTCGTTCTTCTGTGGGTTTATTATTAGCTTTAGTAATATCCCTTTTGTCAGTTCATTATGCCGTGCGTTTGGTGCCGGGCACCAGGTTGTTTTCTCTATATAAGAAAGTGTTTTCAATGCGTGTTGTCGAGCTTGCCTATATTGATGAAAGCATAAATGAAAGGTTGGCTGATGTCATATTTCCAATCCACGGTTTCTTTATAAACTATGGCTTGCCCGGTGGGTTTCACTCATACAGCTTGATGCGCTCGGAGCTTATAAGTGTTTATGGGGGCTATTTTTGGGGTAGTGGCACGGACAATAGAATCATGTCTTTTTTAGGGGCTTTTATGTATGAGCTTGGTTTATTTGCAGCCGTGTTTTTCGTCGGCTTATTTTTAATGCTCTGGGATGGTACAAAAAAAAGATTTGCGGAGCTTGCCTTCTTTTTTATTTTGCTGAACTCAGCAATTTCTGTGGCATTTCCTTTGGTGGCTATGATTATTTCAATGTGGTTTTATAAAAAAAATTCGGCACGCTCGATAACAACTTGAGATGACCCCTTTCAAGAACACACCGGGCAAATGGGCGCAAAAATCAATACGGTTCTATGATTGGTTGCTTGGCCGGGCAGAACGTCCTGATTTTGTTGTGCTTGACTGAAATGTTGATACGATCCAATTATCCTAATATGGAAGGCAGGATGGAACAATGTTTAATAGAAAAACGCTTCTCATAACCGGCGGCACGGGCACCTTTGGTAATGTTATCCTGAGGCGCTTCCTTAACACAGATATTACGGAAATTCGCATATTTAGCCGAGACGAAAAAAAACAGGATGACATGCGTTGTGCGCTGAGAAACCCCAAAGTGAAGTTTTATCTCGGTAACGTTAGGGATTATGACAGCATTATACCGGCCATGAAGGGAGTTGATCTGGTTTTCCACGCAGCCGCCTTAAAGCAGGTTCCCTCTTGCGAATTCTTCCCGCTTGAGGCCGTTCGCACAAACACCCTGGGTGCCGAAAACGTAATGAACGCAGCGCTTGAGTGCGGCGTCAAGAACGTCATAGTTCTAAGCACGGACAAGGCGGTTTACCCCATTAACGCCATGGGGATGTCAAAAGCTCTCATGGAAAAGATGATGGTCGCCAAAGCCCGCGCCTATGGTGATTCAGGCACGGTTTTTTGCGGCACGCGATATGGTAATGTCATGGGATCAAGGGGTTCTGTGATCCCTTTGTTTATAAGCCAAATTATCGAAAATGGGCCTCTCACCGTTACCGACCCGGATATGACCCGCTTCATGATGTCGATCGATGGAGCTGTTGACCTGGTTCTCTACGCTTTTCACCATGGCAAACCGGGTGATATATTTGTCCAGAAGGCGCCGGCGGCAACGATCGAAACGCTGGCAAAAGCTCTTCTTAAGATCTTTAAAGCGAATAACGAGATCCGGATCATCGGAACCCGACACGGGGAAAAATTATTTGAAACGCTTCTCAATCGTGAGGAAATGGCTAAAGCTGAAGATCTTGGGGATTATTATCGAGTGCCCGCGGATTGCCGAGACTTAAATTATTCTTGTTATTTTACAGAAGGGAAACGAAAAATATCCGTCCAGCAGGAGTATAATTCACACATAACGTGTAGACTCGACGTCGAAGAGCTTGTGGAGATGCTTCTCCAGTTGGAAGTTGTTCAGGAAGCGCTGAAGACAGGACGGATCAACCGCTAGGCGACGAACGAAAATGAAATTCCTAGTAACAGGCGCAAGAGGATTCCTTGGCCGCAACCTTAGTGTCGCGCTCCGGCGGAATCCCGATCATGTTATTTATGAATATGATCTTGATTCAATTCACGAATCTTTGGAAGCAGCGCTCGCTTCGGCCGATGTGATTTATCATCTGGCAGGCGTGAACCGCCCCCTGGATCCTGACGAGTTTATCAGCGGAAACGTGGGGTTCACGGCTTATCTCTGCGACGCATTAAGTCGGTTGGGGCGGAATCCGACCTTGATTTTTACATCCTCTGTCCAGGCCGCCTCGGATACTAGCTATGGCTTGTCTAAAAGGAAGGCTGAGGAGATTCTCGCGGATTTCGGCCGATCGACCGGAGCAAAGGTGGCGGTTTTCCGCCTGCCCGGGGTGTTCGGAAAATGGTGCCGGCCGAACTACAATTCGGTGGTGGCGACGTTTTGCCATAATATCACTCGCGGCATCCCTATCACAATCAAAGATCCTGATCGGGAAATCGATCTTGTCCATATCTACGATGTCGTAAAAGCGTTTCTTGGCATTATAGAAAACAAACAGGGGAATAACAATCATTATTTCGAAGTTCAGCCGATCTTTCGCGTGACAGTTGGCCGCTTGGCGGAGATCTTAACCCGATTCAAGGCCGGCCGAACGGACCTGATGATTCCGGACTTTTCGGATCCTTTCATTCGGCGACTTTATTCTACCTACATATCATATATTCCGGAAAGCGAATTTGCTTATAGCCTTCCGATTCAAGCGGATGCCCGGGGAGAACTGGCTGAATTTCTCAAATCGGTTCATTTCGGCCAAATCTTTGTCTCTCGAACCAGGCCGGGCATTGTCAGAGGCAATCACTCCCATGACCTGAAAGTTGAGAAGTTTGCCGTGCTCGAGGGACAGGCTATCATTAGATTCCGTTCTATCCAGGGCGACGATGCTTTCGAGTATCGGGTTTCGGGAAGAGAATTCAGGGTTGTCGATATTCCTCCCGGATATACCCATAGCATCAAGAACATAGGGAATACAGATATGGTCGTCTTGTTCTGGGCTTTTGAACCATACGATCCCAATCGCCCAGACATATACTCGCTTAACGTGGAAAAGGATAAACAAGCATGAAGGTTATGACGGTAGTCGGCACACGCCCGGAGATTATAAGGTTGTCTCGCGTTATGGCAGCCCTTGATACGCACATGACTCAGATTGTCGTGCATACCGGCCAGAATTACGACCACGAGCTCAACCAGATCTTTTTCGAGGACCTGGAGCTGCGAAAGCCGGATCACTTTTTAGAGGCCGCAGGCAGGACCGCTTGTGAGATGGTAGGACAGGTCATCGTCCGTATGGATCAGGTGCTGGAGAAAGAGCGGCCTGACGCGTTGCTTGTGTTGGGTGATACGAATAGCTGCCTTTCGGCTTATGCGGCCAAGCGGCACAAGATTCCCGTTTTTCATATGGAGGCGGGAAACCGTTGTTTTGATGAACGTGTTCCGGAAGAAATAAATCGCCGTCTCGTCGACCACATCAGCGATATTAATATGCCCTATAGTCAGATCTCTCGGCGATATTTGCTTGCGGAGGGCTTTCCGGCCGATCGCATCATCGTGACGGGAAGCCCGATGTTTGAGGTATTACATTACTATATGCCAAAGATTCAGCGCGCCGATGTTCTTGCCAGACTTAACATACATCCGTTTGAATATTTCCTGGTCAGCTTCCATCGCGAAGAGAACGTTGATGGCGCCGAGCGATTAGATAAATTGTTTAAAATCCTCGAAGGCCTAATACTGGAATACGGGCTTCGAATCATCGTCACAACTCATCCACGAACTCGAAAACGTATCGAGGAAACCCACGCAAAACTCGATCCGCTCATCGAACTTCAAAAGCCGTTCGGTCTGACGGATTACATCAAACTCCAGCTCAATGCTAAGGCGGTCCTTTCCGATAGCGGCACGATCACGGAAGAATCCTCCATCCTGAACTTCCCGGCTCTGAACATCAGGGAAGCCCACGAACGTCCCGAAGGGATGGAGGAAGGCTCGGTCATGATGACGGGATTGGAGTGGAACGGTGTCAGACAAGGGCTGAAGGTTCTGGAAACCCAGGGTCGGGGAAATGAACGAACTTTGCGGATCGTGAATGATTATGATGTTCAAAATGTTTCTGGAAAAGTCGTTAGAATCATCATGAGCTATACGGAATATGTCAATAGGGTTGTATGGCGTAAGGGTGTCAGATAGCATCATCTCGTGTTATCCCGGTGCGTTTGAACATTCGCATCTTAGAAAAAATCAGGTGGTTCTCTAATGGCCCGAATAGCTTTTTTGAGCCTCGTTTTTCCACCTGACTCTGTTTCAACAGCCCAAATCATGGGCGAATTGGCGGCAGAATTGAAAAAGATGGGTCATGAACTTAGTGTTCTCACGTCCACACCTCACTACAACCGTGATCCGGAAGCTGAGTCCAGGCAGCCACTGGATGCGTATTGGGGCACGATTCTTCAAAAAAGCACCTTTTGCGGTATGCCCGTATTTCATATCAGCATGCCCCCAAAAAGCATCAGCCTTAAGGATCGGATGGTGCCCTTCTTTAAGTTTCATGTGTTGAGTATTATTGCCGGCATATTTGTTTTAAAAAAACCGGATATTATCATTGTCCCATCTCCTCCTATCACGATGGGCTTATGTGCCTGGCTGTTGGGCCTATTTCACCGAGCAAAATACATATATGATGTCCAAGAGATTTATCCGGATTGCGCGATAAGTCTTGGTGCTATTCGGAACGAAACCCTGATTCGTCTTCTGTATAAACTGGAATCGTTTGTTTATAGCAAAGCGGCACTTGTCACCGTAATCGCCCCTAAAATGGCTCATCAGCTTGCCGCAAAAGGTGTTTCTCCCTCCAAAATAAAGATGATTCCCAATTTCGTTAATATTGAAGAAATGCGTCCTTTGCCGAAAGATAATGCGTTCAGCCGTCAATATGGGATTCAAAACAAGTTCGTTGTCAGCTATGCGGGAAATATGGGGCCGGCGCAAGACCTGGAAAAACTCATCGATTGCGCCCAGTTGATTCAAAATCGAGCGAATATCCATTTCGTCATAGCGGGCGAAGGGATGTGGAGAGATAAGCTTATCGAATACGCAGGGAAAAAGAATCTATGCAATCTTCAGATATTGCCCTACCAACCTTACTCGTTAGTTCCAAAAATCTATGCAAGTTCTGATTTATGTCTTGTGCCGCAGCTGCCAAGCATTACGGCGGCTGCGATTCCTTCGAAAGTCTATCGCATCATGGCCTGTGCCAGACCGGTTTTGGCAGCTACCGATCTTCAATCAGATCTCGCTGAACTCGTAAATAAAGCAAGATGTGGAATCATTGTGAGGCCCGGATCCGCCGAGCAACTAGCGCAGGAAATAACCAGGGCCTCAGAAAACCCAGCATTCCTGCAGCCGATGGGTGAAGCTGGACGCGAGCATGTTGTTAAATACTATACGCGCGAGGGAGTGGCGAAATTGTACAACCGGCAAATTGCCTTATTGATCAGAACCATTTAGCCAAACTTATATGTCCCTTGCAGGACTCCGGTTTTTTGTTTAGGCGCGAGTATGCCCTCCATTTCTGAAAGAGTTTCTCGTGTTCTTGTGACGGGTGCTACAGGTGCCTTGGGGCCACGCGTCGTTGAAGCATTGCAGCAATCTGGTTACCCAGTGCGCGTATTGGCTCTGGATCCTCCAGAACCCAAAATGTTTTCTCAAGCGACGGACTTCCAGCTGGGGGATATCAACGATGAAAGGGCGGTCAGAACAGCCGTCTCCGGGGTTACAGCTATTATCCACATGGCTGCCATGCTTCATATCAATACGCCGTCGCCTGAGCAGATTTCTCGCTATAAACTTATCAATATTGATGGGACTGCGTCAGTTGCCCGAGCAGCCATTGAAGCGGGCGTACAACGTGCGGTGTTCTTCAGTACAATTGCTGTATACGGCCAGGGGGACGGCCGAATGCTCGATGAAAACACCATGCCACACCCGGATAGTGCTTATGCCGAAACGAAGCTATGCGCTGAACGGATTATGCTGGAAACACGAAAACCCGACGGCCGGCCGTTTGGAACGGTATTACGCTTAGCGTCCGTTTATGGATCTCGAGTCAAAGGAAATTATCGCCGCCTGCTTCAAGCCTTGGCCGGAAACCGATTTATTCCTATTGGCCCCGGGACGAATAGGCGGACGCTTGTCTATGACAAGGATGTGGCCAGCGTGGTATTGGCTGTAATGGGGAACCAAAATGCGGCAGGGAGGGTTTTCAATGTCACGGATGGTGAAATTCATTCATTAAACGACATCATCCTGTCTATTTGCGAGGCGTTGGGGCGGAGGCCTCCTCGAATGCATCTTCCTGTCGCCCCCTTGCGCACGACTGTGGAGATCCTAGACAAAGGAGCGAGGATGCTCGGTCTCAGGCCTTACAGCTTTAGGGGCGCTTTAGATAAGTACACCGAAGATATGGCTGTCGATGGGCATAGGATACAAGACGAAATCGGATTTAGACCGGAATATGATCTTCTTTCCGGATGGAAAGAGACGATAGAAGAGATGCGCGCACGAGGAGAGTTATAAGATTGCTGATCATGAGTCTTGCCGTTGCCGCGGGCGCGCTTGTCTTATCATGCCTGTGCGTCGCGGGATTGCGACGATGGGCAGACGAGCGGATGCTGGATATCCCGAATGTCCGCAGTTTGCATACATGGCCAATTCCTCGCGGGGGAGGACTTGGTATTGTTATCGTTGTTCTTATTGGAACCTGGGGCTTATTTTATTTCCGAATCTTGAGCACGCCGTTTAGGGAGATCGCGGCTCTCAGCCTCGGCGGTGGTCTCGTAGCATTGGTCGGGTGGCTTGATGATATTCATAACGTGCCGAGCCGCGTACGTCTTATCGTTCACGCGGTAAGTTCTATTATTATCCTTATGGCAATCGGTCATTTAAATGCGGTAACAGTTCCTGTCATTGGAGATATTCGTCTTTATTCAATAGGCATTCCGTTTACATTAATTTGGATAATTGGTTTGACCAACGCATATAATTTCATGGACGGCATAGATGGGATTGCGGGCGGGCAAGCGGTTGTTGCCGGCTTAGGTTGGACAATTATAGGTTTAATAGGCGGCCAATCGTTCGTTGGCTTAATGGGCGTGCTTTTAGCTGCTTCCAGTCTAGGTTTTCTATTCCACAACTGGCCTCCCGCTCGAATTTTCATGGGGGATGTGGGAAGTGCATTTATCGGATTCACTCTGGCTGTTCTTCCCATTATTGCGGTCCAACGGAATCCACGCTTCATGTTTGCAGGAATCCTGTTGGTTTGGCCGTTCATATTTGATACTTCTTTCACTTTGGTTCGCCGTTTGATTAAAAAAGAAAATGTTTTCGAAGCTCATCGGTCTCATATATATCAGCGGCTTGTCATTGCCGGGTACAGCCATCGTTTTGTGACGCTCATGTATATGGGGTTTTCGGCGACAGGGGCGATTCTTGCCCTTTTTTGGGTTAAAGGATTCCATCACTTTAACGCCCTCGTTATTCTGATACCTATTGTGCTATTCGCCGGCCTTTGGCGATTCACAGTTCTATCCGAAAAGAAGTGTCATCCCGTGAAGGTGGAAATAAAAACGATGCTTGCCTTCCGGAAGCCCAATAACCTACAATGATCTCGAGCGCGTGGTGGAAACAATATAAGAGCCGCGGCAAAGCGGTGTTCCATTTTGTTGGGAACCAAAAAATGAAGTCGATCCTAAGTCGCTTTTTTGGCAAAGTCAACGAAGGTCTGAGCGACCTTATTGTCTTCGCTTTCTCTTTGTTCGCGGCATATTTCATCCGCTTCGAAGGCGCTATCCCTGATAATTTCCGAAACCAGCTTATTGCCCTTTTGCCTGGTATCATCATCGCACGGTCTATCTCTTTCCACGCCTTTTCCGTTTACAATATCGTCTGGCGATATATTTCTATCCGAGACGTATCGCGAATTCTCAAAGCTATCCTGCCCGTGACCGCTCTCTTGATCTTGGCTCGCTACCTCATGCCTGATTCCCTGGCCATACTTTTTATCCCCATAAGCGTTATCAGCCTCGAATTCCTGTTGGCCACTCTGGGAACGGCGGGAATTAGGATGGTGCTCAGGTCCATATTGGAAACGATGCGGCGAGACGATCTGATGCGCCATAGTAATGCTACGGCGAAGAAAGTTCTGCTTATTGGAGCGGGAGATGCCGGGAACATGGTGGCCAAGGAATTAGCCCAGAGGACCGACCTGGGGATCCAAGTTGCCGGGTTCGTCGACGACGATCCGAAGAAGTTCAACAGCGTCATCCAGGGGGTTCGGGTCCTTGGGGGCTCGGCGCAGATACCCGAGTTCACTAGGCGATTCGCGATCGATGAGGCGATCATAACCATTTCCAACGCTTCTTCGCGGGAGATTCGCCGGATCGTCGAGCTGTGCGAGAGCGCGGACGTCAAGGTCAAGATCATCCCGGGGCTCTTCGAACTGTTGGACGGCAAGGTCAAGATCACCAAGATTCGGGAGGTCAATATCGATGACCTGCTGGGCAGGAACGTGGTCGATATCGAGACGCACCACCCCGACGTCGAAAAGCACTATCGAGGAAAACGCATCCTTGTGACAGGGGCCGGGGGGTCCATCGGGAGCGAGTTGAGCCGGCAGTTGTGCGCTTACTGGCCGAAAGAGCTCATCCTCATAGACAAGGACGAGAATAGCATCTTCGAGATCGACAACGATTTGCAGGGCTGCGCGAAGGGGATGCGGGTGACTCCCATCATCTCCAACATCAAGAACGAAAGGCAATTGGAGACGATCTTCGCAAATTTCAGGCCGGAGGTCCTTTTCCACGCGGCGGCCCATAAACACGTCCCGCTCATGGAATTCAACGTCAGCGAGGCGATACTCAACAACGTGCAGGGAACGTTGAACGCGGCGAAGCTGGCCGACCGGTATGGGGTAGAAAGCTTCATCTTCATTTCCTCGGACAAGGCCGTGAACCCGACGAGCGTCATGGGGGCCACCAAGAAGGTGGGCGAGATCATCATCCAGGACATCGCGTCTAAGAGCGGAACGAAGTTTGCGTGCGTGAGGTTCGGGAACGTCCTGGGAAGCCGGGGAAGCGTCGTGCCGCTTTTCCAGAAGCAGATCGCCCGGGGAGGGCCGGTGACGGTGACCCACCCGGACATCGAACGGTTCTTCATGTCGATCGCGGAGGCGGTGTCCCTCATTGTCCAGGCGGGATCGATCGGGACCAAAGGCGAGATCTTCGTCCTCGACATGGGGAAGATGGTGAAGATAAGCGACCTGGCAAGGGACCTCATCAGGCTCTCCGGGCTCAAGGATGACGATATCAAGATTGAGTATACGGGGTTACGGCCAGGGGAGAAACTTTACGAAGAGATCATGATCGACAAAGAACGGGACAGGATCACGCAGTTTGAGAAGATCTTTGTCGCTCCGCCGGTAGAGTACGTGAACAGCGATCTGGAGAAGAGGCTCAAAGAGCTGGTCGCGCTCGCGGAAAAAGGCGAGGACGCGGAGATCATCCGCCATTTCCAGGAAATGAGCATCGGCTACCAGGGAGACTGGCGCGGCGGCGGACGATAGGCTTGGCACGGCGGCGGGTTCGGGAGGTCAGGAGGCAGGGACGAAGGGGTTTCTCCCCTTTTTTATAGCATGAAGGAAAAAATCCGGAAGTCGGTTTGGAGCGATTGGCTGGCGTTGGGGTTAGTCGCGGCGATGGCGCCGGTATTCTTGTTTCCCAGGCCGGGGTGGATGTGGGTTTTTATGTTGGCGCCAATGGCCTGGATGTTGAGGCTGAGGGGCGGGGTGGGCCGGGGCGTAATCGAGCGGACGCCGCTGGATTGGGGGATCGGGCTGCTGGCGGTGCAGATTGCGGTGAGTTGTGTCGTCGTCCCAAACATCGAGCTCAGCCTGCCGAAGATTGGGGGGGCACTCTTTGGAATCATTCTTTTTTATTCAGCTTTGGCCGCTCTTGCGTCCGAAAAGGCCTTAAAGACGGGGACGGTTCTTTTTTTGGCGGCAGGTTGCGCGCTTGCCGTTTTCGGGGTTATCGGCATCATAATGGTCCCCGTGCGGCCTTTCGCAAAGATACTGCCCGGTCTAACGAAGGCGATCCCCTGGCACAGCGGGAAATTGCCCGGGGCCGAGTTAGGGATCAACCCGAACGCCCTCGCCGGGTCTCTGTGCTTCGTCATTCCGCTGGCGCTGGTGTTGCTTTTCTCGGGGAAAGCGCGGGTAGCCAGGATCGCGCTTTTAGGGATTACTTCGCTCGTCCTCCTCGCGATCATATTCTTATCGCAGGCGGTCAGCGCCTGGCTCGCGCTCTTTATAAGCCTGGGGCTTGTCGGATTGAAGAAAAAGAAGTGGCTCTGGATCGCGGCCTGGGGTGCGTTGATCTGGGGATTTTTCTCGTTCAGCCGACCCGCAAGAATCGTGGTCCGAGAAAAGGTCGAAATAAGATACGGACTCTGGTCCACGGGAGTCACGGCCGTCCAAAGGCATCCCCTTCTTGGTATCGGGATGGACCGCCTTCGGTATGACTCTGGAATCGGGTATGAATTTGCTCACGCCCACAATCAACTGATTCTTACGGCTGCGGAACTCGGGATTCCCGGGCTAGTCGCATACCTCGCAATTCTCATCGGCGCGGGACGGATGTGCCTCGATGTGTCGAAGAAAGCGAAAGCGGCCTGGATGAGGGATGCCGCGCGCGGTTTGGGGGCGGGCCAACTCGCCTTCTTGATATTCGGGATGGGCGACGCCATCCCCCTGGGGGGCAAGTACGGGGTGTTTTTCTGGGTGTCACTGGCGCTTATCGCAGCTATGTATAATTACGTAGATCGGAGATTGTGGGTTAAAAAGCACAGGCTGAAGCCTTCGGATACGGCCCGAAGCGCGGGCTGAAGCACGCGGCTGCAGCCTAGGTGTCGCAAGGAGGGTAAACGAACGTGAACGGGCTTAAAAGAGGCATGGGGTGGATCCCGGATTATCCGGACATCCGGGATTACACGAAGGAGACCGCGGAGGTGCAGGAGATGTTGGCAGGGCGGGCGGCGGTGCGGGGAACAGGCGGGACGGGAAGGCCGCGCGGGACGCGCGCGGTGCTTCCGGCAAAGGTCGATCTCCGCAAATGGTGCTCGGCCATCGAGGACCAGGGGATGCTCGGCTCATGCACGGCCAACGCCGGGGCCGGGGTCATCGAGTATTACGAGCGGCGGGCCTTCGGGAAGCACGTCGAGGCCTCCCGGCTTTTCCTCTACAAGGTCACCCGGAACCTGATGAAGATGAAGGGCGACACCGGGGGCTTCCTCCGGACGACTATGGGGGCGATGGTCCTCTTCGGTGTTCCGCCTGAGGAATATTGGCCCTACACCGACAGCCAGGACGGGTTCGACCGGGAGCCGCCGGCCTTCTGCTATGCCTTCGCCCAGAACTATCAGGCCATCAAGTATTACCGGCATGACCCCCCGGGGAGTAAGCCAGCCGAGTTCTTGGAGAGGGTCAAGGGCGCGCTGGCCGCCGGGCACCCTTCGATGTTCGGGTTCACGGTCTATAGCTCCATCGAACAGGCGGGGAAGACCGGCCGCATCCCCTTCCCCGGGCCGAGGGAGAGGATCGAGGGTGGGCACGCGATCGTGGCCGTGGGCTATGACGACAAGATGAAGATCGAGAATAAAGGCGCGGCAGGAGGCGCAGGTGCGGGGGCCGCGGCGACCGAGGGCGCCTTCCTCATCCGGAACTCCTGGGGCGAGGGATGGGGGGAAGCGGGCTATGGTTGGCTGCCTTACGAGTACGTTGAGCGCGGGCTGGCTGAGGACTTCTGGAGCGTGCTCAAGAAGGAATGGATTGACACTGGCGAATTCGTGGAATAGGGGCCAGAATTCAGCTAGAACACGAAAGATAAGATTTCAAACCTGCCGGAAGATGAACAGTGAATAGCAAATATGTGGTTCATTTTATATGCATAATAGTGCTTGACATTTATGTGCTTTGAATTATAATATTACTGTGCATTGATGCCACGACAAGGGAGAAAGGCTATGAGATCAACGGTGACGATCGACAACAAACGCCTGGACGAACTCGTCTACGAGACGAAAGCCAGGAGCAAGGCGTCCGCCGTCAACGAGGCCATAAACGAATATCTGCGGCGGAAGAAGATCGAGAGGATCATGTCGATGAAGGGGAAGCTCGAGTTCGACATGGATTTCGACGAAATGAGGCACCGTGAGCGCTGAGAGGGTTCTTGTCGATACGTCGGTCTGGGTGGAATACTTCAGAAGGGGGAATTCGGATCTTTCCGCGAGGTTGGACGAGCTGATGGAAGAGGGAGGGATCAGCATTCCGGCCATCGTTCTTGCTGAATTGGTCCAGGGAGCCAGGACTGAGCCGGAGATCAGGACCATCGAGGACCTGCGGGACTCGTTCACGGTCCTCGACCAGAAGGATAGTACGTGGATCGATGCGGGGAAGCTTTCTTACAACCTTAGAAGAAAGGGGAAATCCATCCATTTGACGGACTGCTATATCGCCGTGATCGCCTGGGAGAACGGATGCGGCATCCTCACTCGCGACGTGCATTTCCGGGACATCGGTGAGGTTCTCGATATTAAGCTGTCGCTTGTATGATCGAAAAGAAGCCCCTCGTTACGATCGTGATGCCGTGCCTCGATGAGGAGGCCTATATCGGGAGGGCGCTCCGGAGCCTCCTGGATGACTGGGCCATCCGGAACTGCGAGGCGCTGGTCGTTGACGGGGGGAGCACGGACCGGACGAAGCAGGTCGTCAAGGGGTTGATCAGGAACCCGCCGGAGACGTCGGAAGGGGGGAATCTTCGCGCGGATGTCGGGCAGACGGCGGGCGCGCAGAACAGGCCGGAAGACGAGGTCGTGTGGCTTTTACAGGCGAAGGACAGCTGGGTGCGCGATGTGACGCGGGAATGGAATCCGGTAACGGCGGGAAAGAGGAAGGCGGTCATCCGACTTCTGGATAATCGCGACAGGACCGCTTCGTGCGGGATGAATCTGGGGATCGCCCAGGCCGCCGGCAAGATCATCGTCCGGGCCGATGCCCATTGCCTCTTTCCGCCCGGGTATGTAAGACGGTGCGTCGAGCTCCTCGCGGACACGGGGGCGGCCAACGCGGGGGGCGTGATGGTCCCCCGGGGGGAGGGCGGCCGGACACAGGCGGCCATCGCCCTCGCGATGCGGCACCCTTTGGGGACCGGGGATGCGGCCTTCCGGAGGACGGAGTTCAAGGGAGAGGCTGAGGGTGTGGTCTTCGGGACGTTCCGGAAGGCGATCTTGGACGAGATCGGGGGATATGACATCAAGGCCCGGGCCAACGAAGACTCGGAGCTCAATGTCAGGATTCTCTGCGCGGGAAAGAAAATTTATCTGGATAGCGATATCAAGATCACGTATTTTCCCAAGAAGACATTCAAGGAGCTGGCAAACCAGTATTTTCGATACGGGCGGGGACGGGCGCGCACCACGATCCGGAACAAGATGCTGACAGATTGGCGGCAGGCCGCGGCGCCGATGCTGCTGCTGGCGATCGCTTACGCGGTGGTGAGGGCGGTCGCGGGGAAGCCTGCGCACCTGATTGTGCCGGCGGCTTACGCGCTGGGATTGATGGTTGCGGCGTTCCTGACGCTGGACCGGGGGGAGAGAAAGCGGGCACGGGAGGCGGAGCCGGCGACTTCAACGGCCGGCACGCTTCCTGATGTAGCCGCAAGCTTTAGCTTGCATCTTAACGGGCCGGCATGCACCGGCGCGGGGGCGGGCGCGGGAATGCAGAAAGGCGAGCAGACTCCGGAGTGGGTGAGGGTGCCTACACGGACGAACGCAAGAGAGGCGGCGTGCGACGGGGCGCAAGCACGGATGAGCGCCCCATCGGGGGCATCGGCGCAGACAAGCGAAGGGGCGTGTGCGTCCGACGGGGATGAAGGACTGATCACCCTCAAGACGAGGCTGACCGTCGCCGCGGCCTGGAGCGTCATGCACTTATGCTGGGGCGCCGGGTTCCTGTTTGGGCTGGCCAAATTCTGGTGAGCGGCGGGGCCTTTCTTGATGTTGCCGCAGGTTTCAACCTGCGTCTTTCTTACTCAGGCTAAAGCCCGCGACTGCAACCTGTACAACCAGCGACCACATGGAAAACAGATTCAATATGCGATTTTGGGAAATACTAATTACCAAGATACCATACAATGTGCGCACTAGTGATTTGCAGGATCCGAGACTTTGGGAACATCGTATTGACAATAAATCAGATTTCTGATATTCTGAATTCGGTAATGCGCGGGATTGGAGGGACGGCATGACCGAATACAAGTCCTATGACAGGGAGATCAAAGACAGGGGCCAGCTGACTATCCCGAAGAAGATCAGGGAAACGGGAAGGATCGGCGAGGGCGGTTGGGTCACGATCATCCCGGCAGGCGAGGCGCTTATCATCCTCCCGAAGCGCTTTGATCTCGACGAGGCCAGGGCCCGGATCAGGAAGATCCTCAAGGAGTCCGGGCTTACGGTCGGGGACATCATCGAGAGTCTTGATGAGGACAGGGAAGCGGTTTATAATGCGACCTATGGCGGAAAACGCCGTTAGGATCTTCCTCGACACCAACGTCCTTCTGAGCGGATTTCTCTCGATGACGGGGGCCCCCCGGCTCATCCTCGACGTCCAGGGCTCGGACCAGTCCTTTGTCGAGGCGGCGACCGGGCAATATAACATTCTCGAGATCGAGCGGAGCCTCGAGAGGAAGCTCCTAAAAGCGGTTCCCGTTTATAAGGAAGTCTTCGCGAAGATCAGGTTGACGATCGTTCCTCTCCCGACGAGCGAGGAAATGGTGGAAGCGCGGTGGGCCGCGGGAGCCGCGCCCAAGGACTTGGCCGTGCTCGTTTCGGCCGCGAGTTGGCGCGCGGATTTCCTGGTCACGGGCGACAAGAAGCATTTTGATGGGTTGAAGGCCGGGAGCGAGGGCATGAGCGAAGCCAAGAGCGTGAGCGGGAGCGCGGGCGGCATCCCGTTCCGAATAATCAATCCGGCCGAGCTGGTTGATAACGTGCTGCCGGAAGCCTTCGGGAAGATGAGGGCTTCGAAATCGCCATGACCGAGACGTCGTTCCGCTGGGACTTTGTCATCAGCAACGCGGTCTGGATCTTCGGGCTGGCGGTCGTCCTGGCGGCGTTCGGCTGGCACGACTTTCTGGCGCATACGAGAAAGAAGAAGCTCGGGGGGCTTCTCAGGGGTGACTCGTTCCTGAAGCCGCTTTATGGGGGCTTGACGCTGGTCGCGGGCGGGCTTGCCTTGAGCGTGCACGGGGCGATTTTGACGGCGGGGTTCGCGGCCGCAAGCTTCGGGTGCTTATACGTTTTTGTGAAAAAATGCGTCGTTGGGAGCCAAGAGACTAAAAGCGGGGATGAAGAGAGACGTTAGCTTGCTATACACGTATATATGTGCTACACTTAAGCACGTGCATCAAATGAGAATATAAGGAGAATCGCGGTGGAAAAGCAAAATATCACGCTTTCTCTCCCCAAGCCCTTATTGAAGAAAGCAAAAATATTAGCGGCCGGAGAAGACAAATCTGTCAGCGAGCTGATACGGGAAGCTCTTGAAAAAAGGCTCCGGGAATCTTCAGGCTACGCGGCGGCACGAAACAGACAGCTCAAGATTCTCGAGAAGGGATATGACCTCGGAACGGGAGGCGTTCTCGACACGACCAGGGAAGAACTCCATGCTCGGCGGTAAGACCTTTGTCGACACCAATATCCTTGTCTATGCGTATGACATCTATGCCGGGGTGAAACGGGACATCGCCCGGCAAATATTGGCCGAACTATGGGAATCCGGGAAAGGCGTGCTCAGCGTCCAGGTTCTGCAGGAATTTTTCGTCACGACCACAAAAAAAGTCGAGAGACCTTTAGGCCTCGCGGAGGTCCGCGAGACCGTGGCGGACCTTCTGAAATGGGAGGTCGTCGCGAACGATGGCGAATCCATCCTTCGGGCGATCGCTGTCCATGAACGGCACAAGTTATCTTTTTGGGATTCAATGATCATCCAGGCGGCCGTAAAGGCAGGCGCGACGACGCTGCTGACGGAGGACCTCGGGGACGGGATCGCCGTCGAGGGGCTGAAGATCAAAAACCCGTTCCTCTGACATCATGATGCAGTCGCAAGCTAAAGCCTGAGACTGCATAGAAGGCGGACCTGACCCCCATTTTTCGAACCACTTAGAAGGCTAATTTCCGCTAACATCTCAGCCGGGTATTTTGCCCTTGTTTGTGAAATATCGAACCGGCGATTGGTTTCCCAACGCCGAGTGTCGACGGACGTGATTATATCTCCCGGATGAATCTGGTCTTCGACTTAAAGATTCTCGTCGAGATACTGTTCGGCGTTTTTTCCGGTCGGTACCGGGATCTCTAGCAGCCCGGAAATCATCAAGCGGCCCGGATCCTCACTCCTTCATTCCTCCTCACGCTACCCTTCCGGTATCCTCCTCGTCTCTTCGGCCGGGGGGTCCCTTTGCTTTTGGATATCAGGCGCCGGAGTCGATTTTGCCTATGGCCAAACCGAGGTTGCGGGGGTCGGGGGACACCCCGGCCTTATACGGATTCCATGTCCGGTCTGTTTCGAATATGAGGAGCACTTGCTTGGCGACATAGGCAAGCACCTCGAGATTAACTTTTTCCCACCGATTTTCGGAGAGCCTGAGCTCCTTCACCAACTTCGGCTTCGTCCTGAGGTCGGTCGTGATGTAAATTCTTACCCGAACCGGACGCTTTCGGATGTCCGGATGAGATGCGAGCAGGGGGACGACGATCGTCGGGTTTTCGATTATAAGCGTCAGGCCCGCCGACCGGCCGCTCCACCGGAAGTCCATCCCGTCCTGTGTTTTTTCCGCAAGCCCGAGGCCGAACTCTTGCCGGAGGCGGAAACGCCGGGTTCGCTCGGCCAGAGAGAGGGCATGAGTCGAGCTCCAGAGAAGGGACCCGCCTGCGATGACGATCAACGTGGCGATCGCGAGCCAGTGGCGGTGATCGGACGTGGGGCTTTTGCCGGATCGTGGACAGCTGCCGGGAACAACAAAGGCCATCGCCGCGAGGAACCAGAAAGCGTATTGGATCTCATAACTCCCGACGTAAGAGTGGACCTGGGCGTTGAGAAGAAAGGCTAAAAGACCGGCCAGCGAGGCTGGGATGAGAATCCGGGCAAAACGGGATTCCGGCGCCCCGCGAAAAGTATTCACCGCGCGGAGAAGGATTTCAAAGAGGATCCAGAGGAAGAGAAGAATTCCCGGCACGCCCATCTCGGATCCGAGCTGGAGGAAGAGGTTTTCCGTCGACTCAGGGACTCCGATATTCATCTTGTAGGCTTTCGCGTCGTTCGACGATTCGATGATGAACGACCCAACGCCGGTTCCCGTCAAAGGATAAGCTTCCATCATCCGCAGGGCGATGGTCCACGCTTTCTCTGTTCGCCAGAGCAGCATGGGACGAAAATTGTCCATCCGGACAAGAGTCGCTGGTTTCCGAAGAGACCCGATTGAGATTTTATTCGTGATAATGAGGAAGACCGCTGCGCCGGCCAAGAGGCTGACGGCCAGGACGATCGGAACAACTTTTTTTGCCGGCCCCATGCGATGCTTGAAGAAAGAGGCCAGCGCGAAGAAGCCCAGGGCGACGATTGCCGTGATCAGGGACAACAAGGCGCTTTTCGATCCGGCATAGAAGATTAGGTATCCGGACGGGATCAACGTGAGTGCGAGGACCAGTCGCAAGACGCCTTGGGTCAACAGAAGGGCTCCGAGGAAAAAAGGGACGCTCATCGAGATAAAAGCGCCGAAGGACATAGCGTCCTTGAAGGTCGCGTTGACCAGCCCGCCCCCGATGCTGATGGGGTTATTGCCGAGCGTGAGCGACTTAAAATGCTGGACCAGCCCGAAGCCGAGAGAAAGGAGGGCGCTCGTGCCCAGGGCGGTGATTGCCTTTCGAATAAATGCCTCCGAGCGAACGAACCGAACGAGAATCAGGAAGAAGGCGAACCCCGTGAGGTAGGTCAGACTATAGAAGACAACGCTCATGATCGCACCGCCGGCGCTCGTCCCGAACGCGTTGGTGATGAGCTCATAGACGCGCGGACGCCAGAACGGAACGAAATTCGTGTAGCGCCACAAGGTGATCAGGGCGGACACTGCGACGAGCGCGGCCAAGAGACGGACCGGCGTGAAGATGGGTTCATGAGGTCCCGGTTCGTCCTTGCCGAGCGTCCGATGGAAGAGCCAACCCAGGAAAAAGAAGAGGAACAAGACGAGCGCAGACGGGACCATAGGAAGCGGCTCGTAGAGTTTGAAGAAATAAGGCAGGTTGTTGATCAACGGGAATAGAAAAATGAAAGCCAGCAGTCCTCGTTCGACGTCGATCGCGGTCCAGATCGTCACGAGAAGAAGCGGGAAGATGAACGCTATCTGAAAGCCCGCGACGAGGGGAACATATTTCCAATAGAACACGCCCAGTAAAATTCCGTAAAACGCCGTCGCTGCCGTAAAAACGATACGGTCATTTCTTTGGGAATCCATCATAAGGCTTGTCTCTGACTTTATCTGAACCCTAATTTACCTTTTTCCCGGCAATCGTGTCAACCTGCAGCTTTAATCTGCGAGAACCTTCTGACTTTATCAGGCCGAGAGGACGCGAATCGCAATTCCGGGTATCATCAGAAGTCGGCGCTTCGCTTAAGAAGAATGAATCCCATCGGCATTTTTGGGTCGTGAGCGCCTCTCGCCTTTTCTTTTTTTATGGGTTAAAATATACGGGAAGGCGATCGGATTGATAACGGATCCTCCAACGTGAAGGTTGCGATCATCGGAGCCCGGGGGCAGCTCGGACGGGAGCTCGTGAAGGTCTTCGGTCCAGGCTGTGCCTCTCTGGACATCGAAGACGTGGACATTCGTGAACCCATCGGGCTCCGCCGGGCCCTGGAGACGTGCGGCCCCTCCGTCGTCATCAATACGGCGGCCTACCACAATGTTCCGGAGTGCGAGAAGGATCCCGAGCGGGCCTTTGCCGTCAACGCCATCGGGGTCAAGAACCTCCGGGACATTTGCCTCGCCCTGGATCTTGCCCTCGTCCACATCAGTACGGACTACGTCTTCGACGGGAGGAAAAGCGTCCCCTACACGGAGGAGGACGCCCCCAACCCGCTCAATGCCTACGGCGTGTCCAAGCTTGCGGGGGAGTTCTTCGCCCGTCAGGTCCCGGTCCATTACGTGGTGCGCCTCGCGGGCCTTTTCGGGGTGGCCGGGTCTGTGGCCAAGGGCGGCACGAACTTCGTCAAGCTCATGCTCGAGGCTGCCCGGACCAGGGACCGCTTGGCCGTGTCGTCCAACATCTTCGCCAGCCCGACCTATGCCCCGGACGCGGCCGTCCGGATCCGCGAGATCCTCGAGGCAGGCCTTCCTCCGGGTATCTATCATGTCACGAACGACGGGGCCTGCAGCTGGCACGAATTCGCGGCCGAGATCTTCAGACGGACGGGCGCCGCGATCAAGCTCGAGGAGCGGACCGAAACGCCCGAGCTCGAGGGCGGTCTCAGGCGCCCCCTCTACACCGTTCTCCGGAGCCTTAAGACCCGGCCGATGAGGCCCTGGCAGGAAGCCCTCGGGGATTATCTGAGAGAAGAGGATGCGGCCTCAAGACGGATCGAATAGGATGGCCCGGATGTCGATCTTCGGGGGCAAGCGGGATGATTTCCGGAAGCTCGCCGAGATGAGCTCCGTGGCCCTGGTCCTGCCGTCGTCCATCGCCGTGGGTCTCTTCTTCGGGTATGTGCTCGACAAGTGGCTCCACACCGACCCCTGGATGCTCCTCGCGTTCCTTGTTTTCGGCATCATCTCCGGCTTCACGAACCTGTTCCGGGCCCTCCGAAAATACGAAAAAGAAGAAAAAGGCTGACGCCATGGACATCGACCCGTTCGAAGAAAGGATCCTGAGAAGGGTCCCCTTGGAGATCCTGGCCGCCGGGGCCGCCTCCGGTCTCGTCGCCCTGCCGTTCTTCGGCGGGACGACCGCCCTTTTAGTCCTCACCGGGGGGACGCTGGCTTCGCTGGGGTTCTTGTGGATGAAGGTTTCCCTGACCCGCTTCCTTCAGAGGGAAAGGAAGGCCGCTCTCAGGTCCGGGGTGCTCATTTACCTGGCCCGGTTCGTGTTGATTCTGGCCGTTTTTTCAATTATAATCTTTCTTTTCCCGGGGAAGATCCTCGCCTTCGTGGCCGGGTTTTCCGTCCTTGTGCCCGTATTCCTGGTCGAGGGCATCTTCGCCCTCGTGCGCGTGAAGACATGGAAGAGCTAGAACACAGCCTGTTCCTCGTCGAACTGTTCAACAAGGCCTTCGGCAAACCGCTGGGCGCGTTGCTCGGGCTCTTCGGGGTCAAGGTCGCCGATCCCTCCCACCTCGTCCCGGACTACATCGTCATGAGCCTCATCGTGGTCGTCGTCCTGGGCCTCGTCTTCGGGCTGGCCTCGCGGAAGCTGAGTCTCGTCCCTTCCAAGCGACAGGCCGCGCTCGAGCTCATTATCGGGCTCTTCGAAGGCCTGATCATGGACACGATCGGCGAGCAAGGGAAGAAGTATCTCCCCGTGATCGGCTCGGTCGGGATATTCGTTTTCACCTGCAACATGCTCGGGCTTATCCCGGGCTTCATGTCGCCCACGAGCAAGCTTAACGTGACGTTGGGTTGCGCCATGGTCGTCTTCACCTACTATCACTGGCAGGGGATGAAGGCCCGGGGTGTCCTCAAGTACCTCAAGACCTTCGCCGGCCCCATCCCGGCCATAGCCCCCTTGATGCTCCCGATCGAGCTCATCAGCCACTTCTCGCGGCCGGTCTCCCTGTCGTTGCGGCTTTTCGGCAACATCTTCGCCGAGGACCTGCTCATCCTGGTCATGGCCTCCATCATCCCCTTCGTCCTCCCCCTGCCGTTCATGGTTATGTCGATCCTTACGGCCCTGATCCAATCGTTCGTCTTCGTCCTTCTCTCCTGCATTTACATCGCGGGAGCCGTCTCCCATGAAGGAGAACATTAATCTCTTAAGGAGAATCAAGATGTCCAAAACCATGAAATCCTTCGGGCTCGCGCTGTTTTTCGTCGCTCTGGCGGGCGCCCCCCTGCTGGCCCAGAACGCCGCCGGCAGCGCCGCCAAATACTCCCTCTTCAAGCTGTCCCTCATCCTGGGCGCGGCCATCATTACCCTGGCCGTGTTCATCGGCGCTTTCTGCCAGGCCAAGGCCATCAGCGCGGCCTGCGAGGGCATTTCCAGGAACCCCCTCGGCGGGCCGCACATCCGCTTCCTGCTCATCTTCGGGCTCGTCCTGATCGAGACGCTGGTCATCTACGCCCTGCTGATCACGATCATCATCCTCATGGTCCAGTGGAACAAGTATCCGGGAGTCTGATGGCCGCCCCGCTCTTTTCGATCGTCGCGTCATCCGTCAAGAGGTTCAACGAAGACAAGTGCTGGACCTCGGCCATCGTCATCTCGTATTTCACGTTCCTCTGCGCCATCCCCCTCATCGCCCTGGCCGCCTACGTCACGGCTCGGGTGCTGGGGAGCTCGGAGATCGTCTTCCGCGGCCTGAACATCTTCACCGACGAGTTCTTCGCCAAGCTCGACCCGGGGTTTTTCACCAAGATCCGGGGACTGGGGACGAGCATCACCAACCTGGGGCTGTTCGGGCTCGGGGGGTCGTTCGTCGCGGCCAGCTTCCTATTCTCGAACCTCATCTCCTCCATGAACCAGATCTTCAGGACGAAGTACCACAAGTCGTTCTTCTACAACCGGCTCATGGAGTACCTCCTCATGACCGTCATCGGCATCCTCATGTTCCTGTCGCTTTCGATCACGGCCGTCTGGACGGCCCTCCAGCGCAGTCTCCGCGAGAGCGCGGCTGTCGCCGATTACATCAACCCCGGCGCGCTGGCGCTCTTCAACAACTTCTTCATCCAATACTTGATGCCCTACGGCCTGACCTTCCTCGTCCTGTTCACGCTCTACAAGTTCATCCCCGAGGTCAAGGTCTACACGAAAGGAGCCGCGATCGCCGCGGCCGTAGCCGCCCTGTTCTGGGAGGTCTTCAAGAGGATGTTCGCCTTCTACGTGGCCAATCTTTCGGCCGTCGGCATCGTCCTCTCCAAGCTCCTGGCAGGGACGCTGACCTCGATCATCTTCTTCCTCCTCTGGATCTCTTTTTCATTGGTCATCCTGCTCTGGGGGGCGGAGCTGGCCGCGGTCCTGAACGAAAGGAGGACTGCCCATGCCTCGTGAGACGGGAGCGGAATTCACGGTCCGGGAGCTGGCGGAAAGGCTGGGATGCGCGTTCGAGGGCGACGGCGGTGTGCGGATCCAGGGCGTCGCGAGCCTGGAACGGGCGGGAGCGGGCGACCTTGTTTTTCTCGCCAGCCCCAAGCTCAAGCCCAAACTGGACGTGAGCGGGGCGTCGGCGGCCATCGTCCCGGAGGGGGCGGAGGGGGAGAGCTGCGGCAGCGGGCGAATCCCGGTCATCAAGGCCGCGGACCCGCATCTATGCTTCGCCCGGGCGGTGGGACTGTTTTACGAGCCGCTGAGACCGGCGGCCGGCGTTCATCCGTTGGCCGTCGTCGCGGCGTCGGCCCGGATCGGGGAAGGGGCGTCGGTCGGCGCCATGGCCTCGGTCGGCGAGGACGTCGAGATCGGGGCGGGAGCTGTCATCCATCCGCTGGTCTCGATCTATCCCGGGGCGAAGATCGGCGAGGGGTCGGTCATCCACTCGCACGTCTCTATCAGGGAGGGCGTCGTCGTCGGGAATAGGGTCACGATCCACAACGGCTGCGTCATCGGCGCCGACGGTTTCGGCTACATCAAGGGGCCGGATGGACGGCACATCAAGATCCCTCAGGTCGGGGGGGTCATCATCGAGGACGACGTCGAGATCGGGGCGAACACGGCCATCGACCGGGCGGCCCTTGACGCGACGATCATCCGGAAGGGCGTTAAGATCGACGACCTGGTCATGGTGGGCCACAACGTCGAGGTCGGCGAGAACGCCATCCTCGTCGCCCAGGTCGGGATCTCGGGAAGCTCCAGGGTCGGCCGGGACGCCATCCTCAGCGGCCAGGTCGGGATCGCCGATCACGTCTCCATCGGCGACGGGGCCATCGCGGCCGCCAAGTCCGGCATCAGCAATGACGTGCCGGCGGGGGCGATCGTCTCCGGAAGTCCGCACCTCGACATCCGCGACTGGCGGAAGTTCTGGGCGGCCGCACCCCGGCTTTATGATCTGATCAAGGAATTCAAGCGTCTCAAAGCGCGCGTCGAAGAACTGGAAAAGAAGTAGGGGTCAGGTCTTTACAGTGGACAGAAACATCCACTGTAAAGACCTGACCCCTACTTCTTTCTATAGGTGTTTGGCGACGATCTCCCCGATCTTTTTCTTCGGGACGACGCCGACCACGGTCTCCTTGACCTCCCCGCCTTTGAATAAGATCAAGGTGGGGATGCTCAAGATGCCATAAAGCTGGGACGTTTTCGGATTGTCGTCCACGTTGACCTTGACCATCTTGAGCTTCCCCGCGTGCTCCTTGGCGATCTCTTCGACTGCCGGAGCGATCATCCGGCAGGGCATGCACCATGGCGCCCAGAAATCGACGAGCACGGGAACCTCGGACTTAAGGACCTCTTGCTCGAACGCGGCATCTGAACCCTGAACGATTTCTTCGGACATGATGTTCTCCTGACCCCTATATATTCAGCTCGAGCTGGTTCTCGTGGGCGAGGTTGCGCTCGTCCTCGATCTCCTTGAGGAGTTCGGGCGAGACGTCGCCGGTCGGGTAGATGCCGTCGAAGCAGGCCGCGCAGAATTCCCCGAGCTTCGGGTTCTCGAGCTTGACCGCCTTCTTCAGGGAATCGAGGCTCTGGTAGATGACCTTGTCGGCGCCGATCCGCTTGGCCACGGTCGCCTCGTCCGCGCCCCGGGCCACAAACTCCGTCTTCGTCTGCATGTCGATACCGTAAACGCATGGATAGCGGAGCGGGGGCGAGTAGGACGCCAGGTAGACCTTCTTGGCGCCGCACTCCCGGACCATCTCGATGATGGCCCGCGACGTGTTGCCCCGGACGATGCTGTCGTCGACGAGGAGGACCCGCTTCCCTTTGACCTCGGAGGCGATCGGATTGAGCTTCTGGCGCACCGAGCTCTTCCTCTTTTCGTCGGCGGGCATGATGAACGTCCGGCCGATGTAGCGGTTCTTGACCAACGCCTCGCTGTATTTGAGGTCGAGCCGGCGGGCGATCTCGATGGCCGCGTCGCGGGCCGAGTCGGGCACGGGGACGACGACGTCGATTTTCAGCTTGCGCTTCCGGATCTCGGCCGCCAGGAACCGGCCCAGGTTGACCCGGACCTTGTAGACGTTGGCGTTGTCGATGACCGAGTCCGGACGGGCGAAATAGACCCATTCGAAAAGGCAGGGGGTGTGATGGCAGCAGGCGAGCCGGCGGGCGTGGACCTTGCGGCCCTTGTCGATGAAAACGACCTGTCCCGGCTTCACGGTCTTGATGCCGCCGAAGTTCATAAGGTTCAAACTGACCGTCTCGGAGGCGAAGGCGTATGACGGGATCAGTCCGTCGTTTCGGACGCCGGTGACCAGCGGCTTGATGCCGTAGGGATCGCGGAAGGCGACCAGGCCCTGCCCGGCGACGTAGGCGACGACCGAGTAGCTGCCCTTGACCTTTTTGTAGACGCCTTCGACGGCCTTGAAGATGTGCTCGGGCCGGAGGTTTCTGGTCTTCTGATCCCCGAGTTCCTGGGCGAAGATGTTCAGGATGATCTCGAGGTCGCAGTCCGAGTTGAGCAGGCGGTGATATTTCTCGAAAAGCTCTTCCTTGAGTTCCTTGTAATTTGTGACGTTGCCGTTATGGGCCATGATGATGCCGAAGGGGGAGTTGACCTGGAAAGGCTGGGCGTCCTCGCCTCCTCCGCCGCCGACCGTGGGGTAACGGGTGTGGCCGATGCCCACCGTCCCGCGGAGGCGCTGGATATTCTCGACGGTGAAGATGTCACGAACGAGGCCGTTGCCCTTCTTGGTGTGGAAACGGCCGTCGTACGTGATGATGCCCGCCGCGTCTTGCCCCCGGTGTTGGATGGCCAGTAGGCCCTGGTAGAGGTCGCGGACGACGTGATCGTTGCCCCAAATCCCGATGACTCCGCACATGTCCTTATTATAGCAGACTTAACGCGGCGATAAGCTCGTCGGGCGTCACGGCCGCCGTCCCGATCTTGCCGATGACGATCCCGGCCGCCGCGTTCGACAGGCAGGCCGCTTCGAGGATCGTCGCTCCGGCCATCAGGGCCAGGGCCGCCGCCGCGATGACCGTATCGCCTGCGCCCGTGACGTCGAACACCTCCCGTGCGATGGTCGGAATGTGGACGGGTTTCCGGCCCGCCTCGAAGACCGACATCCCATGCTCTCCCCGCTTTAAAATAAGGTATCGGCTCCGGACGATCGACAGAATCTCCTCGCCCGCCTGCTCGACCTGGGCGTCGGTCCGGCATTCGTGGCCGACGATCTTCTCGGCCTCAACGTGGTTCGGGGTGATCAGGGTCACCGGCGTGAACAGGCCGAAGTTCTCGACCTTGGGGTCGACGAAGACCATGATGCCGTTCGCCTCGGCGTGCGCCAAGACCCTGCCGACGAGGCCGGCCGTCAGCATCCCCTTGCTGTAATCCGAGAGGACGATCCCGCCGCACTCCTCCTTCCGGACGAAGTTGAGGACTCGTTCCTCCATCTCCGGGGAGACGGCCTTCTTCCTCTCGAGGTCGACCCTGACGACCTGCTGGTGGTGGGCGATGATGCGCGTCTTGGTCGTCGTCGGCCGCCCGGGGTCCTGGATGATGCCGCGGCCGTCGGGAACGTTCCTCTTGATCCAACGGCCCTCCGCATCCTTCCCGACGACCCCAACCAGGACCGGCGCGGCGCTTAGGCTCTCCAGGTTCCGGCAGACGTTCCCGGCCCCTCCCAGGCACAGGCTGTCCCTCTTGACCTCGACGACGGGCACGGGCGCTTCCGGTGAGATCCGGGAGACGCTTCCCCACAAGTACTTGTCGAGCATGAGGTCGCCGAGCACGACGACCTTCCGGCCCTTGAACTTGCGGACGATGCGCGGAAGTCTCGCGGGATCAACGTTCATCATGACCTCAGTCCTTTCTCAGGAAGATCGGATTGGAGATGATCCATGGGATGTCGGCGGCCAGCGCCGACCGTTCCTTGAGAAAAACCTCCACCCGGTAAACCCCCGGCCCCTGGGCTTCGGCGGTCAGGACGTCGTCGCGCGTGGACGCGATCGTCCGCCCGTCGTGGACGATGTGGATCTCGGTTAAGAAAGAGAACGGCGCCCGCGCCTCGAACCGAATGGTCCCGGCGGCGGCGGCCTCGCGGGCCGAGATGGTGTCTCCCATCCGAAAGGCCGCACCCCCGGCCGCCAAAGCCTTGAACCGGAACCCCCTGGCCCCGGCCGCCGCCTCGATGGCGTTGAAGAACCGGCCCTTCCTGAGGGCGGAGTAGACCTGTCCCGCTGCCGGGTCGAAGCCGTCCGCGAGAGGTTCGTCGAGAAGGACGTGGAGACGGAGGAGAGAGAAGATGGCCCGGTAGTAGAGGTGGGCGTCGGCGCTGAAATAGCCGTAAACGGCGGATGTCGCGCCCCGCTGGTCCCATTTCTTCAGGTTGGTCTCAGGGTGTTCGAGCATCCTGATGAGCGGAAGACGCGAGCGGAAGAGAAGGAGCGGCAGATAGGGCAGGACGCGCCCGACGTTGTTCTTGAACATCGTGTCGGCGTTGATGATCTCGAGGCCCGAATAAACCGAGACGTCGCCCCAAGACCATTTAACCTTGGAATAGGGGTGGGCGATGATCGTGAAGCCGCCGAGCGCCTGGACTTCGGGGACGGCGTCCTCGGCCTTCTGGGAGAAATTCCGGTCCGGCGTCCGGAAGCCGAGAGCGACAAGATGGCCGCGGTTGACGCTGAGCTCGGACCCGGCCAGGACGAGGACACCGTCCTTCCGGCCCTGGCTCCGGAGGCTCTCGAAGTTGGGATTGCCGTGGTCGGTCACGATGAGGAAATCGAGTCTCTCGCGTGACGCCTGGGCGGCCAACTCATCAACGGACGCATGGCCGTCGGAGAATTTCGTGTGGACGTGGTAGACCCCCTCGATCTCGAGGGCGTTCTGGGCGGGTGCGGGGGACGCAGTGCTGATGTAGGGCCGTGAGCCGAGCGATTCGAATCCCAGCCAGCCGACATAGAGGACGAGGATCGCGAGGACCACGGCCAAGAGCTTCTTTTTCATCTTTTAGAGGGGGTCAGGTCTTGACATTGGACATTTTTGTCCAATGTCAAGACCTGACCCCTGCTTGCCGCGAACGGCACGGTCATCAGGAATAGGAACAGGAACAGGATCTCGGAGTCGCCGAAGTTGTACTCGAAAAGGCCGCTGACAACGAAAGCCGCCAGCCCGGCCAGCGCGGCCGCGACGAGCGGGGTGACGATCGGGTTCCCTCCTCCGGCGCGCTCCTTGCCCTTGCTCCGGACTCTGACGAGTTTCGCCAACTCCAGGAAGGTCCAGACGATGAACGCCAGCCAGGCCAGGAGCGCTGGGATCCCCCTTTCGGCGGCGATCTGGACCGGAGTGTTGTGCAGGTGGACGTTGCGCTTGGCGTCCTCGGACAGCCCGTATTTCGGGTTCTGGAAGACCATGTCCACGGTGTCAGGCCCCGTCCCTAACAAGGGATGGTCGCGGATGATCTTAAGGCCGGCCTGGAAATACTCGACGCGGATCCGGTTCGAGAAGCCCTGCAGGGTGAATATGCTGAGGGCCCTCTGTTTGACCGGGGCCGGGCTGGCGAAGAAGACGAGGACGACGAGGACCGGCACGGCGAGGACGAACTTCGGCTTGTAAAGAAAGACGAGGACACACAACGCTACGGCAAGCCCGATCCAGGCGTTCCGGGTCAGGGTGAGCTCCAGCGCCGCCAGCGCCATAACAGCGCCCGCCCCCCACAGCCAGCGGACCTTTTTCCGCCCGAAGAAAAGCATGGCCAGGGCCAGGGACATGAACAGAACAAGAAGTCCCGCCTGGGTCATGTAGTGGCCCATGAACCCCTTGATCCTTTCGGCGGGAACGGCCTTGAAAACAAAATGATAGAACGAGTATGCCATGCTCACGGCGGCCGACACGAAGACCGCCAGGTTCGCCCTCCGGATCTCCTCGATCGAACCGAGCGACATGTAGGCGACGGGGATGATGAGGTAGAGGGCCAGCTCCCGAAGGTCCTTGAAGCTGACCGCCTGATTGACGGAAAAAGCGGCCGCCACGACGGACCAGGCCGAATAGACGAGCAGGGGAATGAAGAACGTAGGAGCCCGGAACGGCCGTTTGTCCTTGATAATCCAAACGGCCCAGAGGACGATGGTCAGAAACAGGAAGCCCTCGGCCAGGCTGATGGAGATCATCGAAAAGAGTAGGCTCGCGGCCAGCACTTGCCCGGGCAGGGAGGCCCAGATGTCCTTTGAAAGGTCCCTTGTAAATAATTTCATGACGCGCCTTGTCTCCCGCCTATTATAACATCACAGGCCTCGAAGACCTCCTCCGGCGTGATCGTTCGCATGCAGCGGAGGTCCCCGTGGACGCACTCCCTCTGTTTGCACGGCCGGCAGTCGAGGTCTTTCTCGATCGTCCACGCCTCCGCTCGCGGCTTCCAGGGCGCGACGTGCGCGGTCACGTTCGGCCCGAACCAGGCGACGATGGGCGTCCCGGTCGCGGCCGCGATGTGCATCGGCCCGCTGTCCGGCCCGGCGAAAAGCGCCGCGTGCGCGATAAGCTCCCGCGTTTCGGCCAGGTTGAGCCGGCCGACGAGAGAGAGCGTCCCGGGCGCCCGCTCCAGGACCGCCGCCTCGATCGCCCGGTCCTCCTGGCCGCCGATGAGGATGACCCGGACTCCGGGACGCGTCTCGAGCAGGCGGACGAGCGCGGCCATGTTTTCCGCCCCCCAGTCACGGAACTTCGTTCCCGCCCCGATGTGGAGGACGATAGGGCGGCCTGCGTCACCTGTCGCGAGCCCGTTCTCGCCCAGGAACCGGCGGACCGTCGCCGCTTCCTCCGGCCTGGCCTCGGGGACGATGAGCCCCGAGACCTCGGTCACCGGAACGCCCAGCGCCCGGACGAGGTTGACGTGGTTCTCGACGCTGTGGATGCGGACCCCGGCCGTGCGGCGCGGGACCCGGACGTCGTAGATGAAGCTCCGGTACTTGATCCCGTAGCCGATCTTGATTGGCGCCCCGGAAAGAAGGGTCAGGAGAGAGGCGCGGGGGCCGCCGTGGAAATCGAGGACGGCATCGAACCGTGCCTTCCGGACGCGGCGGACGAGGGCGGCGAAATCGCGGCCCGTCTGACCCTTGGGGACGACAATGATCTCGGCCAGGTCGGGGTTGCCCTCGACAAGCCGGCGGTAGGGTTCTTCGACGACGTAGACGAGTTCGCTTTCCGGCAGGGCGAGCTTGAGGGCCCGCACGGCCGGCGTCGTCATGATGATGTCGCCGATCCGCCGCAGACGGATGAGAAGGATCTTACGGAAGGTGGATGGATCAGCCCTTGGTCTGTCTCTCGGGCTCAATGGAGGCCTCGTCGATGAGCATCACCGGGATGTCGTCCTGGATCGGGTAGACGCGGTGGCACTCCACGCACTTCAGGCCCTGTCCGTCGGCCGTCACCTTCACGTCGGCCTTACAATAGGGGCAGGCCAGGATGGCGAGCAGTTCCGGATCCAAAGCCATGGGGATTCTCCTCTCGATATCTATCGTATCCGACCTTGTCCCCGGCGTCAATAAGAGGGGGTCAGGTCTTGACATTGGACAATTTTGTCCAATGTCAAGACCTGACCCCCTCTTTCTTGTTATAATAAGCGCGTGAAGTTCGGCTTCATCGGCGCCTACGATCCCTCCTATCCGAGAAACGCCATCATCCGGAAGGGGTTGGCCGCCTTGGGCGACGAGGTGGCCGAGTACCCGGCGCCCCAAAGCTTCAAGGTCTGGCTCCGCTACCCGACGCTCCTGGCCCGCCTGGCGGCCGGCCCGCCGCGGTCAGGCCCCAGGATCCCCCTCTCGCGCCTCGACTGCCTCTTCATCCCAGAATTCTGCCAGAAGGACGTCCCGCTGGGACGCTTCCTCGCGACCCTCCTGGCCAAGCCGCTCGTCTTCGACCCCCTCGCCCCCCGCTACGAGACCAAGATCCTCGACCGGAAGCGCCGGCCGCCGTCCTCTCTCCATGCCTGGTGGAACTTCCGGATCGACGCCTGGTCGTTCCGGCTCTCCGACCTCATCCTGGCCGACACCGGCGCCCACAGAGACCATTTCTGCCGCGCGTACGGAGTGCCCGCCCGCAAAATCGGCGTCATTCCCGTCGGCTACGACGACGAGCTCTTCGATCCCGACCGCGTGCCGTCCGGCCCCCGAGACGACCGGTTCACCGTCCTCTTCTTAAGCTCATTCCTGCCGCTCCATGGTGTCGATTCGGCCGTCGAGGCCGCCCACGCCGTTTTCGGCCGCGATCCCTCGGTCGTCTTCCGCTTCGTCGGCTCCGGCCAGACCTGGGCCCGGGCGAAGGAACTGGCCGCGGCGATCGGCGCGGCGAACTGCCGGTTCGAGCCCTGGGTGCCCTATCATGAGATCCCGGCCCTCATCGCCGCGTCCGACGTCTGCCTGGGCGTCTTCGGTCGGACGGCGAAGGCGCGCCGCGTCGTCCCCCACAAGATCTATCAATCGTTGGGCATGCGGAAGCCTGTGATCACCGCCCGGACCCCGGCGGCGGAGGAGTTCTTCGCCCACGGTGAGAACATCCTCCTCTGCGGCGAGCCATACGCCGAAACCATCGCATCCGCCGTCCTCGCCCTGAAGAAGGACGCGGCGCTCGGCGAGCGGATCGCCGCCGACGGCCACCGTTTGGCCAGGGAGCGCTTCACGCCGATCGTGCTGGCGTCGGCGCTTAAAAATATGATAAAAAAGATGTAGCCGCGGCCTTTAGGCCGCGCGCGGCCCGAGGCCCGCGATTGCAGACGCAACCTGAAGGTTGCGTCTAGAGGGAAAAGGCTGCGTCATGGCTTGCGGCGATGCAGGCAATGTAGTCTCAGGCTTTAGCCTGAGCTTACGCGGTATCGCATAAGTGCCCGACTTGGCTGAAGAAAGACGCAGGCTACAGCCTGCGCCGTTTAAGAGAATGATATGAAAGATAAAAACGCCTATCAGACGTTCGGCGTTCCGGTGACGCTCGGCGCTTTCAAGGGCCGGGTCCATCCGGACTACAATACCCCCGAGTTCCTCCGCGCCCTTTCCGGAGGCCGCGCCCTTGTCTCCGGCCCCGCCGCCCGCGTCCTTCTCGACAAACGCAACCTGGTGGCCGCCGTTTCCATCCCGGTGTCCGGCCCGCCCCAAGCCGCTTCCGCCGTTGACGCCGTCGTCAAGGAGTTCCGCGCCTCGGGTTTCAAGAAGATCAAGACGCTCGTCGTCCACGGCAAGGCCGCCAAGGCTTGGCGCGGCGCGGCCGCCTGTCTCGTCCGCAGGGTGCCGACGCCCCTCCCCCTGGCTTATCTCGAGCGCCGCGAGCGCGGTTTCGTCGCCGAAAGCTACTTCGTTGCCGCCCGGATCGCCGCCGCCCCGGAGGTCCGGGGCCTCCTCCGGACGCTCCCGCCCGAAGACCTTTCCCGGCTCCTGGCGGCGCTCGCCCGCTTCCTCGTCTTCGCCCACAACCAGGGCATCCTCCATCACGACCTTTCGGACGGGAACGTCCTCGTCCGGTCTTCCCGCCCCGGCGCATATGATCTCTTCCTCATCGATACCAATCGCATCCGCGTCCGCCGCGAGATTTCGCTCCTCGGCCGCATCCGGAATCTCGTGCGGCTCGGAGTCCCCCCGGCTTACCAGGACGATTTCCTCCGGCTTTACCTCAACGACAGGCGCGGCGCCCGTGCCCTCCGTCTTTGGTACCGCTTGAACAAGCAGGGGTATACGGGCTTTGGTGCCTTCAAGAGAGCGCTCCGGCTGAAGAGGCTGGCCGAGCGGCTGGGGATCCAGTGACATGAGCTTCCCGTTCGAGTGGAACCCGTACGCCGACCAGCCGCACAACGTGGCCCCCCGGTCCGAGCGCTTCCGCCACCACCTTCGCCACGCCGGAAGCTATTTCGCCATCGCCGGCGCCAACCTCCGCCGACTCGTTCCCGGCCTCCGGCGTTACCGGCGTTACATGAAGGAGATGCACCGCGTCCTCGTTCCGATCGGCCTGGGCGCGATGAGCTGCGCCGTTTCTCCGGCCGGACCGAAGGATGCCGAGGCGCTCGGCCTCCTCGCCGAAACCGGCGTCGGACAGACCCTCGTTCGCGTTCCCTCCTGGGAGCGCGGGAAACTTGCCGCGCACGAGGCCTTCGTCCGCGCCCTCCGGGGCCGCGGCTTCGAAGTCACGCTGGCTCTCCTCCAGCGCCGCTCCGACGTTCTCGAACCCGACTCCTGGCGCGCCTTCCTCGAGGAGGCCTTCAGCCGCTTCGCCCCCCTCGTCTCGACCTTCGAGATCGGGCACGCCTGGAACAGGACGAAGTGGGGCGTCTGGGACCACCGGGAATACCTCCGCCTTGCCGGGCCGGCGTTCGAACTCGCCCCCCGCTTCGGCGCTAAGCTGGCCGGGCCGGCCGTGATCGATTTCGAGTTCCATCTCTATCCCGTGATCCTGCCGCACCTCCCCTTCGACAAGGTCACCTCGCTCCTCTACGTCGACCGGATGGGGGCGCCGGAGAACAAACAATTCGGTTGGAGCGCCGTGAAAAAGCTCGCCCTCCTCAAGGCCGCGGTGGACGTTTCGGCGCGCGCCGGCCGCGATGTCTGGATCACCGAAGTCAATTGGCCGCTCGCCGGCACCGGCCCCTACTCGCCGGCCGCGGGCAAGCCCAACGTCACGGAAGAGGAGCAGGCGGACTACCTCGTCCGCTACTTCGTCCTCCTCCTGGCGTCCGGGCTGGTCGAGCGGATCACCTGGTGGCAGCTGGCCTCTCCGGGATACGGCCTCGTGGACAACCGCGAAGAGCCGTGGAGGCGCCGTCCCGCCTTCCACGCTTTCCGGACGCTCCGGGTCCGGATCGAGGGAAGTGCCTTCGAAGGCCTGGGGGAGACGGACGCCCCGGCGGACGGCTCTTCGGGCTCCGGACACGACCCCGGGGCTGGAACCGGGGCCGGCCCCCTGATCTTCCGCTTCCGGAAGGACGGCCGTCCCTTCGCCGTCTGCTGGACGCCGGGATCGCCCGTGGAGCACGTTTTCAAAAGGCGCGTGGAGGCCGCGTTCGACCGGGGCGGCCGCGAGATCGCCGGCCGGCCGCAAAAGATCATCATCGACAGGTGCCCGAAATATGTCGACTTCAGCGAATAAGACCTTCGACCGCCCCGGGGTTTCAGATTATGAAAAGCGGCGGTACCGGGGCCTCGACCAGAGGCTCGTGGATTCCCGGGAGAAACGGATCCTGCGCCGGATTCTACACGGGCTGAAAAAGAAGGGCGGGCCGGCCTGGGAGCGGGACGGGGCGGCTCTCATCCTTGACGCGCCCTGCGGCTACGGTCGGTTCTCGGGGCTCCTGCTCGGTGAGGGGGTCCGGCTGGTGTCGAGCGATCTCGCCTTTCCCATGGTGGAGCGGGCGGTGGAGAAAAACGAGGGACCGTGGCATATCGGCGGCGCGGCGGCCGATTTCAGGCGGGGACTTCCCTTCAAGCCCGGAGTCTTCGATTATGTCTTCTCGATGCGCCTCTTCCACCACCTCCATGCCGAGAAGGACCGGGAAGCGGTCCTGCGGGAGTTCGCCCGGGTTGCCAAAGAAGGCGTCATCCTCTCTTTTTACCGGGGGAAAGGTATTCACGCGTTCCAGCGGAAGCTACGGCGCCTCTTCAAGAGAACCCAGAGGACGATCAAGATGGTTCCGGGAGAGACCTTTGAAAAAGAGACGGCCGCGGCAGGCTTCACGATCGAGCGTGTCGTCCCCTTGTTCCGCGGCATCCACGCCCAGCACATCGCAGTTTTAAAAAAAGTGAGCAGAGGTTAACATGAGAACCATGACAAAAAGGGCGGTCCTCGTTTTCTTCATCCTCCTGATCGTCCGGCTAGCCCTGGCGGCTCAGGAAAAACCGGCGTCGACCTTCAAGATCAAGGTGACGGCGGAGCAGGCCAACATCCGCGACATCCCGGACATCGGGAGCCCCATCGTCCAGCAGCTGCCCGAGGGAACGGTCCTCGAGGCCGAGAAGAAAGCGGGCGAGTGGTACATGGTCCGCTTCACCCGCGACGACGGGCTCGTCGCCCGCGGCTACATCCATGAGAGCCTCGTCGAAGCCCTCGAGCCCGTAAAGAAAGAAAATTGGCTTCCGGTGAAGACCGGGGAGGCGGGCGCCGGGCGGAAGGCGGAGCCGGTCCGGACAGAAGAAAAGCCGGTCGTTCCGGAGGAACAGTCCGCGGCCGAGTTCCCCGGGGCGAAGACCTTCGGTTTTTCCATCCTGGGCGGTGCGAACTACGCGGCCGTGGGCGACCTCAACACCGGGGCCCGCGGGTGGGCCGATTATTACGGCGCCCTGCTGGGAACGAAGGGCAAAGGCGGTGCCGCGGGGCTCCATCTGGCCTACATTCTGGGCGTGGAGCTCTCCTACAGCCTCACGCCCGGCCTATGCCTGGTCGTTGGGGCGGACTATTTTTCCGGCCTGCGCTCGAGCCGTGTGGATTTCACAGCCGGGGACCTGCCGGACGCCATCGTCACCAAGCCCCGGGTCCGGGCCGTGCCCGTCAAAATCGGGATCGCCTTCTATCCGCTGGCCTGCCTCTACGTCAAGGGCACGCTCCAATATATTTTTACCAAGGCCGACTACCTCTACCGCTTCGAAAAGGGGACGTTCTGGCAGGAGTGGCAGGGGGGCGCCAACGCCAACGGCCTGGGCGGGGGGGCCGCGGTCGGCGGCGAATGGGAGTTCTATCCAGGCCTCTCCCTGGTGGGCGAAGCCGATTTCCGGTTCGCTAAATTCGGCGGCTTTACGGGCAAGGACATCTCGACCAACTCCGACGGCGAATCCTACATCGAACAGGGAACGCTCTATTACTTTTTGGTCAAGGCCGGAAGCCGCGGGGATTTCCCGTTCGTTATCATCCGCCGCGACATGCCGACCGAAGCGCGCGTCAGCGCCCCGCGCGAGGCCCTTGTCAACTTTTCGGGGATGTCCCTGAAGGCCGGGATCAGGGTCCGGTTTTGACCGGCGCCTTGACTCTTTTCGCGCGTCAGGCCCCGAGAAAAAAAGCCCTCGATGACCGTCCTCTCCTGTGATGCGCGGAAGCATTCCTTATCTCTTTTCGTGGGATAGAGGGCCATGGCACGGGGGATCGAAGCGGCTTGAATTGTGTCCGGGTCTTGTGTCATCATGAGCGGCAACGGAGGAAGGCATGAGGAACAATAAAACGTGGGTCCTGACGGCTGTCATCTTGGGCGTTATCGGCATCGTTCTCCCGGCGTCCGCCGCCGGCAAGCAGGCCCGGGTAAAGTTTAAAGAGGAAGCCTGGGACTTCGGCAAGATCACGCAGGGTGAAATCTTGACTCACGAGTTCGTTTTCACGAACGAGGGCGACGCCCCGCTCGTCATCGAGAAGGTTGCCACGTCGTGCGGCTGCACGGCCGCCCTGGCCTCCGAGGAAAAGATCGGCCCGGGGAAGGAAGGCAGGATCAAGACTTCCTTCGACTCGAGGGGATACTCGGGCAGGATCGTCAAGTACGTCTACGTCGAATCGAACGACGCCGGCGCCTCCCGGCGGGAGCTCAGCCTCAGGGCTGAGATCGAAGTCATGCCCCAGCCGCGGATCGAGCTCAGCGCCTACAACATCGACCTGGGGCTGAGCCTGGAAGGCGAAGAGGCGTCGACCCGCGTTGTGATCAAGAACCCCGGCGAGCTCGAGCTTTCGATCGAGATCGCCCACCCGGAGTTCAAATTCTTGGCGAACGACAAGCCGGCCGTGTTCCCCCTGAAGATCGCCGCCGGAAAGGAGCTCGGCCTCGAGGTCCGGCTCCCGTCGCAGAACAAGATCGGGACCTTGCGCGATTACGTCCTGATCAAGTCCAACGACCCGGTGAGGTCCACGCTGTCCATCTACATCAGCCGTTACGTCATCACCCGAGAGGCCCTCAAAGGGCTATTCAAGAAGTACGGGAAAATATTGGAGGAAAAGAAATAGGCCCGGAAGACGCAGTCTAAAGGCTGGGATGGCATAGACGCCAAAAATGCAAACAAAAGCCTGCGACTGCAAGCGAAGACACGGAGAAGGCTTGTGATGTAGACGCAGGATTCAACCTGCTTGCTCAAGACGCAACCTGAATGTCGCGTCTACAGGCGATCACAGGCGGCCGCAGGCAATGCCGGGCGATTGCAGAAAATGAAGAGAGAAGACGAAGCTGGAGACGCGATAACGAAACACGCGGTTCTGGCCCTCGCGGACGGGACGGTTTACGAGGGCACGGGGTTCGGCGCGAGCGCCAAGGCCTGGGGGGAAGTCGTTTTCAACACCGGCATGGTCGGCTACCCTGAATCCATCACCGACCCGTCCTACCGCGGCCAGATCCTGGTCCAGACGTATCCTCTCATCGGCAACTACGGCGTCGATCCCGCGAGCTTCGAGTCCGGGCGGCCCCAGATCTCGGGTTACGCGGTCGCGGAGATCTGCATGACGCCCTCCCATGCCTCCTCGCGCAAGACCGTCGACGCCTGGCTCCAAGAGCACCGCGTTCCCGGCATCGCGGGGATCGATACGCGCGCCCTGACCAAGAAGCTCCGCGTCCACGGCGTGATGCCCGGCCTCCTGGCCGTCCAGGACGGGCCGGTGAGGACCGCGTCGCTTCTCCGGGAAGCGAAGGGCCTGCCCGACCCGAACCGCCGGGACCTCGTGGCCGAGGTCACGACGCGCGACATCCACATCCTGAACCCGGACTCCCGGAAGGTCGTCATCCTCATCGACTGCGGCGCGAAAGAGAACATCGTCCGAAGCCTTGTCCGGCGGGGCGCTTGTGTCGTACGCGTCCCAGCCGCCACTCCCTTCGCCAAGGTCATGTCGTTCGCGCCGCAAGGTGTCATCCTCTCGAACGGTCCCGGCGATCCCAAGCGTTGCCCCGGCGTCATCCAGACCGTCCGGAGGCTCCTCAGGGAGAACGTCCCGGTCTTCGGGATCTGCCTCGGCAACCAGGTCCTGGCCCTGGCCGCCGGCGCCGACACCTATAAGCTCAAGTTCGGGCACCGGAGTCAGAACCAGCCCTGCCTCGAGGAAGGAACGGAGCGCTGCCACATCACGAGCCAGAATCACGGCTATGCCGTCGACCCGCGGACCCTCCCCCGGGGTTGGCGGCCCTGGTTCACTAACGCCAACGATGGGACGAACGAGGGTATACGCCACTCGCGCCGGCCCTTCCTGAGCGTCCAGTTCCATCCCGAAGCGAGCCCCGGGCCGGTTGACACCGCGTTCCTCTTCGACGAATTCCTGGGGAGGCTGCCTTGACCGCGGCGAAAAAGGCGAAGCCGCGGAAGGTCCTTCTCCTCGGAAGCGGCGCCCTGAAGATCGGCGAGGCCGGCGAGTTTGATTATTCGGGGAGCCAGGCCATCAAGGCCCTCAAGGAGGAGGGCGTCGAGGTCGTCCTCGTCAACCCCAACATCGCCACGATCCAGACCTCGGACTCGCTGGCTGATCGCGTTTACTTCCTGCCGGTGACGCCGCACTTCGTCGAGGGGGTCATCGAGCGCGAAAGGCCCGACGGTGTCATCATCTCCTTCGGCGGTCAGACCGCGCTCAATTGCGGGATCTCCCTCTGGAAGTCAGGCGCCTTCGCCCGGCACGGGACGGAGGTCCTCGGGACGCCGATGGAGGCGGTCGAAAGGACGGAGGACCGGGAGCTCTTCAACCGCGCCCTGGCGGAGATCGGGCTCAAGCCGCCGCGCGGCGTCGCGGTGAGAGGCGTCGAAGAGGGACTGCGGGCCGCGGAGACAATCGGCTACCCCGTGATGGCCCGCGTCGCCTACGCCCTGGGAGGCAAAGGCAGCGGCATCTCTCATGATGCCGAGGAGCTCCGCGCGGCCCTGGCCAAGGCCTTCGTCTCCACCGGCCAGGTTCTCATCGAGGAGTACCTTGAGGGCTGGAAAGAGATCGAGTATGAGGTCGTTCGGGACCGGGCCGACAACTGCGTCACGGTCTGCAACATGGAGAATTTCGACCCGATGGGGATCCATACGGGCGAGAGCATCGTCGTCGCCCCGTCCCAGACCCTGACCAACACCGAATACCACGGCCTCCGTGAGATCGCCATCCGGGCCGTCCGCCATTTGGGTGTGGTCGGCGAGTGCAACATCCAGTTCGCCCTCAACCCGGCCGACGGAGATTATCGGACGATTGAGGTCAACGCCCGCCTGTCGCGGAGCTCGGCCCTGGCCTCCAAGGCCACCGGCTATCCTCTGGCCTTCGTCGCCGCCAAACTCATCCTGGGCCACACGCTGCCCGGCCTTCGGAACTCCATAACCCGGGCCACGACGGCCTGCTTCGAGCCGGCCCTCGACTACCTCGTCGTCAAGATCCCGCGCTGGGACCTCAAGAAGTTCGGCCGCGTCTCGAAGAAGATCGGCTCGGAGATGAAGTCGGTGGGCGAGGTCATGGCCATCGGCCGGTCGTTCGAGGAGGCCGTCCAGAAGGCCGCCCGCATGCTCCAGATCGGCATGTACGGCCTCGTCGCCAACGTCAACTACTCCTTCGAGAACCTGGAGAAGGGGCTCCGCCAGCCGACCGACGAGCGGCTCTTCGGGATCGCCGAGGCTCTCGGCAAGGGCTGGTCCGTCGACCGGATCCACGAGCTGACTCGGATCGACACGTGGTTCCTCCGCAAGATCGAATCGGTCGTCGAGCTAGGGGCGAAGCTCCGGGCGCACCGTCTGGCGACCCTCCCGGCGGACCTTCTCCGCGAGGCCAAAAGGAAAGGGTTCTCGGACAAGCAGATCGGCCTCCTCGTCCGGTCGAGCGAGGCGACCGTGCGCCAAGCCCGGAAGAAGGCCGGGATCGTCCCCTGCGTCAAGCAGATCGACACTTTGGCCGCCGAGTATCCGGCGAAGACGAACTACCTCTACCTAACCTACAACGGCGCCGAGGATGATGTCGCCTTCCGCCCCGGGAGGAACAAGGTCATGGTCCTCGGCTCGGGCTCTTACAGCATCGGCTCGTCGGTCGAATTCGACTGGTGCTGCGTCAACGCCGCCCAGAGCCTCAAACGGATGGGCTTCTCGACGATCATGGTCAATTACAACCCGGAGACCGTGTCCACGGACTACGACATCTGCGACCGGCTCTACTTCGACGAGCTGAGCTTCGAGCGGGTTCTCGACATCTACGAGAAGGAAGGTCCGCGCGGCGTCCTCCTCTCGATGGGGGGCCAGATCCCCAACAACATCGCCATGAAGTGCCACCGGGCGGGGGTCCGGGTCCTGGGGACGTCGCCGAAGGACATCGACCGTGCCGAGAACCGGTTCAAGTTCTCGAAGCTCCTGGATGAGATCGGCGTCGACCAGCCGGAATGGAAGGAACTGCGGAGCACGGGGGAGGCCGGGGCGTTCGCGCGGGCGATCGGCTACCCGGTCCTCATCCGGCCGTCCTACGTCCTGAGCGGCGCGGCCATGAGCATCGTCTTCAACGAGCCCACCCTCGACCGCTACCTTAGGAAGGCGTCCCTGGTCTCGCCGGAGCACCCGGTCGTCATCTCCAAGTTCATCATGAACGGCAAAGAGATCGAGATGGACGCGGTTGCCGACAGGGGGAAAGTCATCGCTTCGGCCATCGTCGAGCACGTCGAGAACGCCGGTGTCCACTCCGGCGACGCGACCATGGTCCTGCCGCCCCAGAAGCTCTACATCGAGACCATCCGCCGGATCCGGGAGATCGGCAGCGCCATCGCTCGGGCCCTGGCCATCACCGGGCCGTTCAACATCCAGTTCATCGCCAAGGACAACGCCATCAAGGTCATCGAATGCAACCTGCGGGCGTCACGCTCGTTCCCGTTCGTCAGCAAAGTGGCGAAGACCAACTTCATCGAGCTGGCGGTCAAGGCCATGATGGGCGCTCCGGTCCGGAACCGGAAGAGCACGCTTGACCTCGATTATGTCGGGGTCAAGGCGCCGCAATTCTCGTTCTCCCGGCTCAAGGGCGCCGACCCCACCCTCGGAGTCGAGATGGCCTCGACGGGAGAGGTCGCCTGCCTGGGGGAGGACGTCCATGAGGCCTTCCTCAAGGCCCTCCTCTCGGCCGGGTTCAGCCTGCCCGAAAAGAACCTTCTGCTCAGCATCGGCGGCGAGACCTCCAAGCACAGGTTCCTCGAACCGGCCCGGAAGCTCCGGGACATGGGCTTCGCACTTTACGCGACCGAGCACACGTCGGCGTTCCTCAGGAAGAACGGGATCGCCAACACCCGCCTTTACAAGGTCCACGAGAAGAAGGTGCCCAACATCCGGGATTTCATCGCCCGGCGGAAGATCGATTTCGTGATCTCCGTGCCCAACCCGGAGAAGAAGGTCGAGTTCGACTCCGACTACCGGATGCGGCGGCTGGCGGTGGATTTCGCCGTGCCCCTCCTGACCAATCTCCAGGTTGCGGATCTCTTCGTCCAGGCCATCGCCTCGAAGAAGATCGGGGACCTCAAGATCAAGCACTGGGGCGAATACGAATGAAAGGGGACACGTACCTGTGGTACGTGTCCCCTTTCTTTTCTCTGATGGGCTGGGTGACTGATAAAAACGCGGGCCTTCGGGCGTCTTATATAAGGGACAGGAACCGACTGTGCTAGAACAGCTGGGTCTCGAAAGGAGTGTGACATGACCCATTCGGTGAAGAGTATCCTTTGGGCGACGGACTTCTCCGAGCGCGAGGAGATCGAGCGCGACTTCGCATGGAGCCTGGCCTCGGCCTTCAAGGCGGACCTGACGCTCCTCCACGTTCTCGTGCTTCACGACTACCGGGTCGCCCCTGAATTCGCCGAGAGCATGCTTCGCGATGTCCTGGAGCGGTTGAAGAAGAGAAAGGCGCGGGAAAAGGCGAGCTTCCAGGTCCGCGAGGATGTCGTCCAGGCCATGAGCGTCGCGGGCGGCATCGTGAGCTACGCGGAGGCCAACAAGTTCGACCTGATCGCCATCTTGACCACCACGCATTCGAAGCTGGCGAGGTTCTTCCTGGGCAGCAACACCGAGCGGGTCATTTCCTTCTCCGAGGTCCCGGTCTTCGCCATCCCCGCCGCCTGCAGTGAAGGCTGAGTGAAGAGGGATGGTGGAAGACCGGCGCGTTCCCTGGATCGCCCTCAACAGCTGTGTCTGCGAGTGTCCCAGGGCCGCGCGGATCGTCCTCCGGGCCTTTCCGTCGGTGGAGGAGGTCTTCGGGGCGGGCAAGGAGCGGCTCACGGCGCTCGGCGTCCGAGAGGACGTCGCCGGGAAGATCGCCGCGAAGGGAGCGCTCGACGAGGCGAAAATAGAGCTTGAGAAGATCGAGAGAAAGGCGTATACTCTTATGACTTTTGAGGACGGCGATTATCCCGCCCTCCTGAGAGAAATTTTCGATCCTCCGCTCGTCCTGTATGTCGCGGGGCGGACGGAGGCGTTGAAGGCGCCTGCGGTCTCCATCGTCGGCGCGAGGAAACCCACGCCGTACGGCCGGGCGGTGGCCGGGAAACTGGCAGGCGACCTGGCGTCCCGGGGGGTCGTCATCGTGAGCGGGCTCGCCCGCGGCGTCGACGCCTGCGCCCACTGGGGCGCGGTGAAGGAAGGACAAACGGTGGCGGTGATGGGTTCGGGATTGGATGTCGTTTACCCGGACGAGAACCGGGAACTGGCCGGCAAGGTCCGGGAGCGAGGTGTGTTGGTCACCGAATATCCGCTTGACGCGCCGCCGCTCGGCTATCACTTTCCGCTCAGAAACCGCATCATCAGCGGGCTGGGCCTGGGGCTGGTGGTCGTCGAGGCGACCCGGCGCAGCGGGTCGCTCATCACGGCCCGGCTGGCCCTCGACGAGAACCGGGAGGTCATGGCCGTTCCGGGGAACGTCACCTCGGACTTGAGCCGGGGGACGAACTGGCTGATCCAGACAGGGGCGCGGCTCGTCGAAGGATGGGAGGACGTGGCCGAGGGCCTGCCCTCGCCGCTCCGCGAGGACCTGCTCTCCCGCAAGGCGGAGGCGAAGGAAAGGCCGCCGCTCTCGGAAGCGGAGGAGAAGGTCCTCAAGACGCTTCCCGTCGATGCCCAGGTCCACATCGACGAGATCGTGGAGCGGACCGACCTCTCGGTCTCGGAGCTCCTCGGGGTCCTGTTGGGCCTGGAACTCGAGGGACTGGTCGTTCAGAACCCGGGCAAGAATTTTCAGAGGAGAATGTGAGTGGCAAGATCGGCACGATCGTTGGTCATCGTGGAGTCGCCGGCGAAGGCGAAGACCGTCAATCATTACCTGGGTCCGGGCTACTTGGTCAAAGCGTCCATGGGACACGTCTGCGATCTTCCCAAGAGCAAGCTCGGCGTTGACGTGGAGCATGACTTCGCGCCCACCTACCAGGTCATCCCCGAAAAGAAAAAGGTCGTAGCCGAGCTGAAGAAGCTGGCCAAGGAGAGCGCGTCGGTCATCCTGGCCGCCGACCCGGACCGGGAGGGCGAGGCCATCGCCTGGCACCTGAGCCGGCTCATCGGGGAGGAGAATCCCAAGATCTTCCGGGCGGTCTTTCACGAGATCACCGAGGCGGGGGTCAAGAAGGCGTTCGAACGCCTCGGCGGGCTGGACCAGCCCAAGATCGAAGCCCAGCAGACGCGGCGGATCCTGGACCGGCTTGTCGGCTACCTCATCAGCCCGCTTCTCTGGAAGAAGATCGGCCGCGGCCTGAGCGCGGGCCGCGTCCAGTCCGTCACCCTGAGGCTCATCTGCGATCGCGAGAAGGAAATTTCGGCCTTCGTTCCCGAGGAATTCTGGAACATCACGGCCCGGCTCGCGGCCTCCAACCCGCCCGAGTTCAAGGCCGCCCTGGCCAAGATCGACGGCAGGAAGGCCAAGGTCGAGAACAAGGAACAGGCCGACGCGATCCTGGCGGATTGCCGCCGGTCGCCGTTCGTCCTAGAAAAGATTAAGATCGAGGAGAAAAGGAAGAGCCCGGCCCCGCCCTACATCACGAGCACCCTCCAGCAAGACGGATTCCGCCTCCTCCATTTCCCGGTCAAGAAGACGATGTTCGTCGCCCAGAAGCTCTATGAGGGGCTGGAGATCGGAGAGCTGGGACAGACGGGGCTCATCACCTACATGAGGACGGATTCATTCCGCGTCTCGGAAGAGGCGCGCGGCGCCGCCAGGGCCTATATCGAGAGGACGTTTTCTCCGGCCTACGTCCCGGCCAAACCGAACTTTTTCAAGAGCAAGAAGAAGACCCAGGACGCCCATGAAGCCATCCGGCCTGCCCATATGGACCTGCTTCCCGAGCGCGTCAAACAACACCTAAAAAAGGAGGAGTATGACCTTTACCGCCTCATCTGGAACAGGTTCCTCGCTTCGCAGATGGCCCAGGCCGTCATCGAGCAGACGGACTTCGACGTCCGCGCCTCGAAGGTCCTCTTCAAGGCCAAAGGCGAGGTCATCAAGTTCGACGGCTTTCTGGCGGTCTTCCCGAACGGGAACGAGGACGGGGACATCCTGCCCAAGGCCTTCGAGGGCGAAGTCCTGAACCTCGTCGGCGGCGAGGCCGGACTGGAGGGCAAGCAGAGCTTCACCCAGCCGCCGCCCCGCTACACGGAAGGCACATTGGTCAAAGAACTCGAGGCCAAGGGCATCGGCCGGCCGAGCACCTACGCGCCCATCATCGCGACACTCCAGGAAAGGGTCTATGTCGTCCGGGAGAAAGGCAAGTTCATCCCGACCGAACTGGGCATATTCGTCACCGAATTCCTGGTCAAGAACTTCGCCGACCTGCTGGACGTGACCTTCACGGCCCAGATGGAAGAGGAGCTCGATCATATCAGCGAAGGCGAAAAACCCTGGCTCGAGATCCTGCGGGAGTATTATGCCCGCCTCGACAAGGACCTGAAGAATGCTCACAAGGCCGAGGACATGAAGCACTCCGGGATCCCCGTCGAAGAGAAGTGCCCCCAGTGCGGCAAAGACCTGGTCATCAAGTTCGGGCGTTTTGGCCGGTTCAAGGCTTGCTCGGGCTACCCGGGCTGCAAGTTCAAGGAGAGCTTGGCCAAAAAGGAGACCAAGCCCCTCGACGAGAAATGTCCCCAGTGCGGGGCGCCCTTGGTCATCAAGTTCGGGAAGTACGGCTCCTTCATCGCCTGCTCCGACTATCCCAAGTGCAAATACATCCACAAGGAAAAGAAAGACACGGGCATCGCCTGCCCCAATGACTGCGGCGGCACGCTGATTCAGAGAAAGACGCGGCGGGGGAAATTCTTCTATGGATGCAGCAGCTTCCCCAAATGCCGGTTCGCCACATGGGATGAGCCGGTGGCCAGGCCCTGCCCCCTGTGCGGCCGGAAGTTCGTCCTGAAGAAGAACCTCGTGAAGGGCGATCCCACCCTTCATTGTCAGGATGAGAAGTGCGCTTACAAGGAGATCGTCCCGAGGGATAAACTCTGGGAGAAGGCCGGGGAAACGCCGACCGGGCCCGCGATAGATGAGAAAACCGATTGAGGAATTCCTCGCCCACCTGAGGCACGAACGGAACGCCTCGCCCCACACGATCTCGAGCTACGGACGCGACCTCGGCCAGCTCGAGGCCTACCTCATCGAGAAGAAGGCGGACTGGAGGTCCGCTGACAACGTCGTCCTGCGCGGCTTCCTGGCCCGCCTCTACGAGAAGAAGCTGAAAAAATCGACCATCGGCCGCAAGCTGGCGGCCATGCGCTCGTTCTACGATTATTGCTTGAAACGGAAGTGGATCGATAAGAACCCGGCCAAGGTCCTGTCGACGCCGAGGCAGGACAAGAACGTGCCCACGTTCCTCTCTGAGGACGAGATGGCCGAGTTCCTGGACCTGCCGTCATCGGACGAGCCCCTCGACCTGAGGGACAGGGCGGCCCTCGAGCTCCTTTACGCTTCCGGGATCCGGGTCGGCGAGCTGGTGGCCATTGACCTCGTGGACGTAGGCTTCGACGAGCGTCTGGTCCGGGTCAAGGGCAAAGGCAAAAAGGAAAGGCTGGTTCCCTTCGGCAAGAAGGCCGAGGTAAGCCTTCGAACCTACCTTCGGGCCCGGCCCGACCTCCTCAAGGGAAGGCTGGGTCAGAATGCGTTCTTCCTTAACTACAAAGGCGGGCGGCTGACCTCGCGGTCGGTTGAGAGGATCGTGGGGAAATATATCCGGAGAACGGCCGTCAGCCGAAAGATCAGCCCCCATTCGCTCCGTCACTCCTTTGCCTCGCACCTCCTTAGCCGGGGCGCGGACCTGCGAGTGATCCAGGAGCTCCTAGGCCATGCCAGCCTGGCCACGACGCAGAAGTACACCCACCTCGATCTCAAACAGCTGCTGGATGTCTACAAAAAGAGCCATCCGAGATCGTAAAGAAGGGGGAGGGGGGAGCCCCCCTCCTTTCATTTGACTTCGACGCTGACCGTGATCAGGTCCTTGAGCTGGTTGAAGAGCTTCTCGCCGATCCCCTTGACCTTCATGATCTCCTCGATCTTCTTGAAGTTGCCGTTCTGGGTCCGGTACTGGATGATCTGCTCGGCGATCTTGGGCCCGATTCCGGGAAGGCCCTCCAGCTCGGCCTGCGAGGCCGTGTTGATGTTGACCTTGGGGCCCGCCGTTTTCGGGGCCTCGGCGTAAACCCAGGAAAACGAGAGGACGAGGAGCGCCAGGATCGTCCCCAGCGCCGCTCCTTTTGTCATTAGATCCTTCATTTGGACCTCCTTTCGTCCTTTTCTGTTGCAAGCGCCGGGCCAAGTTGATAATTCCCGTAAAGCGATTAGATTCTGCGCAATACGAAATTGTCGGAGGCAGCCCATGTCCATGAGGGTTTACCCGGAGGTCCCATGGCGGATAACGGGGGTTGTCAATCCGGGGCGGAACGCGTTGCCATCCGCGCCAGGAACGTTTTCAGTTTCCTTAGCGCCCGGCCGCGGTGGCTGACCGCGTTCTTTTCATCAGGCCCGAGTTCGGCGAAATGCTTCCGGAGCCTCGGATAATAGAAGACCGGGTCGTAGCCGAAGCCGTTCCTGCCCTTCGGCGCGAAGTTGATGACCCCCCGGACCTCGCCGTGGATCTCGCGGATGATGCGGCCGTCCCGTGATAGGACCATTGCGCAGACAAACCTTGCCTTCCGGTCCTTCCAGGGCGCATCTCCGAGGAGTCGAAGGACCTTCCGGTTGTTCTTCGCGTCCGTGGGGCCCGGCCGGGAGAAGCGGGCCGAATGGACCCCGGGCGCGCCGTCCAAAGCGTCGACCTCCAAACCGGAATCCTCAACCAGGGTCAGGAGCCCGGACTTCCGGCCGTAATGGAGGCTCTTGGACCGGGCGTTCTCGAGGAAGGTCTTTCCCCTTTCCCGGAACGAGGCCCCGGGAAGGACTTCCGCCAGGCTCACGACCTCGAAGGGGAGCCCGGACAGGGACCGCCGGATCTCCCGGACCTTGCCGGCGTTGGTCGTGGCGATGAGGAGTTTCATCCTAGTCAATCTTGAGCTCTTCGATCTCGCCCAGGTTGAAAAGTCCCTTGTTGAATTCCTGCTCCTTTTCCTCGGTCGAGAAGAAGGAGAAGCTGATGACGAAGGCGTTCCGCTCCTTCTTCAGGTTAAGCTTCTCGAGCTTGACGCCGTGGTGGAAGCTGAGCTTGCGGAGCCCGGACAGGATGTCGGGGCTCTCCTTGATCGTGAAGTGGTAGTGGAAGAGCGATTTCCTCAGGTAGGCCTCCTCGATCTTCCGGAAGAGGATGAGGGTGAACATGATGGGAGCCGTGAGCACGACGGCCGGGACGTAGTAGCCCGCTCCGATGATCAGCCCCAGCCCGGCCACGACCCACAGCGTTGAGGCCGTCGTCAGCCCGGCGACCATGCCCCGGGCGTGGACGATCGTCCCGGCGCCGAGGAAACCGATGCCGGTGATGACCCCCGCCGCCATCCGGATCAGGCCGTCGCCCGTCCCGCCTTTGGCGCCGATGATCCCCACGGCCAGGCTCATCATCATAGCCGAGCCGACGCAGACGAGGATGTTGGTCCGGAAGCCGGCCGGTTTCTGGCTGGCCTCCCTTTCCAGGCCGATGAGCCCGCCGAGGGCTATGGCCAGGATGAGCTTGAGCAGAATCTCGATCAGGTCCATCTTTTGCCCCCTTCCCTCATGATCTCACCGGCCGGCCTTGTCCAGGAAGAACGCCGCGACGTATAGCGGGACACGGCTTCGGTGATCCTCTCGAACCGTTCCTGTCCCATGCCATCTTAAACGACGGCTTTCTCTCGGAGTTCCCGGATCCTGTCTTTCGTGTATCCCAGCTCCGTCAGATACTCTTCCGTGTGCGCGCCGAGCCTGGGAGGAGGGCTGACGACATCGCCGGCACTCTTTTCGAATTTCGCCGTCAGGTTGAACAGCTTCAGCTCGCCAAGATCGTCATCCCGGACGGCCCGAATGGTCTCCCGATGTTGGATCTGGGCCTGTTTGAGGGCCGCTTCAAGGCTGAGGATCGCGCCCGAAGGCACGCCGCGCTCATTGAGCGTATCCACCCAGTGGTCCGTGGTGTTCTCCTTGAGCTTCGTTTCCAGCAGCGGCGTCAGGGCCTTCCGGTTCCTCTTGCGGGCGTCGCGTTTTTCAAAGCGGGGATCCTTTTTCAGCTCCGGCACGCCGAGCACGTCAGCCACGGTTTCCCATTGCTCCTGTTTGTTGGCGGCGATGTTGAGATAACCGTCCTTTGTGGCGAATGTCCCGGAAGGGGCGGCGGTGAAGTTATCATTTCCCATCAGAACCGGCTGTTGGCCGCCGATGAGGAGATTTGCGGCGACCCACCCCATAAGCGGCATGATCGAGTCGAGGAGCGCGACGTCGATAAACTGCCCTTCACCCGTCCGCTCACGAAAGTACAATGCGGCCATGATCGCGAACGCGGCGTTGAGTCCGCCGACCGTATCGCAGACCGGGAAGCCGCAGCGCAACGGGTTCAATCTCTCGTCGCCGTTGATGGCCATGACCCCGCTCAGTCCCTGGATGATCTGGTCATAGGCGGGCTTCATGGCGTCGGGGCCGGTCGCTCCGAAACCCGAGATCGCGCAGTAGATGATCCGGGGATTCGCCGCGCTTAGCACCGGATAGCCGACACCGAGACGCTTCATGACGTCCGGGCGGAAGTTCTCAACGACCACGTCCGCCGTCCCGGCCAGCTTAAGGAAGATCTCTTTCCCTTCCGGATCCTTCAGGTTCAGCGTCAGGGATTTTTTATTGGCGTTCTGGGCCAGGAAGCTCGTCCCCATCAGCCGGTCGTTCAACGGCAGGACGTTGCCGAGCTTCCGCGCCAGGTCTCCGTCCGCGGGGTTCTCGATCTTGATGACCTCGGCGCCGAGCAGCGAGAGATGGAGAGTTGCAAACGGCCCGGAAAGGACATTGGTCAGGTCAAGGACTCGGATTCCATCAAGGAGTTTCGGTTTCATCGGATCACCAGTCTTTGAGCGGGATAGGACCGGGTTCATGGATCGGGCCGGTCCTATAGATCGTCCCCGGCAGCTCGCGGCCGAAGAACTTGCTCATATCGCAGGCCAGGTCGATCAACTTCTCCAGGCTGATGTCCCGGCGCAGACCCATTCGCTGCCACATGTGGACGAGGTCTTCGGTGCAGACGTTGCCGCCGGCGATCTTGGTGAAAGGACAGCCCCCCAATCCGGCTACAGATGATTCGAAGCTCTTCACGCCGGTCTTCATAGCGGCGTAACAGTTGGCCAGGGCAAGCCCGTACGTGTTATGGAAATGGCATGAGAGCTTCACGTCCGGATCCATCGTACGGATCGTCCCGTACATACGCTCGACCTGATCGGGCGTCGCCCGGCCGGCCGTATCGGCCAGGCTGATATTCTTCAATCCTTCCTCCAGATAACGACGGACGATCTTCATCACCTCTTCTTGCGGAACATGGCCTTCGTAGCCGCAGCCGAACGCCGATTGCACGGAGACCTGAATTTTCTTTTTCGCCTCAAGGGCTGCTCCGGCCATCCTAAGGATGCGGTCGGTCGCTTCACTCACGGACATGCCGGTGTTCTTGCGGCTATGGGTCTCGCTTGCCGAAACACCCATACAAAACATCTCGACTCCGCATGCCAGGCCGCGCTCAAGTCCCTTTTCATTCAACACGAGGCCCGAGACGACGACAGGCCGGGTCTTTTGAATGCTCTTGAAATGCCTGAACAAATCGTCGGTGTCCGCCATCTGTGGTATTTTCTCCGGATGGACGAACGAGCCGAGCTGTAGGATATCGATCCCGGAATCGATCAACGGCTCCGCCCAGGCGATTTTTTGCGCCGTAGAAACGACCTGCTTTTCCATCTGCAGGCCGTCTCTCAGCCCTACTTCGTGCATGATCATTCCGTTTGCCATGGCCGGTCTCCCGAGTCATATTACTTCAACAGGCATCCGTAGGCAAGCCCGGCAGATCCTAAAATTGCCGATAGGACGTGAGTCGGAATTCCGGGACATGAACCAATTCTCTGGAATTGGTATCGTGTCCCTGGAATTCCGGATATCCCCAGAAGTCGGTGTCATCGCTTGAGAAGAAAGAATCCTATCGGCAATTTTGGGGCAGATGCCGCTCTGGAAAGAGGGGACCGGCCGGATCGCGTCTTGAGGTTCTGCGGCCATCGGACGCCTGTCCCGAGGATCGTCAGGAGGATGAAAAGGACCGCAGCTTATTATAGGCGATCTTCCGTCTGACAGGACGAAAAAATCCGGATTTTGTGCCACGGGGCGCTCCCGGGTTGAGGCCGTGCCCCGCTCGTGCTACAATTCCTTGGCCCGGTCATCGATCCGATGCCGGGTCGATAAAGACAAGACGAAATTTCGGAAGGAGCTGAAACCATGTCCACTTTGATCAAAAAAACGCACGCGAGGGAGATCCTGGATTCGCGCGGGAACCCGACCGTCGAGGTCGAGGTCTGGCTGGAGGACGGCTCTTGGGGCAGGGCGGCCGTGCCGTCGGGCGCCTCGACCGGGATCTATGAGGCCCTCGAGCTCAGGGATGGCGACAAGGGCCGCTATCTCGGCAAGGGCGTCCTCAAGGCCGTCGAACACGTCAACATCGATATCGCCGAGACCATTAGGAACCTGGACGCCTTGGACCAGGCCCGGATCGACCGGGCCATGCTCACCCTGGACGGCACGCCCAACAAAGGCAAGTTGGGCGCCAACGCCATCCTGGGCGTCAGCCTGGCGGTGGCCCGGGCGGCCGCCGACTCTAAAAAGATGTCCCTCTACCGCTACCTCGGGGGCGTTGCGGCCAAACTCCTGCCCGTTCCGATGTTCAATATCCTCAACGGCGGCGTCCACGCCAACTGGCAGAGCACGGACCTCCAGGAGTTCATGATCGCTCCGGTGGGCGCCCCGAGCTTCAGCGAAGCCCTGCGCTGGGGGAGCGAAACCTATCATGCCCTCAAAAGCGTCCTCAAGGGCCAGGGCTACTCCACGGGCGTCGGCGACGAAGGCGGCTTCGCCCCGGCCTTCAAGAAGAATTCCGACGCCGTCGAGAACATCCTCAAGGCCATCGAGAAGGCCGGTTTCAAGCCCGGCTTGGACATCGGCATCGTCCTTGACCCCGCGGCGAGCGGGTTCTATGAGGACGGCCTCTATTGGCTGAGGACGGAAAATAGAAAGGTCAAGGCCGGGGAGATGGTCAAGATGTACGTCGAGTGGGTCGATGCGTACCCCATCTTCTCCATCGAGGACGGACTGGCCGAGGACGACTGGGAGGGCTGGAAGCTCCTCACGGCGACGCTCGGCTCGAAGATCCAACTCGTCGGCGACGACCTCTTCGTGACCAACGTCGAGAGGATCGCCCGCGGCATCTCCGAAAAATCGGCCAACTCGGTCCTCATCAAGCTCAACCAGATCGGGACGCTGACCGAGACCATCGCCGCGATCGAGTTGGCCCGCAAAGCCGGCTGGACGGCCATGATTTCCCATCGCAGCGGCGAAACGGTGGACAGCTTCATCGCCGACCTGACCGTGGCCATGGGCACGGGCCAGCTCAAGACCGGCGCCCCCTGCCGCGGCGAGCGCCTGGAGAAGTACAACCAGCTCATGCGGATCGAGGAAGAGCTCTCCGAGGACGCCGTCTACGCCGGTCATCAGGCGTTCGGCCGCTGACGCTCGATTCATTAATAGGGAAAAACCTCTATTTTCATTCGTCGAGGCTGACGAAAAATCATTCCGATTAGCCTTATCGGTCCGTCCTTCAATGGCCGTGATGGGACGAAGGCCATCAGACACGCGAGTTCTGAAGGTGCCGAGAAGAGCGGTTCGGGAACGGCGTTAAGAACCTGAAGAGGAGCGAGGGCCGTCCCATCCAAGTTATTGGCCCAGCCACACTGAATGTAAGAAAACTTAAAAAAATGCTTGACAAGACAAATTAGATGATGCTATATGACTTTGTCTATTGAATAAGTCGACTAATGAGACGGACGAAATGAGGCTTTCAACCAAGGGCGAATATGCCAGCCGTGCCATGCTCGAGCTATCCCTCAAGTACGACAGGGGCCCCCAGCATATCCATGGGATCTCAAAGGCGCAGAACATCCCTGAGCGCTTCCTCGAGCAGATCCTGCTCCTCCTGAAACGGGCGGGTTACTTGAAAAGTAAAAAGGGACAGCGCGGCGGCTATTACTTGGCAAAGTCTCCCGCGGAGATCAACGTGGCCGAGGTCATCCGGGTCCTGGAAGGCCCGCTCGCCCCGATCGACTGCGTCAGCGTCATGGCCCACGAGGCCTGCCCCATGGAGGAGACCTGCGGCCTGCGTTGGCTCTGGAAAGAGGTCCGAGACTCCGTCGCCGAGATCATGGAACGGACGACGTTCGCCGACCTCGTCCGCCGGAACAAACCGTTGAACGATCCGGACGAATAAGATCGATCTTATGGATAGGCTTTCGCTCGACCGGGCGCGCGATGGTCGACCAAGCCGGAAGTGAAGTTTAAGAGAAGAAGATGAGGAGGATTTTCATGTGGAAATATGGACTTGAAAACGCGGGCCATCGTCGCCCGTTCAAGCCGGGTGCGGCGCTTCTCGCCGTGCTCATCCTTGCCGGAGCGTCCTTCGGCCAGGACAAGAAGGAACCGACGTTCCTGTCGATCAGCAAGGCCTTCAAGCTCAGCGGCTGGACCCAGTTCCAGTATGCCGGCTGGGACAAGGGCGTCGACAACTTTTCCATCCGCCGGTCCCGTCTGACCCTGGCCGGGGACATCCTGAAGAACATGCATTACAAGCTCCAGGTCGACTTCGCCAAGACGCCGACGCTCCTCGACGCCATCGTCGAGGTTGAATTCTCCCAGGCCTTCCAGTTGAGGGTTGGTCAATTCCTCGTCCCCTTCAGCCTGGAGAACCTGACGGCTACCTCGGACGTGGATATGATCAACAGGTCCCAGCCCGAGGAGAAGCTCGCCCCCGGCCGCGACAACGCCTCCCAGGGAAGGGATGTCGGGGTCGCCGTCTTCGGGAACACCTCCATCGTCGAGTACACGGCGGCGATCGTCAACGGGGCCGGCTTCAACAAGCCTGACACGAACAGCCGCAAGGACTTGGTCGTCCGGGTCGTTCTCCGCCCTTTGAAATATCTGGCCGTCGGCGGCTCCTTCTACAAAGGAAAGCAGAGTGCTGCGGCCGAAGCCCCCCTGGTCACCCGGGACAAGGCCGGGCTCGAGATGGCTCTCGTCCTTGACCGGGCCTCGCTCAAATCTGAGTATTACTACGCCAAGGACGACAAGATGACACGGAACGGCTGGTATGTTCAGGGCGGATACTTCGTCCTGCCCAAGAAGGTCCAGGCCCTCGTCAAGTACGACGTGGTGGACATGAACCGGACGCTCTCCGGGGACCGGGTCGGCCGCTACACGGCCGGCGTCAACTGGTTCCTGTCCGGAAGGACGAAGCTCCAGCTCAACTACGAGCTTTATAAACTCGAATCCGGAAAGACCGACAACCAGGCCATCCTGGCCATGCTCCAGGTGGCATATTAAAAGAAGAAATGAGGGATCACATGAAAAAACTTATCGGCGCTATTGCTTTAGTAGGAATCGTTGTGCTTGCCGCTTCACCCGTGCCCGGCGCGGCCGCGGCCGACATCTCCGGGAACCTGACCCTTTCCGGGGCTTGGGCCCTCTACCCCATGGCCCTCAAGTGGGTCGAGGAGTTCCAGAAGGCCCATCCCGGAGTCAGGATCGACGTCCAGGCCGGCGGAGCGGGGAAGGGCATCGCCGACGCTCTTGCGGGGATGGTGGATATCGGCATGGTTTCGAGAAATGTCCAGCCGGTCGAGCTGGAGAAGGGGGCGTTCCCGGTGGCCGTGACCAAGGACGCCGTCATCCCGACCCTCAGCGCCCGGAACCCGGTCCTCAAGGATCTCCTGGCCCGGGGCCTGAAGAAGGATGAGTTCGCCGGCGTTTGGATCACGAAGACCGTGACCAGCTGGGACGGGCTCCTCGGGCGGACGGGCAAGGCCGAGATCCACGTCTACACACGCTCGGACGCCTGCGGGGCGGCCGAAACCTGGGCGGCCTACATGGGAAAGCGGCAGGAAGACCTCACCGGCATAGGCGTCTACGGCGATCCGGGACTGGCCGACGCCGTCAAGCGCGATCCTCTGGGCATCGGCTTCAACAACGTGAACTTCGCCTATGACGCCAAGACCCTCAAACCGGTCGAAGGGATCGTCATCTGCCCCATCGACATCAACGGGAACGGCAAGGTCGACCCCGAAGAGAGCGTCTACGGGACCCGGGACGACATCACCGGGGCCATCGCCCGGAACGTCTATCCTTCGCCCCCGGCCAGGGACCTCTATTTCGTCACGAAGGGAAAGCCGCAGAACCCCGTCCTCATCGAGTTCCTGAAGTGGGTCCTGACCGAGGGACAGAAATACGTCCCCGAGACGGGCTATATCCCGTTAAGCGCGGAGAAGCTGGCCGACGGACTGTCGGCGATAGGCGCCGGCCCGCCGAAAAAATAGGAGGCCGAAGGAGACTGGAGGGGAGGTAAGTTGAGGCTCTTCAAAGACCTGGCGGCCAGGAAGCTGATGTTCCTGTTGGCGCTTTTCCCGAGCTTCCTCGTCCTGGCCATCATCTTCGGGCTCTTTCAGAAGTCCAGGGCCATCCTGGCCATCCGGTCGGTGGGGCGCCTGTTGTTCTCGTCGGGGTGGCACCCCCTCAAGGGCGAGTTCGGACTGCTTCCTTTCATCATGGGCACCCTTTGGGTGACCTTTGTCGCCCTGGTCATCGCCATCCCCATCTCACTGTTCACGGCTATCTACCTTTCCGAATACGCGCCCAGGTTCGTTCGTGAGCTTGCCAAGCCTATCATCGACCTCCTGGCCGGGTTGCCGTCTGTCGTCTTCGGCGTCTGGGGGATCATGGTCATCGTTCCGTTTGTCGGCGATGTCCTGGCGCCGCTATTCGGCGCCTACTCCAGCGGCTACAGCATCCTGGCCGGCGGCATCGTCCTGGCCATCATGATCTTTCCGACGATCATCCACGTCTCGATCGAGGTCTTCGCTTCCATCCCGTTCGCCCTCAGGGAGGCCTCGTTATCCCTCGGGGCGACCCAGTGGGAGACCGTCCATCACGTGGTCCTGCGCAAGGGCGCCCAGGGGATCCTGGCAGCGAGCATCCTGGGCCTCTCTCGGGCCTTCGGCGAGACCATGGCCGTCCTTATGGTCGTCGGGAACGTCCCTATTGTCCCCAAGTCCCTATTCGCGCCCGGCTACCCTTTGCCGGCCCTCATCGCCAACAATTACGGGGAGATGATGTCCGTGCCCCTCTACGATTCGGCCCTGATGCTGGCGGCCTTGGTGCTCCTCATCGTTGTCCTGGCCGCGAGCGTTTTTGGCCGGTGGATCCTGATCAAGGCGGAGAAGAGGGCCGAGTGAAGTACGAGCACGAACTCACCAGGGGGCGGATCAGGCACCGCAGGGCGGTCGAGATCGTCGCCAAGATCGGCATGATCGGGTCGACGACGCTGGTCATCGGCAGCCTCCTGGCCATCATCGGCACCATCATCTGGAAGAGCCTGCCGGCCCTGAAGCTTTCCATGATCACCCAGGCCCCCAAGGGCGGCTACTATTTGGGCAAGGAAGGCGGCATCCTCAACGCCATCGTGGGCTCGCTCTACCTCGGTCTGGGCGCGACCGCCCTAGCCCTCGTCTTCAGCCTGCCCGTCGTCCTCTACTTGAACCTCTACACGAAGAAGAAGTCGCGCTTCGCGGGCCTGACGCGGTTCGCTTTCGACGTCCTCTGGGGCATCCCGTCCATCGTTTACGGCGCCTTCGGGTTCGTGCTGATGATGGCCGTCGGGTTGAGGGCGTCGCTCCTGGCCGGCATCATCACCGTGGCCCTGCTCGAGCTCCCGATCATGAGCCGGGCCATCGATGAGGTTATGGTGCTCGTGCCCAGGGAGCTCAAGGAGGCCTCATTCGCCCTCGGGGCCACGCGCCTCGAGACGGCCTTCAAGATCGTCGTCCGGCAGTGCATGCCGGGCATCCTGACGGCGGTCCTCATCGCATTCGGCCGGGGCATCGGCGACGCGGCCTCGGTCCTGTTCACGGCCGGATTCACGGACCGCATCCCCACGTCGCTCTTCCAGCCGGCGGCCACCCTTCCCCTGGCCATCTTCTTCCAGCTGGGGACGCCCTTTCCCGAGGTCCAGCAGCGGGCCTACGCTTCGGCGGCCGTGCTGACCCTGCTCATCCTCCTGATCAGCATCGCCTCCCGGCTCCTGATCCGGAAACTTACGAAGCACGTCATTAAATGAGAGACAGGTGAAGTCATGGACGAAAGGACACACATCAGCATCCGGGATCTGAACGTCTTTTACGGCGGTCTTCACGTCCTGAAAAACATCTCACTGGACATCCCGGACCGGAAGATCACGGCCATCATCGGGCCCTCGGGCTGCGGCAAGACGACCCTCCTCAAGTCCCTCAACCGCTTGCTCGACGCGCTCGACGGGGTTCGAGTGGAAGGAAAGGTTCTGGTGGACGGCGAGGACATCTATGGGCCGAAGGTCGAAGTGACCAGGGTCCGAAAGAAGATGGGCCTCCTCTCCCAGAAGCCCCAGGTCCTGCCTATGTCGATTTATGACAACGTCGCCTACGGTCCCAGGGTCCATGGCATCAAGGACAAGAAGGAGCTGGACCGGATCGTCGAAAATTTCCTGAAGGTTGCCGGCCTATGGGAAGAGGTGAAGGGGCGGCTCCACCACCCGGCCTCCCGCCTCTCCATGGGCCAGCAACAGAGGCTGTGCCTGGCCCGGGGACTGGCCGTCGGGCCTGAGATCATCCTGGGCGACGAGCCGACCTCGGCCCTCGACCCCCAGTCGAGCCAGAACGTCGAGAAACGGCTCATGGAGCTGAAGCAGGATTATACCGTCGTGGTCGTGACCCATATCCTGAGGCAGGCCCGCCGCATCGCCGACTACATCGTCTTCCTCTACCTGGGCGAACTCGTCGAGCACGGCCCCGCGGCCGAGATCTTCGCCAATCCGAAGAACCCCCGGACCAAGGCCTACCTCACCGGCGAGATCAGCTGATCGGTCCGTTCGCAAGCTTCACCGCGACGGGATTCTTCTTGAATTCCTGCAGGAAGTTGTAGAAATGGATCTCGTTCGCGTCCAGGCCGAACTTGTAGACGTAGCGTCCGGCCAGCCGTGACGCGAACAGGGCCTTGAGGTAGGAGGCCGGGATCCTCTGGATGATCTTGGCGACCCCGATCTTCTTTACCAGGACGGGCGGGATGCAGCATTCGAGGGTCCTCTTTAGGAGGTCCTTGTCCTCGATGAGGTCGGAGCCGTTGACGGCGTCCTTGATCTGGTTGATCTTCTCGCTGATCATGTCCGAAAGGATGGACCGGGGGATCCGCGTCCGGGCGTTCTCCTTCCAGATGATCTCGAACTCCTGGGCCGCGTTCTCGCGGATGAAATCCAGGTCCTCCTCGACGTATCGCTTCCGGAAGTCCGTGATCTTCCCGTCCTTGACGCACATGAGATCGTCCCACTCCTCGTCGGTCAAAGCCAGGCTGGCCAGGACCTCGAGGTGGGACGACGTCACGCCGCCCTTGTTGGCCGAGGCGTCCTTGTAGAGAACGACGCCCTTTTCCTCCAGCCGGAGGCGCGCCTGCTGGGTGATGAAGAGGTTGGCGCCCTCGACGATGACCCTGAACCGGGGCTCGCCGTTGTCGTTTATCCATCGGGTCCAGTTGTTGATGGTGATGGAGGAGGGCCGGCCGCCGCAGGGCACGAAGATGTCGGCCTTGAACCTGGGGTTGAGGTGGAACGTGTTGCGGAACTCGAGGCCGTTCTCAACCTTTTCGCCGTCGGGAAGGACGATGTCGTTTTCCTTGACCGTGACCAGGAATCCCCGGGCCGAGAGGAGCTTGGCGTTGAAGTGTTCGACCATCTTCCGGGCCTTGGACAGCCGGACGAGCTCCTTGCGGTTGAGGCCCTCGGCGTCATAGAGGACGCCCGAGCCGTCGACGACCGCCAAGATCTTGTCCTTGGAGATGAGGATCTCGTTCGAACCCAGGTCGCCGTCCGGTCCGCCGGTCATGACCTTGGTCATCTTTTGTTCCTTGAGCCCGAGCTTCTCCAGGGTGCGGACGACGTACTCGTGGACCGAGTTGGTCGTCATGCCGTAGAGGTCGTGCGGGATGCCGCCCATGCTCACCGGTTTGCCGGTCGTGAAGGCTTTCCAGAACCTGTAGCCGCGGGCCTTGGCCCGGAGGGCGGCCCACTCCATGAGGTCGGCCGTGCCCTCGTCGGGGCCCAGGAAGAGGATGATCTCCTTGCCGTAATGATCGACGACGCCGGGGTCGGGGAGCACGAGATCGAGCAGGCCGTCGATGTACTTCTTGAAGGCCGCTTTCGGACGGTCCTGGAACCCCCAGCGCAGGAGGATAGTGCCCTTGGAGCCGCCGTCGGGCAGGTCCTTGTTCTTCCTCTGCTGGGTCGAGGCCAGGTTGTAGTTCTCGTCGAAAATGAAGTCGGAGTTGGTCAGGTAGCTCTGGAGGTTCGCGGAGCGGACGATGCGTATGCCGCCCCGGGCGATGTCCCGGAACCGGATGTGGAAGCCGCGGAACTCCCTGCCGATGACGTGGAACAGGCCGAAGGGCACGAGCGGGTAATCGACCTTGTTGAGAAAGTCCGGCCTGTACATGAAGGAGATCGAGACCTTCTCTTTGATGTAAAAGTTGGTCTTGAGGGTGACCTCGATGAACAGGCAGGCGGCCAGGAAGATGTTCCGGTCGGCTTCGACGGAGATCGTCCGCAGGATGTCTTTCTTGAGGGCGGCCAGCCTGGCCCCGATGTCCGGGTCATGGACGGCGGGGTTGAACTTCTTGTCGAAGAGGACGAAGAGCTTCCTGAGGACCTCGTGGTTGCTGATCAGAGCCTCCCAGACGCGGGCCTCGGTGTAGGTTTCCTTGGCCAGCTTGACCTTGAGGTCGCGGAGGATCCCCAGCCGCTCGGGGGAATCCTTGAGGGCGTCGGCCAGCTTCAGATATTCCTCGTTGTAGCCGCTCAGGAATTGGTGGGCGAAGCTCCAGACGGAATTGCTGAACACGAACTCTTGGGCGGTGAGCTTGTTCTCCCGGAACAGGGCGGACAGGGGGCTTTCCGGGATGACGTAGATCAGGCTGATGTCTTCGATGAGATTCCGGAGCTTGTCCTTGCTCTTGATCTCGTCCAGGTAGAAGGTGTAGACCGTCCTTCCGTTGGCGAAATGCTCGATGTACTTCCTCTTGGAGAAGAGGCCGTGGGAATTGATGACGTCGGAGACGTTGGAAAAGAAGCGGGGGCTGGCGTCGGTCTTGGTCACGACGGAGATCCGGAGTTCCTTGTCCCTGGGGACGGGTGTCACGTCGATGAGCGGGCTCTCCCAACCCTTGGCTTTCTCGAGGAGGCACTGGTATCTGTCGATGGTGTCCTTGGGGACCGAGGCCAGGAAGGTCTTGTCCGCGATCTTCTTCATGTCCGTCTCGTCGGGAAGAACTTTGTCCGTTCCATACTGGGGCCTGTAAACGACATACATCCTCAGGTGCTGGAGCCCCCTGGCCTTGCGCAGGGTCCGATAGGACTGGAGCCGGTAGTGGGGATACCGGTCCTCGATGCGCTCCTCGATCTTGACTCCCGCCGCCTGGTCCTCTTCGACGAGGTAAAGGGCCTCGTTCTCGTGCTCCGTCTGAAAGTCGATCTTGACGACCTTCTCCCGGCGCAGGGTGGCCAGAATCTCGGCGGCCCGGAGGGCTTCAATATGGCAGGCGACGGTCTCGATGGGGGTCGACCGAAAGTAGAAATCGCTCATGCCCAAACCGGTACAGAAGGCGTCCAGCTCCTCCCGGACCGTGATTTCGGGGTAAAAGCGGTCGTCCAGGATGAGTTTTTCTATCTTTTTAAGCTGCTCTTCGGTCAAAACAGAAATTTCGGCGATTTGCTTCAGGGTTTTCATGGGTCCTTCACCTTTTCCGCTCAAAAATCAGGCGTCATTGTAGCACATTCAACCGTCTTTTTCGATCTCCATCCTTTGCAACGTAAGCTCTTGACCTTCCATGATTTCCAAGCCAGGAGAAGCGCACGAGGAGCAGACGAAGACCGGCTCGTCGGTCAAGGACTCTTCCCCGCAGGACCGGCACCGGACCTTGAGGGGGACGACCTCGATGCGGAGCTTGGCCCGGGAGGCGATGGTCCCTTTTTTAAAAGTGTCGAAGGCCGTCTCGAGAAGTTCCGGGACGACACCCGACAGCCTCCCGACGCGGAGCGTTACAGCCGTGACCCTCAGGGCTTTCTCGTCCCGGGCCTTTTCCTCGAGGATCTCGAAGAGGCCGGCGACGAGGGACAGCTCATGCATGGCCGGATCGGAGCTTTTCGAGGGCGGAGACGAGGAAGGCTTCAAGCACGTCCATTCCCTGCCCGGTCAGGGCGGAGACTTCGAAAACTTCGAGGCACGGGTTGATCTCCAGGGCCTCGCGCCGGGCCCGAGCCGGGTCGAAAGGAAGGTGGGGGATGAGGTCAGCCTTGGTCAGGACGAGGACGTGGGAGGAGAGGAACGCCTCCGGGTACTTCTTCGGTTTATCGTCCCCTTCGGGAGATGAGAGGAGGACGAATCGCAGGCTTTCGCCCAAGTCATATGAGGCGGGGCAGACGAGGTTGCCCACGTTCTCGATGAACAGGAAGTCCAGGTCCGCTGGGACCTCGGCCAGGACCTTGCCGACCATTTTGGCCTCGAGATGGCAGGCGCCCCCGGTCGTGATCTGCCAGGCGGGGATGCCCTTTGCTCGGATCCTTTCCGCGTCGAGTTCCGTTTCGATGTCGCCCTCGATGACGGCCATCCGGAACCGCCCTTGGAGTCGTCCGGCCAGGCTCTCGAGGAGTGTCGTCTTGCCGGAGCCCGGCGAACTCATCAGGTTGACGGATAGGATGCCTTTCGTCCGGAGCTTTTCCCGGATCCCGGCGGCGATTTTCTTGTTCGTCCCGAGGATATCCTTGAGGACGAGGACTTCTTTCTTTTCCATGGAATGTATAATAACATAATCTCATGGCGCGCGGGCTTGTAGAAAAGCTCGGATTGATCGGCCTTGCTTGTTATCGTAGGGGATCGCCTTCGAAGGACTCGGGGTGCGGCGATGAGGGCCGCCCATCTCCCCGGTCTGTACAAATCCTCGAGGGGGTTGGGGGAGCTTAGAGACATGGCTTATTTTGGGCGTGTCAGCGTGAAAGCGGCGATCCCCTGAAGTGATGGATTTGGTCTATGACTTGAGCCGGCCGAGAAGAAAGGCGAGGGCGGCCGGAAGGTTGATCTCGGCCTGAGGCGAAAGGCCCTCTCCGATGTCCCATTCATACCCGCGGACGGCCAGCATCCAGGCCCTGGGGCGGCGGGCGTAGAGTTCTTCGGTTAGGGCGAGGACCGAGGCCGGGGACATTTCGTGGGTCGTGAAGGCGATCTCCCGCGCCGGCTCGAGCTCCTTGAACTCAAAGGGCGGGGCGGCGGTCTCCGACGCGTCGGCGAAGATCACGATGTCGTAATGGGAGCAGGTGCGGGCGTCCCCGATGTTGAGCTGGTAATTGGCGTCGCAGTCGACGTTCTCGATGCGTTCGGCCTCGACGAGCGAAACGAGCTTCGGCCCCAATCCGTCGTCGCGCCGGCCTGGATTTCCGATGCCATAGACAAGAATCCTGAACATGGTCGTTCTTCGGCCCTTTTTATTTGCATTTCCGGTCGACGAGATTTTCCCGGGAATCGTAGATTTCGATCTCGAGCGGCATTTTGCCGATGGCGTGCGTCGCGCAGCTCAAACACGGATCATAGGCCCGGATGGCGACCTCGACCCGGTTGAGCATGCCCTCGGTGATCTCCGGCTTTTCGGAGATCATATTCATCGCCACCCAGTTGACGGCCCGCCGGCCCGGACGTCCCGGATCATGTCCAGGAGGCTCCTCCGGTCCTCCTTGTGTTTGAGGACGATGGTTTTGATGCTTTCCATGTTTTAGACCTCAGAATATCATTAAAACAGAATTTTATACCACAAAACGGGGAATCCGTTAAGAACCCGGCGGGCCGCCAGGTCGATCGCAGAAACTATTTTTGTGAAACCGGGAACTTGAGACTTGTTCCAAAATTGTCGATAGGATTCTTTCTTCTGGAATTCCAGGGACACGGCACCAATTCCAGAGAATTGGTTCATGTCCCGGAATTCCGACTCACGGCCCATCGGTAATTTTGGGACTTGCAATTTACAGCGAAAAAAATGTAAAATTTAGGAACAAGGAAACCGTCCCATATTAGGAAGGAGGAGTCATGAGAAAAAAGAGTCTGATCATCATCGCCGCGGTGCTCGTCTTAGTCGTGTTCCAGAGCTGCTCGTCGAAACCTGAAGAAGGGCTCTTAAAGAGATATTTCAATGCCGTCAGGATGAACGACAACTCGACCATGTCCTCCATGGCTCTCGAACCCCTGACGATGGACGTCTCCGGCTTCGATGTCGTGAGCGTGGCGGCGGAAAAGATCGAGCCGGCGGTCCTTCCCGGGTTGAGCAAGCAGGAGGCCGATCTCAAGAAGAAGCTCGAGGGGCATGTCGGGCCGACCATCGACGCCAAGGACGCCGTGGACGTGGCCAAGGACGAGCTTGACACGGCCCGGACCAAGGCCGCCAAGCAGGCCGCCCAGAAGAAGGTAGATGAGATGCAGGTCAAGTACGAACAGGAATTCGGACTCCACAAGGAGCTTCAGAAGGGCTACAATGACGCCAAGTCCGCCGCCGCCAGGGAAGAAGAGGTCACGGCCTTCTCTCTGGGCGCCAAGGACCTGATCAACATCCGCGACCTGACGGGCGACGTCCACTCGAAGGAAGTCGTTCTCAAGATCAAGACCAGGGACGCGGGCGACAAGAACTACAAGCTGTTCATGAGGCGCTACATTCTGAAGGAAGAAGCGACCAACCTCAAGCACAACGGCCGGTGGATCATCGTCAAGTTCGAGCAGCTCCCGTAATTGCAGCGCTGCGGACGGGTTGACACGCCCGGCGTATTTGTCTATTAATAGGGCTTTCTCTTTTCGGGCCGTTAGCTCAGAGGGAGAGCACCGGCCTTTTAAGCCGGGTGTCGCTGGTTCGAGTCCAGCACGGCTCATTTTTCTCGCCCCTGTCGTCTAGAGGCCCAGGACATCGCCCTTTCACGGCGGCAACACGGGTTCGAATCCCGTCGGGGGCGCTCTCCCGAACGAGCGTCAAACAAGCCGCTCACGCGTTGACTTGTTCATCCGTCGATCATAAGAATGCGCGCCGTCCAAGCTATTAACCTGACCCATAATAAATGGAGGTTCTCTTACGCTTGGTGTGGGCTGGGGGCTTGGGCGGGGCGGACTGAGCGGACCTTGAAGGTTTAGCCTTCCCGGACCGTCCTTCGAGGGAACCCTGCGCCTGAAGATGTCTGAGCTTGCTCAAGAGAACACAGACGCCGCAATGTCAAAATGGGGACCTTATTTAGGCCCCATTTAACAGAACATGAATAGATGATAGATCAGACACGCGAGTTCTGAAGGCGCCGAGAAGGGCGGTTCGGGAACGGCGTTAAAAACCTGAAGGGGAGCGAGGACCGCCCCGCCCAAGCTATTGACCCCAACCCACACCAAATGGAAGAGAACCTAAATGGAAGAATCACCTACTTGGCCTGATTGGCGAGTTTTTTATTCCGTTTCTTTTTATAGAACCAGAACGCCAAAACGGCCGGGAACTCGTAAATGGCGAAGATGACGGGCGAAAGGATGAGCCAGTAGATGTTGAAGTCGTAGGCGAAGAGGAAGACGAACGCCGCAATCCCGAGCAGGGAAAGAACAATGGCGGCCAGCAACATTCTATTCAAACGAAAAATTCGTTTCCCTGAAAAGCCGGACGCAATGGTCGACGACCGCGGCGTCGTAGAGGATGCCCTTATTTTGAGTGATCTCCGCGATGGCCTTATCGATCCCGTGGGAGGGCCGGTAAGGCCTGTGGGAGGACATGGCTTCGACGACGTCGGCGACGATGATGATATTGGCTTCCAGGAGGATGGCGTCACCTTTGAGGTGGGCCGGATAGCCGCTGCCGTCAAGGCGTTCGTGGTGCTGGACCACGATGTCGGCGATCGGCCAAGGAAATTCGATGTTCTTCAAGATGTCGTAGCCGACCTGGGAGTGGGTCTTGATGATCGTGAACTCGATGTCCGTGAGCTTGCTGGGCTTGCTCAGGATCTCCGCCGGGACGTAGATCTTCCCGATGTCGTGGATTTCGCCCGCCATGCGGATCCCTTCGATCTGTGTCTCCGGGAGCCCGATCTCCCGCGCGATGGCGCAGGCGAGTTTGCTCACCCGCCGTTGGTGGCCGGCCGTGTAGGGATCGCGCATTTCGATGGTGACGGACATAGCCCGGATGATGCCCTCGAGGGCGCGGCTTAGCCGGTCCCAGCTTTCATTGAGCTCCCGCTCGGCCGTTTTCCGCCGGGCGATGTCCCGGAAGACGAGGACGCTCCCGCGGGCCACCCTCTTGCCGTCGATGATGGGGGCCGAGGTCTGCTCGACGTGGACCTGGCCGCCCTTCCTGCACGAAAGCAGGTTCTCCCTTGCGCCGCCGCCTTTCTCCGGCCGGGAAACTTTCCCGGGAGAGGGACCTTCCACGCCGAAAACATCAGGAAGCGGTCGGCTGAGGGCTTCGTCCTGGGTCCAGCCCGTCATCCTTTCCGCCAGCGGATTCATGAAGGTGACCAGGCCGTCCCGGTCCGTGGCGATGATGCCGTCGCCGATGCTCTTCAGGACCGTGGAGAGCCACTCCTCCCTCTCGCGGAGCTTCAGCTCCATCTTGGATTTGTAGAGGGCCATCTCGATCGTCGTCTGGAGCTCCCGTTCCTCGAAGGGCTTGAGGAGGTAGCCGAAGGGCTTGGTCAGTTTGGCCCGCTGAAAGGTCGTTTCGTCGGCATAAGCGGTCAGGTAGATGACGGGGATGCTGAACTCCTCCCACAGCTTTTCGGCGGCCGTGATGCCGTCGATCTCTCCCTTGAGGACGATGTCCATCAGGACGAGATCGGGGGCCGCCGTCGAGGCCTTTTGCAGGGCCAGTTCGCCGCTGGAGACGATGCCGAGGGCCTCGTAGTTGAGGCTCCGAAGCATATTTTGGATGTCCCGCGCCACGAGACTCTCGTCTTCCACAACCAGGACTCTGATCTTGGGCATCTCTGTTTTCTTTCCTATTATAGATCCTTGAAGAGGATTTACAAAGGGACTTCAGATCCGCGTTTTGTACTTAAGCTCTCGGAAGACGACTTCGAACCGGGTCCTCGGCTTCCTTTCGAGGGAGATCGTCCCGTCGAGCTGTTCCACCAGCATGGTCACGAGCTGCATGCCCAGCGTTTCCGTCTTGTGGAAGTCTATGCCCTCCGGGAACCCGACGCCGTCGTCGCTCACGGAAAGGGTGAACCTGTCATCTCCGGACGCCCGGAGGGAGACGATGATCTCTCCCTTGCGCCCCTCCGGAAAGGCGTGCTTGAGGGCGTTCATCACAAGCTCGTTGATGATGAGCCCGCAGGGGATGGCGCTGTTGATGTCGAGCAGGACGTCCCGGACCTCCGTTTTCATCCGGACAAGGTCGGAGTTGACCCGGTAGGAGTGGAAGAGGAACATGATCAGGCTCTCGATATACTTGGAAAAATCGATCCGGGACAAGTCCTTGGACTGGTAGAGCTTCTCGTGGACCAGGGCCATGGACCGGATCCGCTGCTGGCTTTCCCGGAACATTTCGATGGCGGCCTTGTCCGTCAGGTGGCGGGATTGGAGGCTGATGAGGGAGGAGATGACCTGCATGTTGTTCTTGACCCGGTGGTGGATCTCCTTGAGAAGGATCTCTTTCTCATGGAGGGAGGCCCTGAGGGCCTCTTCGGCCTGCTTCCTGGGGGTGATGTCCCGGACGTATTCGATGACGCCCCTCATCTTGCCCGTGGCCGTGTCGATCAACGGGAACGTGAAGAGGTCGAGCCACCCGGTCACGGCGCCCCCCGGGCCGGTTTTCGGGACGGCCGCGTTGGCGGACTGTCCCGATCGCAGGGTATCATGCGTCGGGCAGACGACACAGCGTTCCTTTCGCCCGTGATAGGCCTCGTAACACTTCCGGCCCTTGAAAGGGGCCGCGTGGGCGTACCACCTCTCCATCGTCGAATTCACCTGAAGGATGTTAAGCTCCGTATCCAAAATGCTGATGCCGTCCTGGATGCTTGAGAAGACGTTGGACAGGAAACGCTGGGCTTCCCTGAGGGTCGCCTCCGCCCTTTTCCTCTCGATGGCCAAGGCGGCCTGGGTGGAGACGAACATCAGCATGTCCCTGTCCTCTTTCTTGTACCGGACGCCCTCGGTATAAGTCTGGACGACCATGACTCCGATCGTCTTGTCCTTGACCTTCAGGGGCACGCCCAGCCAGTCGATGGAAGGCGCTCCGATGGACACCACTTCGCCCGACCTTTCGAGCTCCAGAAACTTGACGGGATCGGCCAGGAGCGGCTCCCCCTGCCGGAGAACGTAATCCGTCAGACCCCGCCTGAGCGGCTGGGGGACGGGGGCTTCGTCATATTCGTCCCTGTAGTAAGGGAAGCTGAGCAAACCGGTCTCCGGGTCATAAAGGGCGATGTAGAAGTTCCGCGCGGGCATCAATTCGCTGATGATGGAATGGATGGATTGGAAGAGCTCTTCCAGGCTCTCCGCGTTGTTCGTGATCTCCGAGATCTTGTAGATGGCGGCCTTGACCTTTTCGGTCTGCTTCCGCTCCGTGACGTCGCGGAAGTTCCAAACACGTCCGACAATCCTGCTCTTGATTTTCTGGGGTATGGAGTACCGTTCGAAGGTCCGTCCGTCCTTGAACTCCAGGACGTCGAAGCTTTCGGCGGACGGCCGCGAATACAGCTGGTTGACCTTGTCCAGAAATTTCTTGGGTTCCTTGAGCTGGCTCAAGACGAAATCCAGAAGGAGGGAATCATTGCTGGACTTGGTCAGGGGTGCGGGGATCCGCCACATCTCCATGAACTTCTGGTTACTCGTTTCGATCCGGCCGTTCTTGTCCACGACCAGGATGCCGTCTGCGGTCGATTCGACGGTCGCTTTCAGAAGGGAAAGGGAGTTCTCGAGGGCGTCCTCGGCGGGCTTGCGCCCGGCATTCCCAGGGTGCCTCGCGGGCTTCGGGGCTTTGGGGGTTTTGCCCGGCCTGACCGATTTCTTATCCTTCTTTGTCATAAACCTCTCCTTCTCATTTCTTTAGTCGCGCGAACCGGCGGGGTTATGGACAACTCCGGCCCGGCTCAGTCGGTCCGGCCTCTGGGAGCGGGGTCGGGGGTCACCTGGGAGAAGAGCTTGAACGTGTTCCGGCTTTCTTCCTTGGCCGCGTACATGGCGATATCGGCGTTCCGCGTCAGCGTCTCGACATCATTGCCGTCTTCAGGGTGGATGGCGATCCCGATGCTGGCACTGATGTGTATCTTTCTGTCCTTCAGGTCGAACGCCTTTTTGAAAGCCTTGAGGGTTCGCTCGGCGGCCTGGACCGCGGCCTCGGCTTTGGAAACATCCGATAGAAGGACCATGAATTCGTCTCCGCCAAACCGGGCGACCGTGTCACTCTTCCGGTAGAAATGGATGAGTCGGTCCGCCACGCTCTTCAGCAGCCGGTCGCCGACGGAATGGCCCAGCGTGTCATTGACCTTCTTGAAATGGTCCAGGTCCAGCATCATGACGGCGATCTTCTGTTCACGCCGGGAGGCGCCGGCCAGGGCCAGGGTCAACCGGTCGTTGAAGAGGGTCCGGTTGGGGAGCTCGGTCAGGGAGTCGTGGATGGCCAGGAAGTTGAGCCTCTGCTCCTGCTGCTTCCGCTGGGTGACGTCCCTAAAGACGAGCACCGTGCCGTCGATGTCGTTCTTGTCGTCCCGGATCAGGGCGGCCCCGATTTCCACGGGGAGCTTGCCGTCCGGGCGGAGGAGGAGAAGGTCCTGGTCCACGGGGAGCCAGGGCTTCTTCCGGGCGATGTTCCGGACAGAGACCGGGACTTTCCTGCCGGTCTTCTCCCCGACCAGGTTGAGGACCTCGACGAGTCCCTTTCCTATACAATCGGCCTTTCCCCGGCCTGTCAGGGCCTCGGCCACGGAGTTCATAAAACTGACCCGTCCCTCCTTGTCGGTGGAGATGACCCCGTCGCCGATGCTGGCCAGGATCGTGGACAGCCAGCGTTCGCGCTCTTTGAGCCGCATGTCCATCTTGTGTTTGTACAAGGCCATTTCGATGGCGGTGTAAAGATCCTTCTCTTCGAAGGGCTTGAGGAGGTAGCCGAACGGCTCCGTGACCTTGGCCCTCTCCAGCGTGGATTCATCGGCGTAAGCGGTGAGATAAACGACGGGAATGGCCGCCTGTTCCCAGATCTGCTCCGAGGCGGTGATGCCGTCTATTTCCCCCCGTAGCATGATGTCCATAAGAACGAGGTCGGGGGATTTTTCGAGGGCGGTCCGGACCGCGTCTTCCCCGGTGGCGACGACGGCGGCGACGTCGTAGCCCAGGCCGCGAACCATGTTCTCGATGTGCTTGGCGACGAGGCGTTCGTCCTCGACCACGAGGATCCTTTTCTTGTTCATTGGCTCCGGTCCTTAAAGGGCCCGGACGGGGCCCCGGACGATAGGCTTTTATATCAACAATCAGGGGAAAAATCAAGAGTGGCCGTTGAATCGCCAATTCGTTGACTCTCCGCTTGTTTCGACCTATCCTAGGATCGACGACGGGGACAAAGCTCGATGATCTGCCGAAGATGTCAGACCAGGAACGCGGAAGCCTCCCGTTTTTGTTCGAAATGCGGCAGGCCTCTGACGAGGAGGCGAACCCCGGCGGTCAGGAGACTGACCCTTCCCGTTATCCTCGCGGCCGTCGGGGCCGCTCTTATCGGCGGATACTTTCTTTACACATGGGTCAGAAAACATTCGCCGGGCGAATCGATTGCGGCCGGGGAAACGGTCATGGAGTCCATGATCTCATCGTCTCCGGGGGGGAAAGGCGGCGCTCCGTCGTTCTCGGGCGTCGTCATCGTTCGGGACGGCGCGGGCGCCCCGGTCTCCCGATGGGAAACCTGGGTCTTCAACGAGTTGTGGGTCGCCCTGCCGCTCTGGACGTTCTTCGACGGAGCAAGAGCGGCCTTTCAAAGCGGCGATAAAGCCGCCGTTCCGCTGGAAAGGGCTTTCTGGGCGGGCCGTGATCCCGTTGTGCTCTGCCGGCTTGAGACCGTGGAGAAGCGGACCACCCCCCGTCTTGCCCCTTGGGATCAGGGCCTGGCCCTCCGCTGGCGGTCTCTCCGGCCGGCCGGACCCAATTTTCAGGTCGAGAAGGTTTTACCCGATAGAAGCGGCTCGTTCTCGCGCTTCCTCCTGCCCGATGAGCTGAAAGAGCCGGGGGTCTTCCTCCAGGAGGGCCGGATCGTCGGCTGGACGCTGGGCTTTGGGATCGAGAGGGGCTATTTGTGGGCCGGCCCTGCGGGAGAGGCCCTCTCGCCGAACATTCCCATCGGACCGCTTCATGACCGGCTCGCGAGAAACGGCCGCGAAGCCCGTTTCCGCCAGGCCCTGGCCGCAGAAGGGAGAGTGTCCGCCAAGGAGGACTTTGATGCCCTCTCGGAAGGATTCCATCGGGTCCCCCAATTGGCCGTTGAAGATACGCCGCCCGAGCTCAGGCCCCAAGCCATATCCGCCCGGATGCACGCCCTGGCCGCGGAGCTGATAAGGAAGGGATCGACGGAGGACGTCGTCCGCGTCCTCGACGAACAGCTCTTGCTGGAGGCTTTGGACCCTGCCCTGGTGAAAGACGCCGCCCTGGCCCGTGTCGCCAGGGATAGAGGTCACGCCCAAGCGATCGAGTTCCTCGTCCGGGTCCGGAAACGGATCTCCGGAGGAACGGGGAAGGACCTTCCCGGATTGGACCAGTTCCATGCCCGGCTCTACAAGGATTGGATGAAGAAGGTCCTGGATACGGGCGGCGCCGACCGGATGGAGGTTTACGATAAAGCGTGCCGGGACTTTCCCGATGACCCCGAGGTCCATCTCCTGGGCGTGGAATTGGCGATCGCGGAACATAGCTGGTCAAGAGCGACGGAGATCCTTCGGTTGAGGAATTACCCGGCGGCCATGAAGGACCGGGTCCGGGTCCTCGAGGACGCCGTCAGGGAAGGCCGGGAGGACCAGGGGGTGGCCACCGTACGGTTCGACCCGGGAGAAAAGAACATTTCCGTCTACGCCAGCCTGAACAAGAAGTTCGTGCAGAAATTCATCATCGACACGGGGGCGGAGATGACGGTGATCCCCTTGATCGCCGCGGAAGCCCTGGGCATCAAGATCGATGAATCCACGCCGCCCGTCATGGTCACGGGCGTCGGCGTGGACGTCGGCTACGAGGTCATGCTGGATTCTGTGGAATTGATGGGACAGAGCGTCTCCAACGTGAAGGTCCTCGTTCTGGACATCTCTCCTGAATTCGGGCTGCTGGGGATCAACTTCCTCAACAATTTCCACATCCAGATCGATAATCAGAAAGGGATCCTCCGGCTCAGGAAAAAGCAGGGCGGCGGCGGCCCCGAATAGACCGTCCGGCCGGAGGACCGGCGATAATCTCCGGATTTGACAAACAGCGCCCTTTTACTTACCCTTAATGAGCCTAAAGCGGCTGTCAGGCGCGGGCGGTTAGCTCAGCGGTAGAGTATCGGTCTTACACACCGGTGGCCGCAGGTTCGAACCCTGCACCGCCCACCATGCTTTTATTGACATCGTCCCGCCCATGTGCTACATTTAACCTCCTATTTTTATTCAAAAAAGGGCAGGCATATGTACGCGGTGATCAAGACAGGCGGAAAACAGTATCGCGTCAAGGAGGGCGACCTCCTTGAGATCGAGAAGCTCGGAGCCGAAAAGGGCCAAAAGGTCAACTTCGACCAGGTTTTCTTGATAGAAGACGAAGGCCGAGTCCTCGTCGGGACCCCGGTCGTCGAGAACGCGGTGGTCAGGGCCGAGGTCGTGGAGAACTTTAAGGGAGACAAGGTCCTCATCTTCAAGAAGAAGAGGAGGAAACAATACCGGCGGACGAAAGGCCATCGCCAGGAGCTGACGAAGGTCCGGATCGAGAAGATCCATCCGGACGCGAAGCTCATCCCGGCGGAAGAGTTGAAGGTCGAGGCGCCCCCGGTCCGGCCGGCCGCGCCGAAGGCCGCGGCCCCCGCGAAGAAGGCGCCGAAACCGGCCGTCAAGAAAGCGGCTGCACCCAAGGAAACGGCAAAACCGAAGGCTGCTCCCAAAAAGAAGACGGAGCCCAAGCCAACCGCGAAGCCGAAGAAGAAGGTGAAGGAGTAAGTCATGGCCCACAAAAAAGCAGGCGGTGCGGCCCGCAACGGAAGGGACAGCCAGCCCAAGAGGCTCGGGGTCAAACGCTTCGGCGGCCAGCACGTCAATGCCGGGTCGATCATCGTCCGCCAAAGGGGGACACCCATCAAACCCGGACTCAACGTCGGGATCGGGAGGGATGACACCCTCTTTGCCAGGATTACGGGAATTGTCAGGTTCGAGGACCGGGGAAAAAGGGGCAAGGTCGTCGCCGTCATCCCCGCCTAATGGGATCCCTGCGCGCCGGCGTTCCGATCGAGGCTCCTTCGGGAACTTGGCTTGTATGAAATGCCCGGAGGTCCATCTATCTTCTATCCCCGCACTAAAATGAACGGCGTTCCGGAGGGTTAAGACTCCGTTGTTCATCGATCAAGTTCATGTCGTTCTCAGGGCGGGCAGGGGCGGCAACGGCTGCGTCAGCTTCCGCAGGGAAGCCTGCGTGCCCAGGGGCGGCCCGGACGGGGGACACGGAGGCGACGGGGGGAGCATCTATCTGGTCTCCGGCACGAACCTGAATTCCCTGTCCTATTTCCGATTTCATCCGATCACCAAGGCCAAGAATGGGCGGTCCGGGGAGGGAAGCAACCGGCAGGGAAAGCGGGGGGAGGCCATCACTCTGACCGTCCCGGTCGGGACGGTGGTCAAGGAGAAGGGGCGGGATAAGGTCCTCCACGATTTTCTGAAACCCGGCGAGAGGTTTCTGGCGGCGAAGGGCGGCAAGGGCGGACGGGGCAACGCATCCTACGCGACATCAACCCACCAGATCCCGAGAGAGTTCGAGCCGGGCCGGCCGGGCGAGGGAAAAGAGCTCCTCCTCGAGCTGAAGATCATCGCGGACGCGGGCTTGGTGGGTTTTCCAAATGTGGGGAAATCGACCCTGGTCTCCCGAATTTCCGCGGCCAGGCCGGTCATCGCGGATTACGCCTTCACGACCCTCACCCCGAACCTGGGTGTCGTCGACCTCGGCGAGTCCACAAGCCTCGTCGTTGCGGACATCCCCGGGCTGATCGAGGGGGCCCACCTCGGACACGGCTTGGGAACACGCTTCCTCAAGCACGTCGAAAGGACCAAGATCCTCATCCACTTGATCGATGTCTCCCCCGTGACGGGCCGCGACCCTGTCCGGGATTATGAAGTCATCATGGCGGAACTGGCGGCCTTCAACCCCGTTCTCGCCGCGAAACCCCAGATCCTGGCGGCCAATAAGACCGATCTCCTCGGCGGGGGGAAGGCCCGGATCGGCCGGATCAAGAGATTGGCCGAGGAAAGGGGCGTTCCCTTCTACCCGATCTCCGCCCTGACGGGGAAAGGGTTGAAAGAGCTGGTGGCAGGCATGGCCCGGGCTGTGCGAGAGGCGGAAGCGAAGGCGGAGGAAGACCGGGGATGAAGGAACGGGTGGGCCTTTTCGGCGGGACGTTCGACCCCGTCCATTGCGGCCATATCCGGGCGGCCGGCGAGGTTCTGGGACGGTTCTCCCTGGACAAGGTCCTCTTCATCCCGTCTTTCATCCCGCCGCACAAAGAAAGAGGGGGGATCGCTCCCGCCTGCGACCGGCTCAGGATGGTGGAGCTGGCCTGTCGGGCGGAACCCCGGTTCGCGGCCTCGTCCATCGAGGTCGACGCCGGCGAGAAGTCGTACTCCATCATCACTTTGGAGAAGGTCAAGCGGATCTATCCCGGCGCCCGGATCTTCTTCGTCCTGGGAATGGACGCCTTTCTCGAGATCGAGACGTGGCGGGATCATGAACGGGTCCTCGAGGAATGCCTGTTCATCGTCATGACCAGGCCTGGCTATCGCCTCGAGCAGGCGGACCGGGTCCTGGGAGGGCCCCGCGGGGAGAAGGTCCATCACGTGTCAGAAAGCGAAAAGATCGGCGAGGACCTGTTCGGGGCCCGCCGGATCTTTTTCCTGCCCATCTTGGCGCTGGACATCTCGTCGACGGAGGTCCGAAAAAGGATCGGGATGGGCGAAACGATCAAAGGCCTGGTCCCGGAAGCCGTCGGGGACTACATCCGTTCGCATCATCTTTATCGAGGAACATAGAGGACAATGACCAAAGAGAGCATCCGGAAATTCACCAAGAGGAACCTTCCCGCCGAGGTCCGGCTGGCCGTGAAAGCCGCCCAGGCGAGGAAGGGCGAAGAGATTTGCGTCCTGGACCTGCGGGACGTCTCTTCGTTCACGGACTTCTTCGTCATCATGCACGGCAACTCCTCCCGACAGAACATCGCCCTCTATGAGGGCGTCGAAGGGGAGCTTAAGAGGACGGGGGTCCGGCCTTTGAGTGTCGAGGGGAAGGAGAACGCGGAGTGGATCCTCATGGACTACGGCGACTTCCTCGTCCACGTCTTCACCCGGAGCTCCCGGGATTACTACTCCCTGGACAAGCTGTGGGGGGATGCTCCCCGGGTTCAATATTAGTCCTTGACTTTTCGTCCTCGAATCATTATTTTGTATGAACCATTTCGCCCATGGACCTGAAATTCGTGTGGCCCGGACGGACCCGAACGCCTGAGCTGAAGTCCCTCCAGGAGTTCCACCTGGACAGGATCCGGCCGATGGCGGCCTGCCGGATCATCGAGTCGCGGGAGGCCCGGGGGATGGACGAACGGGCCGCCGAAAAGATCAAGGAGATCGAAGCCCAGGGGCTTGAAAAACACTTGGACAATGATTATATTATCTGCCTCGTCGATGATGGAAAAGAGATGAGCTCGGTGGAATTCGCGCGCTTTCTGGAGAAACGTCAGCTCGGGTCCTGCCGGAGCCCGGCTTTCGTTGTCGGTGGGTTCTTGGGGTTGGCCGGCAGGATCCTGGAGAGGGCGGACTTCCGCCTTTCGCTGTCGAAGATGACATTCTCGCACGAGCTCACCAGGGTCGTCCTGTTGGAGCAGGTCTATCGTTCCTTGACCATTGTGAAGGGCAAACATTACGCGAAGTGAGGGGGTCGAAGAGTGATTAAAAAAATGACGAAGAAAGAGAAGCAGGAATTCAGGAAGATGATGCTGGAAAGGAAAGAAAGGATCATCCGCAAGCTCAGCGAGTTCATTAATGAGAGCAAAGAGGTCGAGACCAATGTCGCCCAAGACGTCGTGGACAAGGCCGAGAGCTCCTACACCAAGGAATTCCTCCTGAGCCTCTCAGATACGGAGCGAGACCAACTGATGCTGATCGACGAAGCCCTCCGGAGGCTGGACAAGGACGATTTCGGCCTCTGCCAGCTGTGCAGCCGGGAGATCAGCCGGAAGAGGCTCAATGCCCTTCCCTGGACCCCCACCTGCATCAACTGCCAGGAGAAGGCCGAGAAAGAATCCTGATCTCAGTGTCTCTTCCTCTTTTCCGGACGCCCGGTTCCTGGGCCAAGCTTGTCGAACTCGTTTTCTTCCCCTCATTCTGCCGGCTCTGCGGCGGGCTCCTCGAAAAGCCGGGAGAGCGCGTCGTTTGCACGGATTGCTGGGGGAAGGTCCGGCCCCACCGGTCCTCCATCTGCCTCAGCTGCGGGAGGTTCTATGAGGGCGCCGGAGAGTCCCATATCTGCCGGAAGTGCGTCGATCGCAGGCCGCCGTTCTGCGTTCACCGCTCCTGCGGCAGGTATGACGGGACCTTGAAAGACATGGTCCTGCTCTATAAGTACCGCCGGTATTCCATCCTTGGAAAAGGACTGGCCCGTTTCGCCTTTCAAACCCTCGGCGGGGACGAAGAGCTCTGGCGGGGCGTCGATGCCATGGTCCCGGTTCCCCTGCATCCCCGAAGAAAACGCGAGCGTGGTTTCAACCAGGCGCGGGTCTTCGCGGGAGAACTGGCCAAGCTTAAGGGATTGGACCTCGTCGATGGAGCATTGATCAAAGTCAGGAACGTCCCGCCGCAGACCTCCTTGGAAGCCGGCGACAGGGCGGAGAACGTCCAAGGCGCCTATCTCGTCAGGCGGGAGGAGAGGGTCCGGGGAAAGGTCCTCCTGCTTGCCGACGACGTCTACACGACCGGCTCCACTCTCAAGGAGTGCAGCCGGACCCTGCTCGCGGCCGGAGCGAAGGAAGTCCGGGCGATCACCATCGCTCAAGCCTAATTTAACCTGCCTGACCGACTAAACATAATGGTTCTCTTGAGTTTGGTGTGGGTTGGGGGCTTGGACGGGATGGGCTGAGCGGACCTTGAAGGTTTAGCCTTCCTGGACCGTCTTTCGAGGGAACCCTGCGCCTGAAGATGTCTGAGCTTGCTCAAGAGAACACAGACGCCACGATGTCAAAATGGGGACCTTATTTAGGCCCCATTTAACAGAACATGGACAGATGACAGATCAGGCATGCGAGTTCTGAAGGCGCCGAGAAGGGCGGTTCGGGAACGGCGTTAAAAACCTGAAGGGGAGCGAGGGCCGTCCCGTCCAAGATATTGACCCAGCCCACACTAAACGGAAGAGAGCCAACCTGCTTACCGAGTTTTCGGCTTTTCCGCCGTCTGGGCCTTGAGGATCTTGACCTTCTTGGGCTTGGATTCGGGTTTCTTGGGCATGTGGATCTTTAGGACGCCGCTTTCGTGCTCGGCGTGGATCCTTTCCTGGTCGATGTTATTGGGAAGGGTGAACGAACGAAAGAAGGAGCCGTAAGCGCGTTCGATGCGATGATAATTCTCCTCCTTGGTCTCTTTTTCGAAATTCCGCACGCCCCGGATGGATAAGGTGCCGTCCTCGATCTTGATCTCGATATCTTTTTCCTCGATCCCGGGGACCTCGGCTGAAAGGACCAGCTCGTTCTCGGTCTCAAAGATGTCCACTGCGGGGGCCCAGGAGCTGGCGATCATGTCCTTCTCCTCCCCCCTGGAGGTGACGGCATCTTCGAACAGCCGGTTCATCTTTTCCCGAAGTGTCACCAGATCCCTGAAGGGATCCCATCTGATGATGGCCATGTCTTGCCTCCTCTAAAGTTTAGCGAGATAACAATATAATATCTTAGTCAATAATTGTCAAGTAAATTGTCATTTTTTTCTACTCTTTCACCCCGGTAATCTCTAATACTCTAGGCTTAAGACTTCTTTCTCGCATGGGCTGAGGACTGTAACGCAAGACTCAGGCTAAAGCCCGATTCTACAAAGCATGGTTCTCTTACGTTTGGTGTGGGTTGGGGGCTTGGACGGGATGGGCTGAGCGGACCTTGAAGGTTTACCCTTCCTGGACCGTCCCGTCCAAGCTATTGATCCAGCCCACACAAAATGGAAAAGAACCCAAAGAATTCATGTCTTTCGGAGAGATGTCCCCGAGCCCTTCAGAGGCGATCCCGTCGGCCTTCGATCAATACCGTCGCCTCGCCCTTGAACGTCCTTTTCAAGGCGGCCTCGAGCAAGTCCCGGGCGGCGCCCCGGATGAACTCTTCGTGGATCTTGGTGATCTCCCGGGCGATGACCATCCGCCTGTCTCCGAGAGTCTCTAAGATGAGATGGAGGAATTCCGGGATCCTTCGAACCGGCAGATAGAAGATCAGGGTCGCTTCTTCGTCCTTTAGCGATAGAAGGAGCTTTCTGGTCGCTCCGCTCTTCGGAGGGGGGAAGCCGGCAAAGAGGACCCGGTGCGTGGGGAGCCCGGACGCGGAGAGCGCGGCGGCAAAGGCTGAAGGACCCGGAACCGGGATCACACGGATACCCTCCTTCAAGGCCTCCCGAATGAGCGGAAAGCCGGGATCGGAGATGCCCGGGGTGCCGGCGTCCGAAACCAAGGCCACATCCCTGCCCGCCTTAAGGAGGGACACGATCTCCGGGATCCGTCGTCTCTCCCTCGGCTGGAAGTAGGAGATGAGCCTTTTCCTGATCTCGTATTTGTTCAGCAGCTTAGCGGTTTGGCGGGTATCCTCGCAGGCGATGGCTTCGACCTCTTTAAGGATGCGGATGGCCCTCAGCGTGATGTCCTCGAGGTTGCCGACCGGGGTGGCGACGACGTAAAGGGTCCCGTTCCCGGCCATCCCTTATCTGTCCCAGTCATAGGGGTAGAGGAAGTCGTGCCCGACCGTCCTGGAAGAGATCTTGGCGATCGGCGGCAGCTTCCTCTTGAATTCCGAGCCCTTGATGAGGGAGATGACCTTATCGACGACTTCCTCCTTGAAGCCGTCGGCGATGACCTCGTCCCGGGACTTCCTCTGGTCCACCAGATCGAAAAGGATGGCGTCGATCTCGGCGTAAGCGACGCCGATCTCTCCCTCGTCGGTCTGCCCGGGCCAGAGGCCGGCGGTGGGCGTTTTTTTCAGGATCTTTCCGGGAACGCCCAAGTAGGCGCCCAACTCGCGGACCTGGGTTTTGTATAGGTCCCCCATGGGGTTGATGGCGCAGGCCATGTCGCCGTGGATCGTGCCGTAGCCGATGAGGAGTTCGGTCTTGTTGCTGGTCCCCAGAATGAGGGCCTTCTCGCGGGCCGAGAAATCGTAGAGGATGGCCATCCTCTCCCTGGCCATCTTGTTCCCCTTGAGTAAGCGGCTCTTCGTTGGATAGCGGAGGAAATAGGCGTCGACCTGGGGAGTGATGTCGATCCTCTTCGTCCGTATCGCCAGGGCGCGGGCGAGACCTGCGGCGTCCTTGACATCGGCGGGAAAACCCTTTCTATAGGGCATGATGAGGGCCAGGACGTTCTTCGCGCCGAGGGCGTGGGCCGCGAGGACCGCGCATACCGAGGAGTCGAGCCCGCCGGAGAGCCCCAAAACCCCCTTCGTGAAGCCGAACTTGGTCAGCTCGTCACGTATAAAACGCGTCAGCACTTTCTCGACGAAGGCGGGATTAATCTTCATAGCGGCGGACGATCCTTTCCAGGGAATGGAGGATGATCTCGGGCCTTTCGTCCCGTTTGAAGGTCCATGTCTTCCGGACCTGCCGGACAAGGCCCATGTCGAACTCGCAAGAGAGGACCTCTTCGTCCAGGCCGGAGGCCCGGGCCAGGCGCTCTCCTTTCGGGCTGTAGATGAAGGACCCGCCTGCGAAGGAAACCCCGTCCTCGGAACCCGTGCGGTTGCAGTACAGGACGAAAGCCGTGGAAAAATAGGACATCGCTTCTCCCATAAGCTCCCACATGTGGTTCGTCTCGAACCCGTCCGGACCGGCGACCCCGCGCCCCGGCGCGGCGGAAATGACGATCAAAACCTCAGCTCCCCCGGCGAAGAGCAGGTAGCTCGATCCGTACTGGAGAAAATCCCGGCAGATCATGAGGCCTGTCTTTCCGAAAGGCGCCTGGAAGGGGACGAAGTTCCGGCCCTGGGCGAAGAACTTGCCCTCTTCAAACATCCCGAAGGTGGGCAGGAAGACCTTGCGGTGGATGTGGAGGACCTTCCCGCCCGCGAGGAAGGCCGCGGAGTTGTAGAATAGCCCTCTTTCATTGTCCCGCTCCTCGACGAATCCCACGACGACAGACATCCCCCGGCCGGCGGCCAGGAGCTCCCTGAAGACGGGGCCGCGGGCCGTGTCGAGGGAGGTGTCGGGGACGAGGTCCTTGAGGCTGTAGCCGGTGAGACTGAGCTCCGGAAAGACGACCAGGTCGGCCTTGTCCTTACGGGCCCGGTCCAGGAATTCCAAATGGCGGTTCAGGTTGGCCTTGATGTCGCCGAGCCGGGGCGCCATTTGGACAAGGACGGCTTTCACAACGGGAAAAATAGCATAAAAGAAAAGATAAAGCTAGTCAGGCTAGATAGGTCATCACAGAGAGCCGGGGTGTTCCGTGAGTCCAGCTTGTCTAGCCCTTCTTTATATATATTGCAAATCCGTTTTGAATTCGTTATATATTAATAAGAAGATGTTGTTGCCAATAAAATGAAACACATCGCCCTTTTTCTGCATGACATCTACTTTAACAAGAGGACCGGCCGCCTCGTCTTCAAGCAGGACGAGATCGAAAAGTACTTTTTCTTCCAAAAGGGAAACCTCATCCAGATCAAGACGAACCAGCCCGAGGAGAGGTTGGGAGAGGTCTTGTTCAAGCTGGAGAGGATTTCCAGCGACGCTCACGCGCGCATGGACAACTTCATCGAGCCGAACCAGAACATCGGCGAGGTCCTGAAAAGCAAGGGTTTGATCTCGGAACAAGACCTCAGCGAAGCTCTCGTCTACCAGCTCCGGGAGACGACCCTGAACACCTTTCAATTTTTCGACACCGAGATCGTTTTTCAGGAAAGAGAGGAGTCCGCGGCCAAGATCGAGGAGGCCCGGATCAGCACACCCTTTCTGATCGAGTACGGGATCAGACGCATGGCCTTCAACCCGGCGCTCAAGACCTACATGGCAAAGAAAGTTCCCCGTATCAAAGGGCGGTCGATGGTCCATCTCCTGACCGAAGAGGAAAAGAACGTCCTGAATAAGATCTCGGGCACGGCTTCGGCTGAAAAGGTCCTGACCGGTGCCTCATTCCCTCCGGAATTCTTCTGGAAGAGCCTGTATCTGCTCCTGTGCCTGGACCTGGTCTCCTGGGAATCCGGCCCGGCCGCCATGGGGACCAGGTCCGAAACGCCGGCGCCGGAACCGTCGCGAGCCTCGGAACCGAAAGGCGGAAATGCCACGCCCCTGATTTTTGATGTCATCGAAATGCACGAGAGCTTTACTTCGAAGAACTATTATCAGATCCTGAATGTGCCGAAGACCTCGAACGGAGATGATATCAAGAAGGCCTACTTCAACCTCGCCAGACGCTTCCACCCCGACCGTTTCGACCGGGAGGTCCAGGCCGCTTACCGGGACCAGATCGATGAGGTCTTTCACGGCATCACCAACGCTTACAGGACGCTCATCAACAAGGAGAAACGCAAGGCTTACGACGCGGGCGCCGGTGCGGCCCACCCCGACGAGCCCCAGGATCTCCTGAAACGCGCGGACATCAAGTTCCGGCAAGGGAAGACGCTCTACGGGCAGGAACGTTATGATGACGCGGTCGTCCTCCTCGAGGAGGCCGTGCGCCTCCGGAAGAACAAGGGCGATTTCTATCTGTTGTTGGCCATGGCCGAGTCCAAGATCCCCGCCTACCGGAAGAAGGCCGAAGAGGATTTCTTGAAGGCCATCAGCCTCGAGTCGTGGAACCCCGAGGGGTACGTGGGTCTGGGATTTCTCTATAAGAACGAAGGTTTGCTGACCAAGGCTTCCAAGCAGTTCAAAAAGGCCCTGGAAACGGACCCGGACCACAAGCTTGCCCAGCAGGAGCTTCAGCAGATCAACAAGGGCGCGCGGCCCAAGGGGCTCAAGGGGCTCCTGTCGCTGAACATCTTCAGATCCAAGAAGAAATAATCGTCAGGGCTTTTTTAAAAGCTTCAGGAACTCTTCTTCCCCGATCGTCCGGATTCCCAGCTCCTTGGCCTTATCGAGCTTGGAACCCGGGGAACTGCCGGCCACAAGATATGTCGTCCTTCCGGAAAGCGCGGTGGCTGTCTTGCCGCCGAGCGACTCGATCCGTTCCGCGGCCTCGTCCCGGCTGAAGCTCGCGAGCGTCCCGGTGATGACAAAGACCTGGCCTTCGAGCGTTCCGGACCCGGTCTTTTCCTTCCCGGCCGAGAGGTTCAGGCCGGCCTCCTTAAGCCGGGTCATGAGCTTCCGGCTCCCGTCCTGGGCGAAGAAAAAGACGATGCTTTCGGCGACCTTCGGCCCGACGTCCTCGACCTCCGTCAGTTCCTCGACCGTGGCGCAGGCTAGGTCGTCGAGGCTCTTGAACCGCGCGGCCAGTGTCCGGGCGAGCTTCTCGCCGACGTGACGGATGCCCAGGGCGAAGATGAGACGGGGGAACTCCCTCGTCCTGGACGCCTCGATCTGGTCGAGGAGGTTCCGCGAGCTCTTGGGTCCCATGCGCTCCAGGCCGGCCAAGTCTTCGAACGTGAGGGAGTATAGATCGGGGACCTCACGGACCAAATTTTTCTCCAGGAGCTGGTCGACGAGAGCATCTCCCAGGCCGTCGATGTTCATGGCCCGGCGCGAGGCGAAATGGAGGACGGACTCCCGGAGCCTGGCCGGGCAGGACGGGTTGACGCAGCGCGAGATCGCTTCGCCTTCCGGCCGGAAGACGGCCGCTCCGCAGGCGGGACACGATTTGGGCCAGGCGAACGGTTTCTCTTCCCCCGTCCGCTGCTCCTTCATGACGGAAACGACGTGCGGGATGACGTCGCCGCTCCGCTCGAGGAGGATGATGTCCCCGATGCGAATGTCCTTGCGCCGGACCTCGTCCTCGTTGTGGAGGGTGGACCGGCAGATCGTCGTCCCCGAAAGCTTGACGGGTTCGAGAACGGCGACGGGGGTCAGGGCCCCGGTCCGGCCGACCTGGATGATGATGTCGTTGACGCGGGTGGTGGCCTGGCGGGCCGGGAACTTGTAGGAGATCGCCCAGCGGGGGGATTTGGCGGTGGCCCCCAGGATCCGCCGTTGGGCCGTCGAATCGACCTTGACCACGATCCCGTCGGCCTCGTAGTCGAGGGTGTCCCGCTTCCCGGCCCACTCTTTGTAGAAAGCGATGACATCCTCCAGCGACCGGCAGGGCCGGGAGTGAGGATTGATCTTGAAACCGAGGTCTTTCAGACGGACGAGGCTTTCCCACTGTGCGGGCGGCTCCTCCCGTTCGATGAAAAGGTAGTATAAAAAGACGTCCAGCTTCCTGGATGCGACCTCCCGGGAGTCGAGGAGGCGGATGGAGCCGGCGGCAGCGTTTCTCGGGTTGGCGAAGAGCGCCTCTTCCCGGTCCTCGCGCTCCCGGTTGAGCTTCAGGAAGGCCTCGGAGGGGAGGTAGATCTCTCCCCGGACCTCGACATCGCGTGTTTCGCGGATGACGAGGGGAATGGACTTGATGGTCTTGACATTGGCCGTGACGTCATCGCCCCTCACGCCGTCGCCCCGCGTTACGGCCCGGGCGAACCGGCCGCCGCGGTAGAGGACGGAAATGCCGAGCCCGTCGATCTTGTGCTCGGCGACGTACCTGATCTCTTCTCCCGGGAGGAGTCTCCGGACTCTGTCCTCGAAGTCCCTCAGCCCCTGCTCGTCGTAGCAATTGTCGATGCTCAGCATGGGTTTGCCGTGCACGACGGACGTGAACCCATCGAGGGGCCTTTCGCCCACCCTTTGCGTCGGGGACTCGGGAGTGATGAGCTCGGGGAACCGGGATTCGAGGTCCTCGAGCCGTTTCACGAGCAGGTCGAATTCGTGGTCCGAGATCTGGGGGTCGTTATCGACGTAATATTTCTTTTCGTGGCAGGCAATCTCCTCCCGCAGTTCCGCGATCCTTTGAGTAGTTTCCCTCCGGGAAAAAGACTTCACGACTTGATTTTCCCGAGCCGAACGTAAATTATGGGGCCTTACCTGGTCCCGATCCTCTTCTTGACGTCGTCCATGCGCTTCGTCCAGTTGGCCGTCATCTGGGAGCTCGAGGACTGGAGCTTGGCGATCTCGGCCTTCTGGACGTCGATGTCGGCCAGGATCTTATTCATCTCCGCCTTCTCTTCGTCGGTCAGGTCCTCTTCGTTCTTATCGGTGAACTTGGTGTTGAATGATTTCGTCAGCTCGTCGATCTTTTTCTGTTTCTCCTGGATCTTGTTGATGACATCGTTGATCTTGGCGTCGGGGGAGGAGGTGAAGAAGAGGTTCTGGGCCATGCCCAGGGCGTTCTGGGACTGGGCCGGGAAGAGGAAGCTGGCTTCGATGAGGTAATCGATCGCCTCCTGGGGTGCCTTCTTGGCCAGGATGATGCCGATGTTGTAGGCGAGCTCGCCGGTCTTCTTCTTGGCGTATGCTTCCTTGAAGAGCGCGAGGGCCTCGTCGGCCTTGTTGTCCCGGTAAAGAGCCTGGCCGAGGCTCAGGGCGCTGTCGGGGTCCTTGGACTGGTTGTAGAGGGTCCGGTAGACCTTTTCAGCTTGGGCGAACTGTTTGGAGTCGTAAAGGGTCTTGGCCAGCTTCTTGATCTGAGCCATGATCTTGGGGTCTTTAAGGATCGTGTAGGAATTGATATAGGCGTCGGCCGCGGCGCCCATGTCCTTGGCCTTCTCGGCGGCCTGGCCCTGGAGGAACCAGCCGGCGCCGATCATCTTGGACCACTGGGCTTCACCGGGTTCCTTTTCCTTGTTGGCCTTGGCGAGTTCGATGAGCTGGCCGGCGTGCGCTCTGGCCTTATCGATGTTCTGGCCCGTGCCGATGTAGAGCGTGGAGAGAGTGATCAGGATCTGCATGCGGGTGAGGTCGTCGATCCCGGACATGGTCAGGGCCTTCTCGCCGTACTGGATGCTTTCCGCGGCGGGCTTCGTCGGACAGGGCGTCAAACAAAGATAAACGTAAGCGAAGTTCTCGTATTGGGTCCCTTTCCCCGCATACTTCTGGACGTAGGCCTTGAGCGCCTGAACCTTCTGGCAGGGGTCGTTCTGGGTCATGGCCTTGATATAGGCTTCGTCCGCCTCGTTCTGGGCGGCGAGGAAACCCGTGGCGAATATGGCAAGAAGGACTGCTGTCAATAGGAGTCTTTTCATTCACAACCTCACAAACAAATTTTTAGAATGATATCTTGCGTCCAGGCAAATGTCAATACAACTTATCTCCTCATAGATTATAGCAAAATATGTGCCAAGTGAGCCAGCCCGTCATCAGCATTTCCTTTCTTGTGAGAAGGAATTCCAGGCTCGGGGCGCGCCCCTGCGCCATTGCCCTCTATCACACGAAAAGAAATGCCTCCTAGGCTGTTCAGCTTGTCTAGCCCGTCCAGCTCCCTTATAATACCGTTAATGGATAAGTTTACGGATTTCGCCGGCGCGTTCCTCGAATCCGTCGGGCGCCCGCTGATGATAGGCGTGTCCCTGAAGGAGCAGTCCAGCTTCAGGATCGGGGGGAAGGCCGAATTCTTCTTTGAAGCCCGATCGGCCGAAGAGCTGAAAGCGGCGGTCACCCACGCCAGGCTGGGATCCGTCCCCTTTTATATCATCGGCGGTGGGTACAATATCCTCTTTCCCGACGAAGGCTACCGGGGGCTCATCATCCGGAACGAGGCCCAAGGCATCGTCCGGGGACCCGGCCCCGGAGAGATCGAGATCCTCTCGGGGACCCCCTTGTCGAAGGTCCTTCAATTCGCCCTGGACAACGGCCTCGCGGGGCTGGAGTTCCTGGCCGGGATCCCGGGAACGCTCGGAGGGGCCCTCTACGGCAACGCCGGGGCCTTCGGGAGTTCGATCGGAGACATCTTCCGCGCGGGTGTTTTCCTGGACGAAAAGGGAAACGAGCGGACGGCGGAAGGAAATGATCTGGCGTTCGCTTATCGGCGGTCGTCCCTCCAACGAAAGCACTCCATCGCCCTGAGCGCCGTCCTAAAGGCGGCTGCCGGCGACCCGGAAATGATCCGGAACGGGATCGAGGAGAACCTGGATCAGCGACGGAGGAAGCAGCCGCCCTGGGGGACGCCCTGCGCTGGAAGCTACTTCAAGAACCCGGTCCTTCCGAACGGGACGAAGGTCTCGGCCGGCCGCCTGCTCGAAGAGGCCGGGGCGAGGAACGTCCGGGTCGGGGACGCCGCCGTCTTTTCCGGACACTGCAATTTCCTCATCAACCTCGGCCGGGCGCGGGCCTGCGATGTCCTGGCCCTGGCCGCGGAACTCAAGGAGCGGGTGAGGGCGACGTCCGGAATCCTCCTGGAAGAGGAGGTCATCTATCTTCCAGGATCTTTCTCAATGTTCTGATCGTTTGCGGGGGGAGGCCCCGTTTTCCGGCGGTTTCGAGGCTCCTCCTGCCGAGGGCCGTGTAAAGATCCTTCCAAAAACCTTTCGCGGGCAGGGCCCGGAGATGCTCGAGAACGGTCCTTACGTCCCCCCGAACAAAGGGGCCCGTGACCGCGGACCCGGCGCCAATTTCCTTTACGTTCTGTAAAGTTCTTTGCGCCAGGGGCAGGAGGACCTCCGACGCTTCTTTTTCTCCGAGTCCCCTCGATTCGAGGAGCGCGAAGGCCGAGCTCAGGAGGGCCGCCGCCCCGCCGGAACAAAGGACACATGCCGCGTGATAGAGGGGCTTGTCGGCTTCGGCGAGGAAGAGGGCCCGGCCGCCGAGCCGGCGGACGATCTTCCCGGCCGTCATCAGAGCCTCAGCGTCTCCCTCGAGACCGTAGCCGATCCCTTTAAAGAGGTCCGGCCTGGCTTCTTTCCGGGCGAACGTCTGGATCGGGTGGAACGATGCCGTGAAAGCGCCTTTTTCCCTGAGGGGGGCCAGGGCCCGGGCGGGGAGCAGGCCGCTCGAATGAAAGACCGTCCTTCCCCGCCAATCGATGGAGGACGCTGCCAAGAGAGCGGCGGTTTTAGCGACGGAGTCATCCGGAACGCATAAAAACAGGATGTCCGCGTCCCTTGCGGCTCTCACGGCGCCCGCGGTCGCTTTTCCCCGGCCGATGAGCCTCGCGCTTTCGCGGGCTGAGGACAGCCGGCGGCAGGAAAGCCCTTTAATGACGAAACCCTTCCGGGCGAGCGCGTGCCCCAGGGAAGCGCCGAGCCTTCCCGCCCCGATGATGGAGACGCTCTTCAAGGATATTTCACCCGGGGGGCCAGGTCATCCGCCGGCCGCCGAGGAGGTGAACGTGGATGTGGAACACTTCCTGGCCGGAGTCCGGGCCCGTGTTGAGGACGATCCGGTAGCCGCTTTTCAAGATCCCCCTTTCGGCCGCGATCGCCCGCGCTTTGGCCAGGATCCGCCCCAGCAGGGGCTCCCGGTCTTTCGGCAGGTCGTTGAGCGACCCGATGTGTTCCTTGGGGATGATGAGAATGTGGACGGGGGCCTTTGGGTTGATATCCTCGAAGGCCAGGACCTCATCATCTTCGTGAACGATCCGGGCCGGGATGTTTTTGTTGATGATCCCGCAGAAAATGCAGCCCTCCATGGTCCCTCCTCTTCAGTTCCGGATCCGCTCGATGGAAGCGCCGATTCCTTGGAGCTTCTCCTCGATCCTTTCGTAGCCGCGGTCGAGGTGTTCGATCTCATTGATGACGGTCTCGCCGTTGGCGATCAGACCCGCGAGGATGAGCGAGGCCGAGGCCCTCAGGTCGGTGGCGATGACCTCGGCGCCCGAGAGGGGGGCCCTTCCCTTGACCGTGGCCTTATCCCCCTGGACCTCGATGTTGGCGCCGAGCCGCAGCAGTTCGTTGACGTGGGAAAACCGCCGGTCGAAGATGGTCTCCGTGATAATGGATGTTCCCAGGGCCTGCGTCATCAGGACCATGAATTGGGCCTGCATGTCCGTGGGGAAGCCGGGATAAGGAGAGGTCGTGATGTCCTGGGGCTTGATCTCACGGCTCCCGACGACCCTCAGGGCGCTGCCCCGGAGGGGCTCGATGATCGCCCCTGAATATCGCAGCTTTTCGATGATCGTCTGGAGGTGGGCGGGATTGATGTGATTGAGGAGAATATCGCCGCGGGTCAGGGCGCCGGCCACCAGGAACGTCCCGGCTTCGATCCGGTCCGGGATGATCTCGTGGGTCGCGCCGCCAAGCTCACGGACCCCAATGACCCGGACCGTTTCCTCTCCGATCCCGTCGATCCGGGCCCCCATCTTGACCAGGAGTTCGCAGAGATTGGTGATCTCCGGCTCGAGGGCACAATTCTTCAGGACGGTCTCTCCTGCGGCCAGAGAGGCCGCCATCAAGAGGTTTTCGGTGCCCCCCACGGTCTTTTTCTCGAATTCGATGGTCGCGCCGCTAAGCTTGTCGGCCGTGGCCTGGATGTAGCCGTGCTCCAGGCTGATGGTCGCTCCGAGCTTCTGGAGGCCGTTGATGTGGAGGTCGATGGGCCTTGACCCGATGGCGCAACCCCCCGGGAGGGCGACGACGGCCTTTCCATAGCGGGCCAGGAGCGGGCCCAGAACGAGGATGGAGGCCCTCATGGCCCGGACGAGCTCGTAGGCGGCTTCATCCGAAGTGATGCCCCGCACCTGGACGGCGAGGGAATTGCCCTCGATGTCATACTCGGCCCCCAGCTGTTTCATGAGGGTGAGGATGGTGAAGACGTCCTTGACGAGGGGGATGTTCGTCAGGTTGAGCTTCTCGTTGGTGAGCAGGCCGGCCGCGATCGCGGGGAGGACGGCGTTCTTCGAGCCGCTGATCCGGACCTCTCCCTGGAGCCGCAGGTCGTGGGTCCCCCGGATCCGGATTCTTTCCATAGAAACAATTCTAAGGGTTCGGCCCGGAAAAGGCAAGACGTACGGCGCGCATTTCCTTTCGTGTGGGAAGGAATTTTAGGCTCGGGGCGCGCCCTCCGTCGGCCGCGGCCTGTCCCGGCGAGCCAGGCCGCTTCGGCTCCGGGCTCCGCTCTCCTCTCTCTCCGGTCGAGGACCCGTGCCCCTGCGCCTTTGTCCAATAGCACATGAAAAGAAATGCTCCCCGCCGAACGAACTAGATTTTATTCAGCGCCTGGTCGATGTCGCCGATGATATCGTCCGGGTCCTCGCCGCCGACGCATAGCCTGATGAGCTGGGGCGGGATATCGGCCATCCGCCGGGCCTCCTCGCCCTGCTGGGAATGGGTCGAGATCGCCGGTATGGTGGCGACGCTCTTGATCCGTCCGAGGTCCGTGGCCCGGTAGATGATCTTGAAGCTGTCGAAGACCTTCCGGGCGTTGGCCGGCGGCCCGTCCACTCGGAAGCTCATGAGATGGCCGTAACGGTTGACCTCGTTCCCGGCGCCGTCGCCGGAGTCCACGAGCTTCATGTATTTTTTGGCGATGGGGTGGAGGTGATAGCTCGGGAGTCCCAGGTAGTCCACCTGGTAGACCCTCGGGTGGGTCTGGAGGAACTCGGCGACCTTCTGGCAGTTCCGGCTGACGAGGTCCATCTTCGAGCGCAGTGTGCGAAGGTCGTTCAGGGCGAAGAGGGCGTTGAAGGGAGAGGGCGACGGGCCGTTGTCCCGGTAGGGCCAGAACTTCACATACTCGGCGAAGCTCTCTTTGAACCGCGGGTCGTCGTTCTTGATCTTGGTGACGATCGGCTTGCGGCTGATGAGGGCGCCCCCGATGGCCAGGCCCCCGGACGTGATGGATTTGGTCAGGGAATGGACGACGATATCGACCCCGTGGGCGATGGGCCGCATAAGGGCCGGCGTGGCGCAGGTCGCGTCGAAGATGACCGGCACTTCCCATGAGCGGGCCAGGTCGGCCAGCGCTTTGACGTCGCAGAAGGATTGATGGGGATTGCTCGGCGCTTCCATGTAAACGAACCGGGTTTCCCCGTCGATCTTCGATTTCCACTCCTCGATGTCCTCCGGGTGGAGGACCCAGCGGCATTCGACCCCCCGCTCCTTCATCTTCCGGACGGCGAAATGCTGAAAGGTCCCGCCGTAAAGCTGGATGGAGGAAACGAAATTCATCTGTTCCGGACCGTCCTTCTGTTTGACGAGGAAGGGATCCACGGCCGACATAATGGCCGACATGCCTGAAGCCGTTACGAGGCAGGATGTGTCGGACCCCGTCCGATACCCCTCGAGAAGCGCCATCATCCACTCCAGGTAGTAGGTTGTCGGGTTGGCGATCCTCGTGTAGCACCAGGTCGGGACGAGGTAGGCCAGGGCGGCCTCGAGCTCGTCGGCGTCGCGGTAGGCTTGCGATGTGGCCAGGTAGAGGGGCTCGATGATGGCCCCCTGGTTCCGGACGAGGGCTTCCTCCATGGAGTACAGTCCGTGCACGGCGATGGTGTCGAATTTCATCGTCTTCATCCGGGTGAGGGCGGCCTCCCTTTCGGCGATGAGCTTCCTGGACGCGTCGACGTACTTCTGGACTCCCGAACTACGTTGCGGAGCAAGACTCATGATACCTCCAAAGAATGCAGAAAAGGGCGTTCGTATTTTGGACAATTCAATCGAATAAAATTCGGAAGGCTGACTGGCATGACACCAATGTCTGCTACGCTATAAAATAACCGCAAACGGGGGCGATAGTCAAGCTGTCGAATGTTAAATTCGAATTTAAGGCCTATGAAGGCCGTGATGTTAAACGGAGGGCATGGAGAAGGGCTTTGCTCCCGCTCCGATCCAGATCGCCTGAGACTCGCGTTCTTCTCGGCTCCTCAGGCCCAAGACTCCAGGCACATCTAATGAGCTGAAGGAAACCCACCCTCCGACCTCTGCCGGAGACACGGACCTCTCAGCCCCCTTGATTGACCAAGGGGGGTTGGGGGGATTAATGGAATTCAGACAAAGTCTCGGACGTGTCTCCGTCCCTCGGAGGCCTTCGGCTGCCCTCGTCGGACGCTCATCTCAGGCTGATCTCCGCATGGTCGCTGCAGCCCTTCTCCATGCCCTCCCATCACGGGCCTCCAAGGCCGTTTCGGCCTCATCCCAGCTTATTGTTCAGCGACCCACAACAAACGTAAGAGAATCTCAATATTATGACATTGCGGCGTCTGTGTTCTCTTGAGCAAGCTCAGACATCATCAGGCGCAAGGTCCGCTCAGCCCGTCCCGTCCAACCCTCCCTCCCCACACGAAAAAAATGCTGCGAAATATTTTCAGGATTAGATGCTAAGTGCAAACTTCACCCTGTGTCTTTTCTGGCGGTCTTATTTGAGCCCCGCGATCACTAGGGGAAGACTAATTTTTCTTACAGCGATGTATGGCCAGCATGTCCGAAAGGATGGAATAGCCGGTTTCGATCTTGCCCGCGCCTGCTCCCTGGATGGTGATCTTCCCCATCAGGTCCGTGTCGAAGGTCAGGGCGTTTTGGGCGCCCATGACGCCGGCCAGGGGGTCCGACAGGAGAAGCTTCTGGGGGGAGACGCTCGCCTCGATTTTGCCGTCCCGCTTCACGGTCCTGGCGATGAGCTTGTAGCGGAAGCCGGCGGCCTTGGCGGCCTCGACGTCGGCCCTGGAGATGCCGCTGATGCCGGTCCTTTGGACTTCGGACGTCTGGACGTCCCCTCCCAGGAGGACGTTGGAGAGGATGACGATCTTGGCCAGGGCGTCGAATCCCTCGACATCGGCGGTCGGGTCGGCCTCGGCGTAACCCAGCTTCTGGGCCAGCGCGAGGGCGTCCGCGTATTCCATGCCGTCCTGTTCCATCTTGCTCAGGATGAAATTGGTCGTCCCGTTGAGAATGCCCTTGACCTCGCGGATGTCGTTCCCGGCCAGCCCGCTCTCGCAGAGATGGAAGACCGGGGTGCCGCTCATGACCGTCCCTTCGATCCGGAACTGGAGCCCGTTCTGGCGGGCCATATCGGTCAGGTCCCGGTAATGCAGGGCGGCCGGACCCTTGTTCGAGGTGACGACGTGCTTTCCCGTGCGCAGGGCCTTGCGGATATAACCCGTGGCCGGCTCGCCGGTCTTGATGTCCGTGTAGGACAGCTCGGCGATGATGTCGGCATCGGTCTTTTCGATCATGTCCAGGGGGTCGCTCACTTCGACCTTCGGCTTCCTTGGGTCCTCGTATGCGCTGATGGGTTTCCCCTCGGCGAGGAGGCCGAGGAGCTTCCGGATGTCGATCCCCTCGGGGACGACGAGCGACCCCTTCAGCTTGTCGCTGACGGCGACGAGGCGGGCTTCGAAGTCATAGGCGTCCCTGAGATGTTCCCTCTTCCTGTCCAGGATCTCCAGGAGACCCTGCCCGACGGTGCCGCAGCCGATCAAGCCTATCTTGTATTCCATGGTCCCTATCCTTCCGTTCTATCGGATCCTTGACGGATCCTCGTAGTCCCGATGATAGCATAATTTTCCGGATAAAAATATAAGGGCCGCCCTTCTTGCGAAGGACGACCCTTTTGGATCGCTTTTGGACCGAACGGACAGGCTTACTTCGCCGGCGCAGCCTTGATCTGGTTCTCGATCCACTCTGTGGTGACGCTCTTCGGGCGCTCGAGGGGAAGCCCGAGGGCGCGGCTCCAGATGAGCTGGGACAGGACGCCGATGGCCCGGGAGACGCCGAAGAAGACGGTGTAAAAATCATATTCGGTGATCCCGTAGTGATAGAGCAGACAGCCGGAGTGGGCGTCGACGTTGGGCCAGGGGTTCTTGGTCTTGCCGTGTTCGGTCAGGATGTCGGGAGCGACCTCGTAGACGGAGCTGACGACTTTGAAGATGTCGTCGTTGGGCAGGTGCTTGAGGGCGAACTCCCGCTGGGCGACGTATCTCGGGTCGGTCTTCCGGAGGACGGCGTGGCCGTATCCGGGGACGACCTTTCCGGCGTTGAGGGTGTCCCAGATGTACTTTTTGAGGTGTTCCTTGCTCGGCACGCCGCCGAGGTCCTTCATCAGGTCCATGATCCAGCGGAGGACCTCCTGGTTGGCTAGGCCGTGGAGCGGTCCGGCCAGCCCGTCCATGGCTGCGGACAGGGAGTAGTAGGCGTCGGAAAGGGCGGAACCGACGAGGTGGGAGGTGTGGGCGGAAACGTTGCCGCCTTCATGGTCGCAGTGGATGACGAGGTAGAGCCGCATCAAGTCCACGAAGGCCGGGTCATCGGTGACCCCCAGCATCTTGGCCATGTTGCCGCCCCAGTCGAGTTTCGGGTCGGCCGGGATATGCTTGTCGCCCTTGTAGGACTTGCGGAAGATGTATGCGGCGACAGCCGGGAGCTTGGCCAGGATGTCCATCACGTCTTCGTACATGGGGTCCCAGTACTCCAACTTGTTCATGCCCTTCCTGTAGCGATCCGCGAAGTGGGATTCTTTCTGGAGCTGCAGGATGGCCATGGCGAACTGGGTCATCGGGTGGGTGTCCGCCGGAACGGCCTTCATCACGTCGATGAGGTACTTGGGGAGCTCGCTCCTCCGGCGCCATTCCTCGGTGATCTCCCGGGCGTCCTCGTAGGTGGGCAGGTCGCCCGTGAGGAGGAGATAGAAGATTCCTTCCGGAAGGGGCTCTTCTCCGCCGGGGGCCTTGGGGAGCTTCTGCTGAAGCTCGGGAATGGTGTAGCCGCGGAACCGGATGCCTTCCATCGGATCCAGGGCCGACGTCTCCCAAACCATGCACTTGACGCTGCGAGCGCCGCCGTAGGCCTGGTCGATCGTCACGTCGGAGATCTTCTGCTCTCCGTGTTCTTTGCGGATCTTCTGGACCCTCTCCCTCATGGGGACCATTTTCGATACAAACTTTTCCTTTAGATTAGCCATTTACGTCCTCCTTTGGCTATTTGTTTAAGGTTTAAAAAGCAAATATACCATGCCTGTTTTCCTAAAGTCAATCCGAATTCCCTTGATTTTTCCCGCTTTTCCCGCTATTTTAATTTTAGAAAAGGAGAACACCATGGGATTTGCCGCATTTCTGCTCATCATCATCGTCCTTGTTGCCCTGATGGCCGTCGGCATGTACAACAGCCTCATCACCCTGAGGAATAGGTGCGACAACGCCTGGTCCCAGGTCGATGTCCAGCTGCGCCGCCGGTTCGACCTCATCCCCAACTTGGTGGAGACGGTCAAGGGCTACGCCAAACACGAGAGCGGGGTCTTCGAACGAGTCACCCAAGCCCGGACCCAGGCCATGGGCGCGGCGACGCCTAAGGAGGCCGGGCAGGCCGAGAACGTCCTCTCCGGCGCCCTCAAGTCCCTGTTCGCGGTCGTCGAGAACTACCCGGAGCTCAAGGCCAACCAGAACTTCCTGATGCTCCAGGAGGAGCTGGCCGGGACAGAAAGCAAGATCGCCTACGCCCGGCAGTTCTACAACGACGTCGTCATGAAGTTCAACATGAAGCAGCAGGTCTTCCCCTCCAACATCATCGCCAACATGTTCAACTTCAAGGAGAAGGAATACTTCGAGATCGGCGACGAAGCGGCCAAGGGACCGGTCAAGGTCAGCTTCTGAGGCGGAAAGAAACTCATCGCTCTTCCTTGGATCATTGCCGCTCCCAAGCGTTATTGTTGATTCCAAGAGGGGTTTCCTCTGATGTATGAACAGATCGCCCGGAACAAGTGGAAGTCCTTCGGGCTTGTTCTATTCTTTGTTGTCTTCATATTTGTCCTGACCCTCGTTTTTGAGCAGGTCGCGGGATGGGGGAAAAGCGGGCTCGTCCTGGCCGTCGTGGTTTCGATGTTCATGGCGGCCGGAGGGTTTTTCGGGAGCGACAAGATCGTCCTGGCCATCAGCCGGGCCAGGCCGGTGACGAAAGAAGAATTCCCATATCTTTATAACGTGGTCGAGGGGCTGACCATCGCCGCCGGGATCCCGACGCCGCGCTGCTACGTCATCGACGACACGGCGCCGAACGCCTTCGCAACGGGCCGCAACCCGCAAAATTCCGTCATCTGCGTCACGACCGGGATCCTGGAGAAGCTCAACCGGGTGGAGCTCGAGGGCGTCATCGCCCACGAGATGTCCCACATCAAGAACTACGACGTCCTCCTTCAGACCCTGGTCGTGGTCATGGCCGGCGTCGTGGCCCTCCTCAGCGACTGGATCCTGAGGACTTTCATGTGGGGGGGAGGGCGGAGAAGGAGCAGCCGCGACCGCGGGGCGGGGGGCGCGGGGGCGATCCTCATCGTCGTCGGCCTCGTCCTGGCCCTTCTTTCGCCGCTCATCGCGATGATCATCCAGCTCGCCGTATCCCGCAAGCGAGAGTTCCTGGCCGACGCGAGCGGGGCCATGCTGACCCGGTACCCGGCGGGGCTGGCCTCGGCCCTCCGGAAGATCTCCGCCGACACCGAGCCCCTCGAGGCGGCCAACAAGGCCACGGCCCACCTCTACATCGTCAACCCCCTCAAGGACATCAAGGGCGCGGTCAACAAGCTCTTCAGCACCCATCCGCCCATCGAGGAGCGGATCGCGGCGCTGGAGAAGATGTAAATAATCTCATTTGCGCCCGTCTTTGTAAAAAACTTGCATTTCCTAGGTAAATGTTTATAATTACCTAGGAAATGTCAAATATGGGCAAAAACCGCTTCGCGGGCGAGGTCACGGAGAAGGCCCTCGGCTTTCTTAAGAGCCGTGGAAGTCTGCGCTCCCGAGATCTTACCGAAATGGGAATTTCCCGCGAAATGCTGCGTTATCTCTATAAGAGAGGGCTGATCGAACGGGCAGGCCGCGGGCTCTATAGGCTCGGTGGGCAGATGGAAGAGCATCGAACGCTTATCGAAGCCTCAAAGCTCGTGCCGAAGGGTGTTGTCTGCCTCCTTTCCGCTCTCCGTTTTCATGAAATAGGCACTCAGGAGCCATATGATGTTTGGATGGCCCTCCCCAACAGCGCCTGGCGGCCGAGGATCGAGGCTCTCCGCCTGCGATTTGTCTACCCATCGGGAAGAGCTTTCTCTGAAGGTATTGAAGTCCGCGATTTTCCGGGAGGCAGGATTCGAGTCTACAACCCCGCCAAGACGGTTGCCGACACGTTCAAGTTCCGCAATAAAATCGGGCTGGACGTGGCTGTCGAGGCGCTTAGAGATTGCCTTCGGTCGCACAAGGCCACCCGCGACGAGCTATGGCATTATGCCGAGATTTGCCGAGTTCAGAAGATCATGAAGCCCTATATGGAAGCTTTGTCGTGACCCAGGACCCTCTAACGAATCTCGCAGCGTCTGTTCATCAGCGGCTGCTCAACCTCGACCCGGCGAGGACTCACGATTTCACGCCGGTCTTGAGAAGATACGCATTCGAGCGGTGGCTCTATCGGCTGGGAAAATCCGACCATGCCGAGAGTTTTGTCATGAAAGGGGCCATGCTTTTTGCTCTATGGACCAGCGACGCACCGCGTACGACAAGGGACCTCGACCTCTTGGGAATCGGCAACGTTACGGAAGCCGGCCTCCGGCGAGTCTTCTCGAAAATCGGTCGTATGAAAGTGGAGCCGGACGGACTGACCTTCGAGGCGAACAATATGGCTGTCGAGCCGATCCGCGACGAGGTCGAATACCACCAATTTCGCGCTAAGTTTTCAGCCCGCTTGGGGAACATCAGGATCCCTCTTCAGGTTGATATCGGGACCGGCGACAGCGTATGGCCGGAACCGGAATACGTCCTTTATCCGACCCTCCTCGACATGCCGGCGCCGCGTATCCGAGCCTATCGAAAGGAGACCACTATAGCGGAAAAACTCGATGCCATGTTGGAACTCGGGATGGTAAACAGCCGCATGAAGGATTTTTATGATATCGCAGTCTTGGGCGACCTCTTTTCTTTCAAGGGTGCAGAGCTTCAGAGAGCCGTGCGGGTGTCGCTCAAACGAAGAGTTTTGACATCACTTTCAGAGTTGCCAATTGCGTTTACTAATGAGTTCGCCCAAGATAAGGACAAGAACATACAATGGGGAGCGTTTCTGCGCAGGATCGGGAAGAGCTCAGGAGCCCTGCCGTTCCATCAAGTCGTGATGAAAATAAGAAACTTCCTCCTCCCGGTCCTTCAAGCGCTCAATGCGAGAACGGAATTCAACGAGGTATGGGAACCCGGAGGGCCGTGGCGGCCTCAAGAGAAAGACAATGACGGGTGACGTCCATTCACGGAACAGCGGCCGTCCGTCCCACGCCCTGACGGAACAGAAGAGGCCCCTGTGGATCGCCCTGGCCATCACGTCGGCTTTGATGCTCGTCGAACTTGCCGGGGGATTCCTGAGTGGAAGCCTGGTTCTCCTCGCGGATGCCGGTCACATGCTGACCGACGTGGCCGCCATGGGGCTCAGCTTGTTCGCCTTCTGGCTTTCGTCGCGGCCGCGGACATCCGGGCACACCTTCGGCCTGCGACGGTTCGAGATCTTCGCCGCGTTCATCAACGGGGTCGCCCTGTGGGCGGTCTCGGGAGTCATCGCTTACGAGGCCGTGCTCCGGCTGAAATCGCCGCAGCCGATCAAAAGCGGCCTGATGCTCGCGATCGCCGGGCTGGGGCTGGCCGCCAACATCGCCGTCGGGGCGATCCTTTACCGGGGGCGTGAGAGGAACATGAACATCCGTGGGGCGTTTCTTCACGTCCTGGCCGACGGGCTCGGGAGTATCGGCGTCCTGGCCGCGGCCCTGCTCATCAAGACGACGGGCTTGCTGCTCTGGGACCCGATCGTGAGCGTCGGCGTCTGCTTCCTGATGCTGTGGAGCTCCGGCCGTCTGATCAAGGAAGCGTTCCACGTGTTCATGGAGGGCGCGCCGGCGGGCCTTGACATCCCGGGCATGAACCGGGCCCTGGTCGAAGTCGCCGGCGTCCTCGACGTCCACGACCTCCACGTCTGGACGATCACCTCGGGCTTCGTCTCTCTGAGCGCCCATCTGACGGTCGGGAAGGGGACGGACCTGCGGGCCGTCCTCCGGGACGCCAACAAGGTCCTGACATCCCGGTTCGGCATCCGGCACTCCACACTCCAGACCGAGGAAGCCGACGAGCCCTCTTGCCCGACCGGGACTTGCGAGGGTCCGAGCTGAGGCCGGGACCGAATGGGGCGGGGACAAGTGCGCGAGCTCGGAAGCGAACGTGCCGAAAAGACGGCGTCCGCCGCAACGATATGCAAGGGCCGCGTGTTTTTTCAGTCGGACATCGGATTCAAGACAAGGAGGCTGCAAGCATGAAACATCAGCTCGTCCCGATATTCGCGGTCGCGGTTCTGGCCGTTGCCGGTCTCGCCCAGGAAACCAGAGTCTCTCTGCCCGAGACGCCGGCCGGTAGGCATGTCGAAGCCTACGTCCTGGCCTTTAACGCCGGGGATGCGGCCATGCGGGAATTCTTCGCCGGCCACATAGCAAAGGGCGCGCTCCAAAAGACGGCCGTCGAGACCCGGATGGAAAGATATAAGCAGATGCATGACCGTCTGGGTTCCCTCGAGCTTCAAAAACTCGCCGAATCCCGAAGCGATTTCGTGAGCATCATCGCCCGGACGAGCGACGGCCGGATCGTCAGACTGGAGTTCCAATTCGAACCGGCCGAGCCGTTCGGGCTCCTTGGCATCCGCGTCGAGGCCATGGAGGATACCGGGGAGGAAAACGTTCCCGCGGCCGCCAAGAAGAATAACGACGAACTTCTCGCGGCCGTCAAGGAATACGGGCGGCAGACGTCCGAGGCCGGGGATTTTTCCGGTGTCATCCTCGTCGCCCAAAACGGCATTCCCCTCTTCGAGCAGGCCTACGGCTACGCCGACCAGGAAAAGAAGATCCCGAACCGCGTCGATACGAAATTCAATATCGGCTCCATCAACAAGTCCTTTACGGGGCTCGCCATCCGTCAGTTGGTCGCGGGAAAGAAGGTTTCGCTCGACGACCCCATCGGGAAGTTCCTGCCGGACTATCCTAACAAGGACGCCGCCGCGAAGGTGACGGTCCGCCATCTCCTGGACATGACCTCGGGCGTCGGCGATTTCTTCGGCGACAGATATGAAGCGACGCCGAAGGAAAAGATCCGGTCGCTCGAGGATTATCTCCCCCTCTTCGCCGACAAGCCGCTCGAATTCGAGCCGGGCGCCAGGGAGCGATATTCAAACGGCGGATATATCGTGCTGGGCCTGATCATCGAAAAGGCCTCGGGCACGGATTACTACACCTATGTCCGCGATCATATCTTCAACCCGGCCGGCATGAACGATTCGGCCTCGTTTGAAAAAGACGCCGCCGTCCCGAACCGGGCGCTCGGCTACGTGCGGGACGGTTCGTCATGGAAGCCGAATTACGAGACCCTGCCCGGGAGAGGAAGTTCCGCTGGCGGCGGATATTCCACGGCGCGGGATCTCCTCAAGTATACGATCGCCCTCGCCGAGGGAACGATCGCCGGGGCCCCGGAGGAGATGCGCGGCGGATTGGGAATCGCCGGGGGTGCCCCGGGGATTAACGCAGTCCTGGAATGGGACCCGAAGAGCGGTTACGTCGTGGCCGTCATGTCTAATTTCGGACCGCCGAGCGCCCAGCGCGTGGGCCGGCAGATCCGTTCCTGGCTGCCGCGCTGAACGCGGCGCCACGAGTCCCTGGCGAACCCGGGTCGGGCCTCGTTCCGGGCAAATCCCCCTTAATCCGCTTTGGGTCACCTATTACATGATTCAATCAGTAATCCTATGGCCACGGACCGCATGATTCCAGGCGGCCTCTTGAAATTGCCCGCCTGAATCCTTATAATGACGGAGCCCTTAGGTGGGGTCGTAGTTCAGCTGGTTAGAACGCCGGCCTGTCACGCCGGAGGTCGCGAGTTCGAGTCTCGTCGGCCCCGCCACTCCACTGCCCAAGACGTTGTCCATATCATTCCCCCCTGAATATTAGGGGGGATAAGGGGGGTAAAGAAATACGGACAGAGTCTCGGTAACGTCTTGGTGATTCTTTCTTGAAATTTGCCTACCTCTCGTCCCCCCTTGTTTAGGCCAAGGGGGGTAGGGGGACTAAAGAAATCTAAATGAATCCTAGAGGGCGTTTCGGTAACGCCCAGATCCGCTTTTCACGAAGATTGACTTCGCGCCCGGCCGGCGGTATATTTCCGGCGCGGTCGATAGTGGCGATTCATTGCCTGGAGCGGCCATTCACCGCGCTGCGGTGGTACCGGCCTTTATCGCCGTTGAGACCACGGGTCACGCCCTGAAAGAGATATCGAACTGAGGAGGGTACCGATGTCGATCGATCGTCGAACGTTCATCCGCAACAGCGCCGTGCTTGGTGTCGCGGCGGCGGCCGCTGCAGTTCCGGCCGGAGCCCCGGCAAGCATGCCCCCGTCTTCCGACGCCGCCGCGCCGGGCCCATTCGAGCTCGACGAGCTGACGGTGGCCGATCTCCAGAAGCGGATGCAGTCCGGCCAGGATACCGCGAAGTCGCTCGTGCAGAAGTACCTCGCGCGGATCGAGCGGCTCGACACTCGCGGTCCGGCGCTGCATTATATGATCGAGATCAACCCCGAGGCGCTAGCCGTCGCAGAAGCACTCGACGAGGAACGCAGGAAGACCGGCCCCCGCGGCGCGCTCCACGGCGTCCCGGTGCTCATCAAGGACAACATCGGCACTGCCGACCGCATGACGACGACGGCGGGTTCTTTGGCGCTGGAAGGGTCCATCCCCGCGAAGGACTCGTTTGTGGCGGCCCGACTGCGCGAAGCCGGCGCGGTCATCCTCGGCAAGACGAACCTCAGCGAGTGGGCGAACTTCCGCTCCACGAGGTCGTCGAGCGGGTGGAGCGCCCGCGGCGGCCAAGCGAAAAACCCGTACGCCCTCGACCGCAATCCATCGGGTTCCAGTTCGGGGACGGGCGGCGCCGTCGCCGCGAACTACGGCGCGGTCGGCCTCGGTTCGGAGACGGACGGCTCGATCACGTCGCCGTCCAACAACTGCTGCCTTGTCGGCATCAAGCCGACCGTCGGCCTAGTCAGCCGGTTGGGCGTGGTGCCGATCTCGCACTCTCAGGACACCGTGGGCCCGATGACCCGGACGGTTACGGACGCCGCCATCCTGCTCGGCGCGATCGCCGGACCGGATGCGGACGACCCCGTCACGAAGAACGCGCTCGTGCGCGGTCATCGCGACTACACGACGTTCCTCGACGCGGCCGGCCTGAAGGGCGCCCGCATCGGAATCCCGAGGAAGGGTTTCTTCGGCTACAATCCCCACTCCGACAAGATCGCCGAGGACGCCATCGCGATCATGAAGCGCCTGGGCGCCGTCATCGTGGACCCGGTCGAGTTGCCGGATGGCGACGAACTTGGCAAGGCCGAGTACGAGGTGCTGCTGTATGAGTTCAAGGCGGACCTGAATGCCTACCTCGCCGGCCTCGGGCCATCCGCCCGCATCAAGTCCCTGCAGGACGCGATCGACTTCAACGAACGGAACCGCGTCCGCGAGATGCCGTACTTCGGGCAGGAAATCTTCATCAAGGCGCAGGCCAAGGGGCCGCTGACGGAACAGGCCTATCTCGACGCCCTGGCCACGTGCGAGCGCCTGTCACGCACCGAAGGCATCGATGTCGCCATGGACAAGCACGTGCTCGATGCCCTCGTGGCGCCCACCAGCGCGCCGCCGTCCCTGACCGATCTCGTCAACGGCGACTACGGCTCGGGCAGTGCCACGACGTTTCCGGCCGTCGCGGGCTATCCCCACATCACGGTGCCCGGTGGTTTCGTGTTCGAGTTGCCGGTGGGTGTGTCCTTCTTCGGCCGGGCGTGGAGCGAGCCGGTGCTCCTCAAGCTGGCTTATGCGTTCGAGCAGGCGACCAAACTCCGGCGCCCGCCGGCGTTCCTGCCGACGGCCGAACTTTAGCCGCCGGACACGGGATCTGACCCGAGCTGGTGCCAGAGGCGGTTGGCAGCGGCTTTGCGCTGTCCTCGTGGAGCTGATGGAGCAAACGGTGACAGGAAAAAGGCGCAAACCGGAAAAGATGGACCGATCGTCGGAGCGAGGACAAGTTCATGTTTATCGAGAAAAGATTACCGACGAAATCTGCAAGGCCCTCGGTTTCTCACCCACCGGCGTTATGCGCCGGTTGCTGGGGCCCTTATTCATGCTCCCGGCCAACCGTTTTAGCCGGATCGCCGTCCGCGTGGACAACGAAGTCGGATCCTCGGGACTGAGCGGCGGAGCTCGTCTGATTTTGCCCGATCTATCGCTCGAGGTCACCGCGCGCGGCGCGGGCAATATCCCAGTGGACGGACCCCTGCTCCTCGTCTCCAACCATCCCGGCGCCTTCGATTCCGTGGCGATTTTGTCTTGTATCCCCAGAAAAGATGTCAAAGTGCTTCTTTCGGACGTCCCTTTCACGCGCGCCTTCGCCTCCGCCCGCCGATACTTCATCTACGTGCCGCCGTCTGCCTCCGGCCGCATGAGGACGCTCCGGGCTTCGATCGATCATCTCAAGAGCGGCGGGACCCTGTTGATCTTTGCTCACGGCGATGTGGAGCCCGACCCGGAAATAAATCCCGGCGCCGCCGAATGCATTCAGGACTGGTCCCGAAGCGTCGAAATGATGCTGCGCGCAGTCCCGGATTGCCGGCTGCAAGTGTCGATCGTGAGCGGTGCGTTGATGCCGAAGTTCGTCTTCAGTCCTATCGTGAAGATCCGGAAAACCGCCGCCAAGCGGCAGAAGCTGGCCGAATTCCTGCAGATCAGCCGGCAGATGGCCTTTCCGAGAGGCGATAAGACCCATGTCCACATCTCCTTCGCCGAGCCGGTAAGAGGAATGGATTTGGTCGGGAACGAGACGATGCCGGCCGTGATCGACATCGCGCGCCGGCTGCTCAAGGAGCACCTGGAATCGCTGGGAACCCATCAAAGATCAGCCTGATCGGTTTACGTGGTTCCCCTCCATCGGCCGGAGAACGGCGGCCGGGGGGTTTTCGAGCGGCGCCTGGTCATGCATGAACCGGAGGGCCGAGCGTCAACGTCCACAGCTTGGTGAAGGCCAAACTTCTCCCGGCCTCTTATGCCCGTCGATGGGTTCGTGCTAAAATAGAATTGCCGTTATGAAGAAACCTTATATTAAAAAGATCGCCGCAGTTTCAAAAATCAACGTTTATCTCGTGGACGGGGAATACGTCCGCGATCGCCTGAGCGAGGAGTTCACCAACTTCGGCCAGCATTTCCGGTTCCGCTTCATCCCCAATCACGAATTCTGGATCGACAAAGAGCGGACGCCGGGCGAGGAGAAATATTTTATAGACCACATGCTCCTCGAACACCTTCTGATGTCCAAAGGCATGGGCTACGACGACGCCCTTGCCCGCGCCGACCGGGTCGAAACGAAGGAACGCCGCAAGACCGAATACATCAAGAAGAGGATCCTTCCGCATGCCAAAAAATGCGTGTATATCCCCAAGATCCACAAGAAGCTCCTCAAGCGCTACAGCACGGAAAAGATCAGGACCTGGATCGTGGACGGGGAAATGGTGCGCGACCTGTTCTTCATTGATTACACCGAGGGCGGACATGACAAGGTCTATAAATTCATTCCGCCCGGAGAGGTCTGGCTCGACGATGACCTCCAGCTGAAAGAGATCCGATACGTCCTTCTCCACGAGGTCCATGAGCGGCGGCTTATGGCCGGGGGCTGGACATATTTCAAGGCCCACCGTTCGGCGAGCCAGATCGAATATTTTTGCCGGCATCACCCCGGAAAATTAGCGGTCAAACTCAGGGAAGAGATCAATAAAAATAAATGATGGCGGCTGGGCAGGCCGCACCCTGGTCTAAGGATCACGGCGCCGGCTTCCGGCCGTCGTGCAGCCTTGTCGCTTTTTCGCCGGGCGAATCTTTGTGTTCGCCAGCCAGGGCTACTTTACAGTTTCTTAGGTTATGACCGCCGGCTCACACGATTTGGGAGCCTGGAATTCTCGCTTCACAGATGGTACAATAAATGGGGACAGGTAAAGTCTTAAGGGCCGGGAAAGAGAGAAAATGAGATGACTCCTTACCTCCCATCCCTCACCCGTTACGACTCCATGCCCTACCAGCGTTGTGGGCGCTCAGGGCTGAAACTGCCGCGCATTTCGCTTGGCTGGTGGTACAACTTCGGCGGGCTGGATGTGTTCGAGAACAGCCGCGTCATCGCTCGTTACGCCTTCGACCACGGCATCACCCACTTCGACCTGGCCAACAACTACGGTCCTCCTCCCGGCTCGGCCGAGAAGACCTTCGGCAAACTGTTAAAACAGGACTTTGCCCCCTACCGCGATGAACTAGTCATCTCCACCAAGGCCGGCTGGGATATGTGGCCGGGGCCATACGGCGACTTAGGCTCGCGCAAGTACCTGTTGGCCAGCCTCGACCAGTCCCTCACGCGCATGGGCCTGGACTACGTGGACATCTTCTACCACCACCGCCCCGACCCGGAGACGCCGCTCGAAGAGAGCATGGGCGCACTGGACTCCGCCGTCCGGCAGGGCAAGGCGCTCTATGCGGGCATCTCGTCCTACCCGCCCGAAGAGACGCGCCGGGCCTCCAAAATCTTGCGTGACTTGGGCACGCCCTGCCTGATCCACCAGCCTTCGTACAACATGTTCGCCCGCTGGATTGAAGACGGCCTACTGGACGTCTTGGACAAGGAAGACATCGGCTGTATCGTCTTCTCGCCTCTCGCCCAGGGACAGTTGACCGGCCGTTACCTGGACGGGATCCCCGCCGGGGCGCGCGCCGGCAAGACCGAGCGCGTCTGGCTGACGCCGGAGAAGGTGAACAACAACCTCCACAAGATCCGCAGGCTGAACGAGATCGCCCGACAGCGCGGCCAGTCGCTGGCGCAGATGGCCATTGCCTGGGTGTTGCGCAAGCCGCGGGTTACCTCGGCGCTCGTCGGGGTCAGCCGTGTGGAGCAACTGGCGGATAACCTGGCCGCGCTGGAGAAACTGTCCTTTGCAGAGGAAGAATTGCAGGCGATCGAGACAATCCTGAAAGAGTCATGAAATTACCGATCTCGATACGGCCCTGCGGGCCTGCTCGACCGGAAAAAGGGATCAAGTTGGAGGAAAACGCTTTGCGTCAGGTTGCCTCAGATCGTTCGGCACTGCGATCGGAGAACCTGTGGGTAAATCACCTTCTGGGCGAGGAGGTAAGCTCGTGAACACACGTGCAGTAACCCGGCTCGTCTCTTCTTTCGGCCACTCCCACCTGCGGTCTTTCATCCCGGTGCTTCTGCTTACATGTGGCGTAGCGATCACATCTCCCCAGGCGACGATGCAGGACGGCCCGGTAGTGAAACGGGAACTCAAGGTCCTTCACTTGGCCGGGTCAGGCTATGAGCGTGGGGTACAGCATGGGAGGCAGCTCAGTTCGGAGATCGCGGCCCTCGTCGGTCTTTGGAAAGACGATCTTCGGAAGGAGGCCAAGACGGATCCGGACTCCTTGATCAGGAGCTTTCTCGGCGAAACCAATTTCATGCCGTCCATCAAGAAATGGACACCCGATCTGCTCGACGAAGTGAGAGGGATCGCGGACGGCGCCGGGCAGCCGTTCGAGACCATCTTCGCATTTCAACTGGTCGATGAGCTGTGGGTCTTCATGGACAAGGGTGCTGTGGATCGCTGCACCAGCATGGGCGTGGCCAGACACGGTGCCCATCCTGCCTACGTGGCGCAGAACATGGACTTAGAATCGTTCCGCGACGGGTTCCAACTGATCCTCCACATTGCGGGGACCGAGTCCATTCCCGAGCAGTTCGTGTTCACCTCGGCAGGGCTGATTGGTGTAAACGGGGTTAACAATCGCTCGATTGCCATCACGTGCAACACCCTCATGCAGCTCAGCGCTTCGTCCGACGGGCTGCCCGTCGCCTTCATTGTCCGGGGCTTGTTGGTACAAACAACCGGCGAAGACGCCGTGAAGTTCGTAAATACCGTCAAGCACGCGTCCGGGCAGAACTATATCGTTGGTGCAGGCGATCGAGTCTACGACTTCGAAGCGTCGGCCGGGCAGGTGGTCGAGTTCCGGCCGGTCGCTGACGGCAGCATCGTTTACCACACCAATCATCCGCTCGTAAACGAAGACCTCAAGCCGTGGCACCTACAGCGGATCCAGTCGCAGACCGCGGAACAGGGGAGTGCTGGGAACAGCGAGACCAGGTTGGCTTCCATCCAGAAACGCCTTCAGCGACCCGCCTCAACGATCGACGACGAGGTGATCAAGGAAGCGCTTCGCTCGAAAGACTCTGAACGCCATCCCATATGCCGCACGCTCAAGGAAGGGACGGGTACGTTCACGTTCGGGGCCACCATCATGACGTTGTCAGGGACCCCGTCGCTTCAGGTAACCATGGGGCCTCCGGATGTAAACCCGTTCGTCCGCCTGGAGTTCTCCGCTTGGCTGAGGCAAAAAGACCGGGCTCGGGGGAAGTTGCACGACGCTCACGGAGGGACACGGGGCTTGATGAGGGCCGAACTCGCTGAAGCTGGGAGCCTTCCGCTGTGCAGGTCGCCGCGCGGCCGGAATTATTCTCCCGATGTGAATAGAAAAGAAGATTCAATGTCTGGCACGGTAAATCGCCACTTGGTAAAAATAGGAATATCCGATACTCTAATCTCGGTTCAATGAAACCTCAGTACCGCCGAATGCTCCGGGGCATGCGGGCACAGAAGGAACAACCGACGCCGACTGCGGCCGCAGGAGCCGTCTGGTTCCTCTATATCCTGGAATGCTGCGATGGGTCCTTCTACACCGGGGTGACCACCGATATTGACCGCCGACTCCGGGAGCACCAGGAGGGCGCGGCCTCTCGCTACACCCGGACCCGACGCCCCGTCGTCCTGGCATACCGGGAGGAGTGCGGCAGCCGGTCCCTGTCACTGGCACGGGAGTGCGCTGTCAAGTCCCTAAGCAGGCGGCGCAAGGAAGAACTCATCTTGGGAGGGAAACCCGATTTTAGACGGCCACCGTCTTGAGGTTATTCTCCTGCCATGGCGGGAGTCTATCGTCTTTTAACCGGTGTGGTGGGGTTTCTTATCCCGATTGGATCATCGGGCAATCTTTTCGCGGCTTTTCGCGGCGATTGACAGCGTCGCGCGGTCGGCGATATGTTATCGACAAGACTGATAGATTCCAGGTACAACTGAGGGCCGGGGAGAAGGGCAGACGGCGATTCATGCGTCAATCTTTAGAATGCGCCATGTGTGTCTCACCCGGACAACGGATAAAGGCAGAATCCGGCAACCTGCTTTCGGAGGCAACCCAAACCATGAGCCAAAACCGCCGCCATTTTCTACAAACTCTCAGCGCCGCGGGTGCTGCAGCAATATTTGGGAATATTCGGAGCTCAACCGCGCAAGGTGTTGGCTCGTCACGCTCCCGGCGCTACCAATTTGTACAAATAGACGTATTCACCTCGAAGCCCCTGGAAGGAAATCCGCTTTCCGTGTTTCCCGATGCGCGAGGGCTGAGCGACAAAGAGATGCAAGACCTGGCGCGGGAGACCAATCTGCAGGAGACCACGTTTGTTCTTCCGCGAGATCCGAACATTGAGCAGGAACGCGGGATCAAGGTGCGGATTTTTGTACCGGGGGAAGAAATACCCTTTGGCGGCCACCCGACATTGGGAACAGCGATGGTTCTGCGCAACCTACGCTTGGCAGATGGAAAACGTGCAAAGATCGCAGGCGAAAATCGGAATGAAATTGTGCTCGACCTACAGGTGGGCAAGGTGCCAGTGGATTTCCGCGAAGACGGTTCCGGAAACGTGTTTGGAGAAATGCACCAGGTGGAGCCGGTGTTTGGCCCTCTCCATGATCGGGAGACGGTGGCGGGTTTACTGGATTTGAAGCCCAGCGACATCGCGGAGGATTGGCCAATCCAGACAGTTTCTACGGGATTACCATTTGCGATCGTGCCGCTCAAGCATCTCGACGCGCTGCGTTCATTGCGGCTGAACCAGCGCAAAATAAGCGATTATCTCGACCGGCAGGAGCCGAAGTGCGGCTTCTACTATATAACGCGCGAGACGAAGGATCCTCAGGTCGGGTTGCGATCCCGATCCATTTACACGGATGGAGAAGACCCGGCAACGGGTTCCGCGGCAGGATGCACAGCGGCGTGGATGGTGCGCAACGGAATCGCCAAACCCGAGGAAACCGTTCACATCCTGCAGGGCGTGGAAATCAAGCGTCCAAGTCATATTTACGTGCGCGCGGGGAAACAGGGAGAAAAGATCGGCAAGGTTCGCGTGGGAGGTTACGCGGTGGAGGTCATGCGAGGCGAGGCCTTTCTGTGAACGAGCGAAAGAAGCGCACGATCTGCAGGTTTAGAGAGGGGCGGCGAAGCCTCCTCCGCCTCATGTCTTCGAGCAGGTTGCGCTCCTGGCGTCCTTCAGGGGAAAAGCGGGTTTTCCCCATATGTCCAAACCGTGTTTACACAAGGAGAGGTCCGCCATCTCAGTATTTGACTCTTACATCGCTTCTTGTTACGCTTAATCCAACCGGTCATAAGCTAATAGATTGGGGAGACAATGAGCTCTCAACAAGGGGAAAATGCTCCTTCCAAGGAAATGAAGAAGTCTTTTCTCAAGTCATTTCTCGCTAAGCTCAGAAAACGGCATATCATCGAGACGCTAGCGGCCTTCATCGGCGGCGGCTGGCTTATTATAGAGGTCGTCCATTTCGTTCTCATCGGACATTACCATTTTCCTGAGAAGACGCTGGATATAACAATCATCACTCTCTTTAGTGTGCTTTTATGCACCTTAATTTGGCGGTGGTTTTCCGGACGGGAGAAGCCGAGGAAATTCAAGTTGGAACTCGTCCTGATACCTCTCCTTGTCCTGGTCACAGTTCTTCTGGACATCAACCTCCTCCTACACCTGAAAGGGTCTGAATCGGAATCCGTCCCTCGTTTCAACGGGAGGGGCGGCACTCGCCTCGATCCAAGCCGTATCGCCGTGGCCGTCTTTGAAAACCAGACGGGGGACTCCAAACTGGACCCGGTCGGCCGGCTGGCCGCCGATATGATCACCCAGGCGCTTTCCCAGGCCGGCCTTTTCTCAGTCGCTCCCTTGCCCCCGGTCGAGACCATGCCCGACCGAGCCAAGGCTAAAAACAGGCTTCGCCTTCTTGCTGAAGAAACCAAGGCCGGGAAGATCGTCTCCGGAACGTATTATCTCCAGGGAGAGTCGATCCGGTTTCACACCAAGGTCACGGAAATCGCGAATAACAAGAATTTGCTCGATTTGGAGCCGGTGAGCGGACCTGTCCGGGAGCCGTCCCAGGCGCTTGAGGCCTTGCGCTCGAAGTTGTTGGGCGGCTTAGCCTTGATCTTTGACCCCAGCCTGCAGGATGACTTATTACTTATTGGAGAACCTCCAAGATATGATGCGTACATAGAATTTCTCGATGGCCTAAGAGCTGACCAGCGGGCTGATTACCCTAAAGCTATCGCTTCCTACCATCGGTCCGCCACGCTGGATCCCGATTTCAAGGAGGCTTTGCTGCAAGAGGCCATGACGTATTGGACTCTAGGGCAATATGCCAAGGGGCAGGAGCTTCTTGCCGAAATCGAGAAGGCGAGGGAATCTCTTTCCGCCTTTGGGCGTTATTTTCTTGATATGTTTCAAGCGTATTTTCGTGGGGACCTAGAGGAAGTGCATTGGGCAGCCGGGCAGATTGCCGCTTTGTACCCTACTATCTTGAGTTGGAACGTTACAAAAGCTAACTGTGCTCTTCCCACTAATTATCCTCAAGAAGCCGTAGATCTTCTGAGTAAGATAGATCTATTTGATGAACGTTTGGGGAAGGAAGATAAGGGTTCAACAGGGTCCACTTTGATAACAGCCTACCATATGCTCGGGAACCACAAACAGGAGCTGAAGATAGCGCGACGAGTCCGAAAGGCATATCCCGAACTCCTGAATTTGTTAGGTCTAGAGGCCCGTGCCCTCGCAGCTTTGGGCCGGGTCAACGAGCTTCAAAAGTTAATTGAAGAAAGCAAAACTTTGCCTCCCCAGAGCGAATATTCACCGGGCTCAATTATGCGCGATATCGGCAGAGAATTGAGGGCCCATGGGCATAAAGGGGCCGCGATTCCAATTCTGAACCAGGCCGTTCAATGGTTCGAGAGCCGTCCCCAGGAAGAAAAAGCCACGGCCGCCAACCGCTTTGCTTTGGCCGGGGCGTTTTATGCCCTGGATAAATGGGATAAGGCCGAGATCCTGCTTGAGGGTGTGCATAGGGATTTGCCCGACGACCCTTATTACGGTATTGGCTCTTGCGGATTACTCGGTTCAATCGCCGCCCGGAAGGGGAATCGGGAAAAAGCGCTCAAAATTTCCCAAGAGATGAAAGACAATAAAACTCCCTATCTTTTTGGAATTCCCACTTATTGGCGGGCACGGATTGCCGCTCTCCTCGGGGATAAAGAAGGCGCTGTGAATTTGCTCCAGGAGGCGATAAAACAAGGGTGCGATTATCAAAACCTTTATTTCTCCCCGAAGGATTTCGAATCGCTCCAAGACTTTCCGCCCTTTCAACAACTCATGAAGCCCAAGGGCTGAGGCCGACACCGTCCCCGCCAGAGTCATATATTCAGCCGGATTGGACTCCGGATCCAAAGGTCGGAGGTTCGAATCCTCTCGGGCACGCCATTCATTTCCCCCTGTTGCCTTGAGAAACTCAACGACTTGCAGGTCACTGCTGTGGAAATCAGCCTTAAGTCCATATCAGTTGTTTTAAGCCCTTTTTAGCTCCCAACCCGACACAAATCTTGACAATCAACAATTCACAAAAAAGTCCATGATCCAATATGCTCGGAGGGGGGATAGCGCTTTGCGTTCATAACCCGGCAGCCAAAGCTCCAGAACGCCCCCTATGAGATCCTTGACACTTATCTGCGGCCGGCGATATCATCATTTTATGGGGAGAGGCATGGGTTCCCAGCCAAGGGGTTAGGATGTGCGCACGGCACGAATAAAGGAGACAATTGTGAACGCTCGTAACCTGAGGGCTTGTCGACCGCTTTGCTTGGCCTTCGTTTTATGGTGCGGACTCTTCGTTTTCTTTGCGTCTTGGCACGCGGAGGCGCAACAGCAGTCCTCATCACCCGTCGGTCAGCTCAGCCCTCGAACCGGCCTCCTACTGAAAGACAACGTCATCGCACGGCTCATCCAGGTCAGCTCGGGCGACCGGGCATTTGATTATGTGTCGCACATGGCGCTCTGGGACCGTGAACAGGCCTCGGAGGGCTACGCGCGTGCCGCCGAATGGGTCGTTCAGAAGGCCCGGGAATTCGGGCTCGAGCAGGTCGATATTGAGCGCTTCCCCTGCGACGGGAAGATCGAGTACTTTGGCCACATCATGCCGCCTCAGTGGAAGGTTAAGAAAGGCGAACTTTGGCTCACTTCACCTTTTCCCATGCGGCTCGCCTCCTACGACGAGCTGCCGATGTCCTTGGCCGATTTTAGCACGAGCGGGGACATCGAAGCCGAACTCGTGGACATCGGCGCGGGGACCGCGGACGGCGATTACGCCGCCGGCGTCAAAGGCAAGATCGTCCTGACCACCGGCCGTCCTCTTGTGGTCTATGAGCGCGCCGTGACCAAGGAGGGCGCTGCCGGCATCATCTCATCCTGGTCGGTGCCGGATTTCGACCATCTCAACCGGCGGCCGGGGGATTTCCCCGATCAGGTGGGATGGACGCGGATTCCCGGGAAAGTGGTCGAGGGCGCCGGCCATTTCGCCTTCGTTATTTCCGAACGCCGCGCCCAAGATCTTCGTCTCATGATGCAACAGAAAAAAACGCTGCGCGTCCATGCCGTCGTCGATGCTGAGCTCGTCCCCGGCAACCTTGAGATCGTCACCGGCCTCATTTCCGGCTCGACCTACCCTCAGGAGGAGATCATCGTGACCGGCCATCTGGACCATTACAAGCCCGGCGCGAACGATAATGCTTCGGGAAGCGCGGCGATCCTGGAGATGGCCCGGACGATGCGTGAGTTGATCGAAAACAAGGAGCTTCCGCGGCCTCTTCGAACGATCCGATTCATGTGGGTCCCTGAATACAACGGGACCTATGCCTGGCTGGCGGCACATCTCAACGACCCCGTAAAACGAATCGCTAATCTTAACTTCGACATGGTCGGCGAGAACGTTGCTAAGACCAACTCCTTGCTCACCGTGAATTACACGTCCGATTCCAATCCCTCATTCTTGAACGCACTTATGGAATCGATCGTGGACTTTGCCAACAGTTTCAATAGTGAGCGGTATCCGCCCCAGCTCGATCTCTATATCGGATCCACGACGGGTTCGCGCAATCGCATGTCGTACCGGATGGACGCCTATACGACGGGCACGGATCACGAACTCTTCAATAATTTAGGGATCGGGGCGGCGACATTAGGCGCTTGGCCGGACAATTTCTACCATACAAGCGAGGACACGCCCGATAAGGTCGATCCCACCCAGCTTCATCGGGCTGCGGTCCTCGGGTTGGCCGCCATCACCACGCTTGCCTATGCCGAAAACGATCAGGCTCAGGACCTCGCCCGGCTGTCTCTGATCTATGGGAAGAGGCGAATCGCCAGGAGCGAGTTCAACGCGGTCGAATCGCTGTTCGCCGTCGCGAAGGACGGTTTTGGGGAGGCCGACCGCTTAGCCGGGAACCTCATCGCGCACGTTTATCGCCGGGAACGTGCCGTCATAGGCTCTGCGACATTGTTTGCCCGGACAGCTCAGGCGCGAAGCGAAGTCGAAAGGACGGTATCTTTGCTCAGCAGCGATGAAGCGGCATCGCTGAAGAGAGTGGACGAGATCGCTACCTTGAGAGCCCTCGAGCTACAGGCCGCGAGGTCCCCCCGATATCTAACCGAGACTGAGCGGCGGGCCGCGCGATTGATACCGGCTCGGAATAAAGGGAAGGAGCTGTTCAACTTAAGTTATGTCACCCGGACGCTGGCCGAGGACTCGACGGCCCAGATCCCGAAGATCACGGCGGCTCTGGAAGAGATCAACCAGCGTTTCCAAGCCAAAGGCGAAAGCGAGCTGAGACTCATGGGGCTACCTGACGCAGCCGCCTTCTACGCCGACGGAAAACGCTCCGTCTTGGAAATCCGCGACGCGGTCGCAGCCGAGTACGCCCCGATTTCCTTAGAAATTCTCATGCTTTATTTCAGAGCATTTGAGAGGGCCGGGGTTATGAAGATCCAGGAAAAATAAAGCCAGGTCGGAGGTTCGAATCCTCTCAGGCACGGCGCGTTTTCCCCTGATTTTCAGCCTTTTAACTTTTGCCGTCTTTCAGCCTGAGTCACTAAAACTGAGCCATTTTCAGCGCTTTTATCCACACGGCATGTTCGGGGGAGTAAGGTAGAAAGTTGGGGTGCGTTTGCCCGTCTTGGGGCATCCTGAACGCTTTCTAAGGCTTCTCAAAGCCTCTCTGCGGGCCGATCAGGGCTATTTTTCGGGCTGATTGACATCGCCACGCGGCCAGAAGTATATTACTGACGCGGAAATTCACCGCGCCGCGGAAAAAGGAAAATCTTTTGAAAATAACCAACGTTTCAAAAGAGGACCGATGAAAAAAAATCTCATGTTCAATTTCCTCTTAATCCTGTTTTTTTCATCGGGTATCTTTGCCCAGGATCTCAATTTTACGGCTCAAGACTTCCGGGAACGGCGGGATAGGCTCTGCGCGCTCATTCCGGACGGCATCGCCATCTTGGACGGAGAGGCAGAGGCCTGTTCTTATTTCACCGGCATCGATGCCGGCGAGGTCAAGATGATCCTGATCCCTCCCGGGGTGGCCGAAAAAACACCCAACCCTGCGGCCTGGAAAACGACACTTTATCTGCCCCCCAAGATGCCGCAATCCGGCGTCTGGGATGATCCGAGGACTTCTTTCGGCGACGATACCTTGCGCCTCGTGGGTATCGAGAATAACGCCCCGCTCTCGAGCTTTTTCTCGGATGTGGCCAAACTCGAGAATATCACAGATACCATCTATATCCCCTACAGAGAGACCCCGATTTCCGGCACCGATCTTCCCCGTGACCTCCAGTTCGTGGACACGATCAGGAAAATTCTACCGAGCGTCAGGATCAAAAACCTAGGTCCCATGATCGATAAGCTGAGGTGGCAGAAATCTCCTAAAGAAATCGACGTGATGAGAAAGGCCTGCGAGATCACGGACGAGGCGTTCAGGCAAGCCGCCCGCAAGACAAAGCCCGATCTCTTTGAATATGAACTGGAGGCCCTTATCAACTCTGTTTTCCGAACAAACGGAGGCCGCCCCGCCTTTCTCATTTTGGGCTCCGGTCCCAACTCGTGCGTTCTCCATCACATGACCAATGACCGCCGGCTGCTCAAAGACGAGCTGATGGTCATCGATATAGGAATTCTATACAGGTCGATGAGTACGGACCTCACCCGGACGATCCCAACCTCTGGACGCTACAGCCCCGAACAGCGCAAAATATATGAGATCGTCCTGGAAGCCCAAAAAAAGGCAATCTCCATCGTTAAGCCCGGCGTGACCCTGGCGGATGTCCATAAGACCGCTCTGGAGGTGATCGAGAAGGCTGGTTATGGAAAATACTTCATTCACGGAACGAGCCACCCACTCAATGGCGGCAACTCCACGAATCCCTTGACGGATGGCTTGTTCATGCCTCAACAATTCGACAATCGCTATTTTGCCCAGGATAATCCTCTCGCCGCTGGAAGCATGTTCACCATTGAGCCCGGGATCTACATCCCGGAAAAGAACCTGGGCGTGCGGATCGAAGACAGCGTCCTGGTGACAGAGAACGGATGCGAGGTCCTGACCAAGAGCGCCCCAAAGGAGACGGGCGAAATCGAAGAACTGATGAAGAAAAAATAGATGCGCATCCCGGTTTAGGGAAAGTCTATCGCATCTTTGCCGGTGCGAGAGGGTTTTTTGCCCCAACATGCTCTTCCGCCGCCGCTTATTGCGGCGATTGACATCGCCGCTCAGCCTCCGATACAATTCCGGCAAGTGAGGAGGAGCGATTCAGCGCCGAGACGGGGAATTCCCACGCCGCGGAAAAAGGAAACTCTTTAAAATCGAAGGGATTAAAAAAGGAGAACAAAATGAAAAGGGAATCATCTCACAACCTTAGAATGTGTCTATGCTATGCCATTGTTATTTTTCTTTATTTATGCACGGCGCAAACGCTCAGGTCACAACCAAACATCTCCAACAACGAGGAAATGCAATCAAAAGCAGTAGACTCCGTAAAAAGCATCCGCATGGCGGAGATGACATGGCCTGACATCAAATCTGCCATAGAACAAGGATACACCGCCGTAGTTGTTGCTGTTGGTTCCACGGAACAACACGGCCCACATCTGCCAACCATGACCGACACGCGAATTGGTGATGAATTGGCTCACCGTGTTGCCATGAAACTGGGTCACACCCTTCAAGCAACCACAATCACGGTCGGTTGCTCGAGCCATCACCTCTCATTTCCAGGCACCATCTCGCTGAGGGATGAGACGTTAAGGATGATTATTCTTGATTATATAGACAGTTTAATTCGTGGCGGTTTCAATAGGATTGTCTTCTTACCCTTGCATGGCGGTAATTTTCCAATTGTTCAAGCGACCCTCAAGGAAGCGCAGATAGCTCATCAGGGAATCGAAATCATAGGAGTTACAGATGTAACGAAGCTTTTGGATTGCTTGAATGCGGGATCTGCCGAATTCGGG